>OMJG01000852.1_pt1 | contig 20343 bp, 20 predicted proteins | sample 1646431 | NCBI WGS metagenome assembly OMJG01 (sample SAMN03771674, study PRJEB25209) | food metagenome | isolation source: Cotija cheese | place: Mexico:Jalisco,Michoacan | collected 2011-12-12
TATAGGACAACCAAATGTCTTTTTGTTATAAAAAAATATTTGATGTCACTACTCTGTTTGAGTAACAACACCAAATATTATAGAGCCTTTTTCACGAGGCATTTTTTTATGGAAAGGAGGAGAAAGATGCAAACGACATTTATGAAATTAGCCATCGAAGAAGCCAAAAAAGCAGCCAAAAAAGGAGCTCGGCAGACCTTTACCAATCCCCTGTCAGCGTCAAGTAGAATTGAACAGTTAACGCCAATTAATTTTGAACACTTTCGCTCACAAACATGCTCTGGCGATGCTTCATACGGTAGCTGGCTTCATTCATGTGAACGACCTCCGCTCGATGCAGAATACGGTCTAGGATAGCCATTGCGACGCCCTCATCGCCCAATAATTCTCCCCATTGGTCGGGGCTCTTATTGGAGGTCAAGATGATTGAACTCCGTTCATATAGATGATTGATCAAATGAAAAAACAGGGTAGCTTCCCTTTGATCCATTGCCATATACATCAAATCATCAATGATCACTAAATCAGACGCTCGGATCCGATTGAGCTGGACCTGCGCTTTTCGCGTGAATTCTTCAGTTTTCAGAAGGGAGAGTAGTTCTCCCATTGTCACGAACGTCACCTGAAACCCCTTCTGGATGGCCTCCATGCCTAAGGCAATGGATAAGTGCGTTTTCCCCACACCGCTCGGACCCAAAAAGATGAGATTATACTGCTGCTCAAGCCAAGTAAGCTCTTGGAGCTGGGTAAGCTGCCGTTTGCTTAGAGAAGTCTGATCTGATAAGTCGAATTCCGTCAGTGTTTTGTGGTACGGGAACTTAGCCAATTTCAAGCGTTTCTGAACACTTTTTTCCTCGCGCTTCCTTAATTCGAAGCACACAATCTCCTGCACCAGTTCCCGGTAGGTCCAGGAGGCCTGTTCGGCTTTACGGAAAAGCTCAGGCAACTCGCTCGCAGTTTCCACCAAGCGCAGCTGTCTGAACTGGCTTTGCAGCGCGTCCATGCTATCATTCATGAGGCGGCACCTCCCAGAATTTCCGTATAGGTACTCATCGGATGCGTCTCCACGTTGATATCAGCGCAATCCGATCGGACTGCTTGTACGGGTGGAACAGGCGGCGTCTCTTTCCGAGGGGCAGCCAAGTATTTAGCCACATCCGTAAAGTCATTCGCACTCATCAGATGTTCAGACATACACTTCTGTAGGGCCTCATCAATGACAGTGGGGTATTCGAGGGCCGCTTTCTGTAGAACGGCCAGTTGGTCTCTTTTATAGCGCGGATACTTCTCCATCAAGATATCAATGTATCGTGAGGCAAGCTCCAAATCTTTGAACTGCTGCGCAACGGTTTCCTTATAGCTTTGAATGCCTTTCGAACGATCGCGCCCATGGTTTTTATTTTTGATCAGTTTGCCTGTTGAAGTTTCCAGAGGATGGTTCGCCAGAATTTCCCCATCGGGCTGTTTTCTGATAATAAGCCGTTTTTGATCGTTCGTATCTTCCTTGATTTCAATAGCCACTGTATTCAGGCCTTTCGGTCTGTAAGTGCCTAGTGGTACAGAATAACGGTTTGATTTATAAAAAACCGTATTGTCCTTGTTTACCGTTCTTGTTATACTTGAACCGGTGATACTCTCGGTTGAGAGTAGTTTAGAGACTGGTTTTAAGTGTTGCTTTTCGAGGAGAAACACTTCTACCGGTCTCTTTTTTGTTATTCCATGAACCCTTCGGTTGCCCGTTCTTTCCAACCAGGCTAAACAGCGCTCATTCCAGTTCTTGATTGTCGTATAAATCCGGCTATCGGCGAAATTTCGTTTCACATACTTTACCGTACTCTCCACTTTTCCTTTGGATTCGGGGTCGGCTTTGCGGCATAAATGGACTCTGAACTTCCGTTGCTGTTTGTACGCTTGAAATTCAGCGGTCAGGATCATGTCTCCAGCGTGCTCACTCACAGTGATTAGGTGGTCCTGATCATAAACGATTTCTTCCGGCATGCCACCAAAGAATTCGAAGGCATTCTCATGGCTTCGAATGGCATCACGAGTCGTAAAGGGGCAGTTTTGCCATTCCACATAGCTGTAGCGTGAATGGGAAAGTAAGAAACAAATGCAGTATAATTTGATTTCTCTTTGATCCTGCGTCTTTTGACGCGTTTCGCCCCAATCGACTTGTACCTGTTTTCTCATCGGTTGTTCTTCGACCGCCTCGTATTGTCTCACAACTTTAGTTTTAGCTATCTGATATTCTTCGCGTATTTGATTCACATATAACCGCATCGTACTTTCACCAACGGTGAAGTCGGGGAATTTCTCAAGCAGCCAATCCTGTATTTGAGACGCATTCAGATGCGGATACTCTTGAAGCCAAGCAACAATCCAATCCTTGTATGGGTCCAATTTCTTCTTCCTCGAACCTAATGAATTGACCCATTCGAAAGCTTCTTCCGGTGTCTTCTCAATGTAGTTATAAACCGTTGTGCGGGATACCTTCAACTGCTTTGCGATTTGTTGGATGGAAAAGTCCCGCTCCTTCATCTGTTGAATTTCCAAATATAACATTAACTTCTTCTTCACCTTTCGTCCTCCAATAACCTAAGATACCTTTAAAAGTATACAGGATTGGAGATATTCTTTGGCGAAAGTGTTCAATGTATAGTTTAGGAACATTGTCCACGCTTGATATGAATTTAAAAATGATAAGGATTGTTTGAAATTCATAAGCCGTTCACTTAATTGTAAACGTGTAATAGGATAATATCTCATATAATAGTTCTAATTCTTCCATAAATTAATACAATTTACTTCAAAATTTTTTTCATTAGGAGTACAATAAAAGTCTATCCCCAATGATTAATTTGAAAGAAGGTTTCACGTGGTTAAAAATTTTTTGAAAAATAACACTCTTGAAGGGATTCTCACGATGGCGGTCATGGTGTTTCTTTTGATGAACTATAATATGATCTGGAATTATGGGTTTGCTCATTATCCAATCAAAAAAGTGCTGCTTATTTATCCGTTTAGTTTCACGTTGGTTTTTTTAGTGAAAAATATTGTCTCATTTCCGATGACAAAATATATACATAGAAGCAAATTAATAAAGAACAAAGAGAAAAAGCACATTACGTTCCCATTGTGGGTTATCACGATTAATTCAATGATTTGCTTAGGATTATCTACGTATTTAACACATAATTATCCAGCTGGGCATTTTTATTCTTCCTACATATTTTACTGGACTCGTACAATTATTGTGGCATTACCATTATTCTTTTATTTCGTACGTCCGCAAGTTCGTTTCCACTTAACGAATGTAAAAAAACTCTTTAGAAGTCTAGTCTAATGAGAACATTAAGCCTAAACTATATTGCTGTCGTTACTCTTTTGAGTAGTGATGGCAATAGAATTTTTAAAGTTAATGAGCATCCGTATATTTCTCAAACAGGCTGAGTATTGGTTGATAGAGTATTGGGTAGACTTCGTGAATTTGTTGAGTCGAAATTTTTGCTAAGGATACGCGCAAGGAATTGTCAAAATGTGCGGGATGATAAAAACTCGAACGGTTATCAGTCATAAATATTTGTTTGTTTTGCAATTCTTTCACTAAATTTTCTTGTGAAGGCGTATTGTGGCTTAATAGCCATCATAACCAGTGTAGGGAGAAGAGTTGGTGTTATTAGATTATATTGAACCTTGGTGTAAATTTAAGCTTATTCGCAATTAACGCTACCTAAGACAGCAGGTAAGTAAAAAAGGCAAAACATCCGAAAGTTGATTCTCGTACTTTGGATGTTTTGCCTTTTTGTTGCTTTCTGAGCTGGAAACGATCTTTTAGCTTTCAGTAGATTATGATTGTTTATCCAACATATCGATGACCCATTAAGGTGCTAATTCAGGTAGCTCAGTTCCATTTTCTCGTGCTTGTTTATAGTCATTTATTAGCGTTGCTCGTTGAAGTTCATAGGACAATTTTTCTTCTGCTAACTCAATTACTTTTTTGACTACATTTCTAGGAACTACGGTGACACCATCAGCGTCACCGACCACTAAGTCACCAGGATTCACAGAGACACCTGCGCAAAATACGGGAACATTTATTTTCCCTGGTCCTTTTTTTGCTGCGCTACGTTGCATAATCCCTTTAGAGTAGACAGGAATAGCTAATTCTTTTAAGCCTAATTTGTCACGAATACAGCCATCAACGACGATACCACTTAATCCAACAGCATCCGCTGCTCCAGCCAACAAATCGCCTAAGTAGGCTCTCTCCATAGAGTTTTTCCCAGCTACAATCAATACATAGTCTGGCTTTCCTTGGTATATGGCGACGTGAATTGGGAAATTATCGCCATCCTCTGTATCAACTGTACAAGCCGTACCGACCATAATTTTCTGCTCATCGATAGGCATAAGAGAAGCGTCCATGGCCCCATTTTTTGCGATTCCTAATTGTTGCATCTCATCACAAAGTAAGGCAGGGCTTATTTTTTTTTGCGCGTGTGAGTAATTGCTCATTAATTTTTTCTGGTAAATCAAAATAAGTCTGAGTCATATCGATGTAGTCCTTTCTGCATGAGTGTATTGATTTTTCGGAACCGACTATCTAACGTAATTCATTTTTCAAGCTATCTTTCTATTCTATTTTATCCTAAAATGAACGTATTAAATGAAAATATTACTAGCTGAAAAAGAAATAGATAGAAGGAAAGGAATTAGCTGATGACAAACATAGTCACAATTAATAATATCACTCTGGTTGGAACCGCTCATGTATCAAAAGAGAGTGTGAAAGAAGTGCAAGCAACAATTGATGCGATTCAACCGAAATACATAGGAATTGAACTTGATAAAGAACGTTTTGAAACAATGCAAAACAACAATAAATGGGAAAATACCGATATTGTCAAAGTCATCAAAGAGAAAAAAGTAGCGCCGTTACTGATGCAAATTATTTTAGCTGCTTTTCAAAAAAGATTTGCTGCAAATACTGAATCAGCACCAGGGGCAGAATTTAAAATGGCTATAGAAAAAGCCCATGAATACAAAGCAGAGCTAAGATTATTGGATCGCAATATCAATATAACCTTGACCAGAATCTGGCGAAGTTTAACCTTTTGGCAAAAAGCTAAATTAATCGTCGCTTTTCTTTTTGGAAATGGCGAACAAGAGAATCTCGACGAGAACAAACTACAAGAAATCATGAATGAGGATATAATTGAAACGACTTTTTCATCACTAAGAGAAGAATTACCCGTGATTCACGATACATTAATTTTAGAAAGAAATGAATACATGGTTAACAATATTTTTGATATACATACTGATGAAAAAATTGTCGTTGTGATTGGCAAAGGCCACCTTAATGGTATGGCAGACCTTATCAAACAAAAGAAAAACAGTCATAGAAACAAAGAATTAGATACTATTCCCAAGAAAAGCATGGGGTCAAAAATACTAGAATATCTATTTCCAGCCGTAATTATTGGCTTAATCTTAGCATCTTTTTTCTTTGGAAATTACACAATCGGGATGGAACAACTCAAAACATGGCTTTTATGGAACTCTTCGCTTGCGGCACTCTTCACCTTATTAGGGAGAGGAAGTCTATTGTCCGTCATTACAGCCTTTGTGACTGCGCCCATTGGCACCATCCATCCTATCCTAAATGTGGGTATGTTTGTTGCACTCGTTGAAGCATGGAGAAAAAAACCAACTGTTAAAGATATGTCTGACATTTTTAACGACATCAGCCATATCAAAACAATTTTCAAGAACAGATTTTTGCACATTATTGCTCTATTTTTCTTATCGTCCATGGGTGGTGCAATCGGAAATATTATCGGTGGTAGTCAATTAATTAAAAACCTCTTCTTTTAAAATGGCATTTAGGTAAGGTGCAATCATGTTTTATCACACGTCTTTTGTAACAGCAATAAAAAAGATTGTTTCAGCGGTTTTACTTGCTGAAACAATCTTTTTTTATTCAAATGCTTGATTCACATCGTCAATCATGATTTTTGATGATTCCAAGCCAGAACCTGCAAGGGACCACACTTGTGGATCTAGTTGAATGACTTTGTTATTTTTACCTGCGTTTGTTTGTTTCACTAATTCATTATCAGCCATATCATTGTTGGATGTATCGCCCCCGATTGCTTGTGTGCGATCCACTACAAAAAGAATATCGGGATTTTTTTCTAAAATGTATTCATAAGAAACGTTTTGTCCATGAGTAGAAGCCTCAATTGTATCATCTGCTTGTGCAAAGCCAAATATATCGTGAACGATTGCAAAACGAGAACCTTCACCATATGCTACGAAGGCAAATGTCACAAACTGCAATCGCTGATAATTCATACCGAGGCTAGTCGATAATTCTTCTCCCAGTCCAGGGACAGTAATCTGATACCCTAGAACTTACAGCACGATCACCACGGGGACGGTTAAATAAATCAATTCGTAACTACCTGCCATGACTGTGGCGAAATGCCCCTGTAGCCAAGCGGACATGTTTTGGATCAATTGATAGTGATAAGCGAAAAAAATAGCTATCGCACTGATGACATTACCAAACATGACTCCAGCGAGTGGCAAAATTAATGAATCGCCTTTTGGTAGTAGACGACTAAGTGATAAAAATAACAAGACCCCTGCATAGGAAAAAAGAAATGCTACGAATGCTTTCATCAATGATGAACCTGTTGGGTAAAAAAGCATCACGACCAAAATGCCCAAACGAGCGCTATCCATCATGCCAATAGTATTTGCCGAGACAAATTTATTTTGCATAAAATGCTGCATAATACGACCAGAAATACTTAACATTCCCCCGGCTAAAATCAAACTGATCGTTCGTGGTATGCGGGTTTTGGCTAGAAGTAACCATTGCATGCGATTGCCTTCCATCAATCCACTGACTGTCACTTCGTTTACACCGACAAAAATTGAAGTGGGCGCTAAAATTAAAAATATCAGTACCACTAACCACTTTTTCATATATCGGCCTCACTTCTTAATTGAAAATGATTCTCATTCTCTTTTATAGCACATTAAATTTGACTGAAAATTTCAACAATTTTTTAAGTATTTTTTCACAGATAGATAAAATAACTAACAAAAAATTCATCTTTTATGGAATAAATCAGTGGAATTGATAGAAAAGTATGTTGGATGAGAAGAGAAAAACCAAAAATAAACGTGGTATAACTACGAGAGAAGAAGTGGATTAATCATTAATTTTAAGAATACGGATATATTTGGGCAGTAAGATTATTTTTTCGGTAACAGCTATTGGATTCACTAGTGAATAAAAATTATTAGTAATCATAGTTGGCTAAGTTTTTTAGAGCGTTAAGATCACGAATAATATACGAATTTCCAAATTTTTCTAAAATATCTTTTTCGCGGAATTGCATGATAATTCTTAAAAGATGGCGATAACTTACGTTCAATATAGCTGCACAAGTAGTAAGTTGGAAAGTAAAAATATCATTTTTTTGATTTTCTAGGATAAACTTCGCTAAACGCATATCAAATGATTCAGCTAATGAGTTAGCCACCGTAATACTTGTATTGAGTCTAGTACTTAAAAGCCGACAGGTATTTTGTAAAAAAAGAACATCTTGCTGTAATGTATTCCGATAGGTTGCCAATGATATACAAATACAAATACATTTTGTCGCTGCTTTTACACTACTTTTTGGCTCTATTCCCCATAATGATGACGCTTCACCTAAAGGCATCATTGCTGAGGCATAATTGATACAAATATTTTGAGTATCTGATGCATACGAGTATACAATTACAGTTCCTTCAACCAAAAAATAGAGAAAATCAGAAATTTCTCCACTTTGAATAAGATGTTCATTTTTCTCGAATGATTGTAAGGTTGATATTTCCTGTAAATTTGAATGCATATAATGGTTCAATTCATGATTCATGATATAGGACGATAAACGTTCGGAATCATTTATTCTTTTCACTAAAATACACTCCTTATTGGTTTTTATTAAGTATAACTTAAATAAAATATCTTCTCAATACGAATAATTAAAGTTAATTTTTTGTAAAATATATGTAAAATATAGATAGGTATGACTTGTGTCACATCGAAAAGAATGTTTTTTTGATACTATCTAAATGTACAAAAAATCATGTTCAATCAGGAGGAAAAAGCATGCGTTTGAAAAAGTTAGCATTGATGGGTATGGGTCTTATACTTGCAGGTACATTGGTAGGATGTGGATCAAATAGTGAGAATAGTGACTCTTCGAATAAAGAGAAGTTAGTAGTTCAATTTGTACCTACAAATAATGATGGATCGATGGAAGCAAAAACGAAGCCTTTCGCAGAATACCTATCGAAAAAGCTTGATCGCGATGTCGAAGTGACGCTAGCTACAGACTACTCAACAATTGTTGAAGCCATGGCTTCAGGGCAAGTTGATATTGGTATTATGCCGCCTGCTGCCTATGTACAAGCCAAAGATATGGGAGCTGCAGAAGCTATTTTAACTTCTGAATTAGGAAAATATGATGAGAAGACTGGGTTGCCATTGGAAGGAGAATTGACTAGTACATTTAAAGGAGAAATATTAGTTAAAAGTGACAGTTCAATCAAAACATTATCTGATTTAAAAGGGAAAAAAATAGCTGCATTGAGTCCAAATTCAGCCAGTGGATATATTTATCCTGTAGCAGAGTTAAAAGATGCGGGAATAGATCCAACGACTCAATCAACTATTACGACTGTAAATGATATCCCTAGTGAAATTACATCCGTATTAAATGGACAAATGGATGCAGCATTTGTTTTCCAAGGAGCTCGTAATGTTTTTGCATCAAGTTTTCCAGACAATGATTTATTCGAAGATTTGCGAGTTTTGTATTTAACAGAGGGTGATATTCCAAATGATGCGATTGCAGTCCAACCTTCTATGGATGAAACATTGAAAGAAGAAGTAAAACAAGTTTTTTTAAATATGACTGATGATGATGAAGGAGCTGAAGCTATGGCTATATGGGGACATAAAGGATACCAGGAAGCTGCAGATTCAGCGTACGATACTATTCGTTCATACACAAAAAAAGCATCTGAATAAAGAAAAACAATTAATTTCAAAAAGGAGTTTGTATGATTACCTTCAATAATGTATCAAAAATATATCCTAATGGTGTTAAAGGGTTAAGCAATATAAATTTAACTATCCAAGATGGTGAGTTTATATCTATTATTGGATTGAGTGGAGCAGGGAAGAGTACCTTGCTTCGTTCAATTAATCGCTTAGAACGCATTACGGAAGGCGATATCATTATTAATGATACCTCAATTACAAATGCGAAGAAGAAAGAATTACGTATGTTACGCCGCCAAATCGGATGGATTTCTCAAAATTTTAACTTGGTAAAACGAAGTACTGTTCAAAAAAATGTGTTGTCTGGGCGCTTGGGATACTATTCGACATTTAAAAGTACTTTTGGTTTATTTACAAAAGAGGATTATTCTCAGACTGAAGAGGCTTTGAGGATGGTAGGACTTAGCGATAAATTACATGCTAGAAGCGACGAGTTGAGTGGAGGGCAACAACAAAGAGTATCTATAGCAAGAGCCCTTGTTCAGCGCGCTCCAATTATACTAGCCGATGAACCCGTTGCTTCTTTAGATCCAGTGACGACACAAAATGTAATGCAAGATTTAAAAAAAATAAATCTGAAGATGAACAAAACAGTGATTGTTAATTTGCACTCTGTTCCATTGGCTAAAGAATTTTCAACGAGAATTATTGCCTTGAAATATGGAGAAATTATTTTTGATGGACCTCCGGAGGAACTAACCCCTACTCGCTTAGATACTATTTACGGTAGTTCACAGGATCGAGGCAGTCTATGAAGTTAAAAGACACGGTTCATTTTAATTTGCATAAGAAATTATTGATCGGCACGATAATAATTATTTGCTTTTTGGGAAGTGTCCGATTAACAAATGCTGATTTTTATAAAGTAATTTCAAATTCTAATCAGATAGTCATATTTTTGTCACGTTTGGCAAAACCCGATTTTAGTTTCCTTCCTAGACTTGTGTTACCGATGATAAAAACACTAGAAATGTCTTTACTAGGAACATTTGTAGGTGTTCTTTTAGCATTTCCAATTAGCTTTTACGCAACAACCATACTAACGGAAAATAAGACGCTATCAATTAGTATTCGATTTGTACTTGGTTTAGTTCGAACGATTCCAACATTGCTTTTGGCTGCTTTATTTGTTGCTATATTTGGGATTGGTGAATCGACAGGAGTTATCACAATTGCAATTTTTACTTTAGGTATGGTGTCGCAATTGATGTTTCAAGCTGTGGAGACGATTGACTATGGTCCCATAGAAATGACTGCTGCGGTAGGGAGCAATAAGTTTCAAATTACTGTTTGGGCGGTATTGCCACAAGTAATTAATCAATTTTTAAGCTACACATTTTACGCATTTGAAGTAAACGTACGAGCATCGACAATTTTAGGTTTTGTTGGTGCTGGTGGAATTGGGGTTATTTTGAATTCCTCACTCGCATTATTAAATTACGAAAGAGTGTCAATAATTATTTTAACGATACTAGTTACAGTAATTATTGTAGATAAGGTGAGTGAGCGTGTGAGGAGATCATTGGTATGATAATTCGTGATATCAGTAAAAAAACATATTTTTACATCAGCTTATTTCTATTTTTAGTTTTGATTTCTGCAGTAAATATTGATTATTCGGGCTTATCCACATTTTCTCTATCTATGGGTTTGGAAGTAATTAGAGGGTTAAGTCATCCAGATTGGAGCTTCATGTATGATGGCAGTGGAGAAGATTTGGTTAATTTACTCGTTTTGACGATAGGTATTGCTTTTTTGGGCTCTTTTTTAGCAACATTTTTTGCGATTCCTTTAGCCCTTGTTAGTGCAGTTAATCTATTTCCAAATCATAGTTATATTACCAAAATTGGAAAGCTAGTGTGTAATATATTGCGTTCTTTTCCTGAATTGGTTTTGGCTATTATTTTTGTTAAAGTAGTTGGTCCGGGTCCTTTTGCTGGGGTGCTGGCGATTGGCGCGCATCAAATAGGGATGCTAGGTAAATTATTTACTGAAGAAATGGAAAACATGGATGAAAATATTGTTCAAGAAATGCATGCAATCGGTGCTAATTTTTGGCAAGTTTTATTTTTTGTTCGTTTTTCATCTTTAGCACCTATATGGAGTTCCTTAGCCTTAAATCATTTTGAAATTGCTGTCAGAAGTGCAGCAACTCTTGGGTTAGTTGGTGCAGGTGGTATTGGTGCACCGTTAATTTTTGCAATTCAGACTCGCAATTGGAGCAAAGTAAGTATTATCTTAATTGGGGTGGTTATTACGGTATTTATTTTAGATTTAATCACTGGAATCATTAGAAAGAGACTGAAATAGGATGAATATACTACATATATCAGACATTCATTTTAGAAAAACATATTTACTTAAAAATACTGATTATTTAGAAATGTTAGCTAAAATGCAATCGCCTTTGACTCATTTAGAAGAATGCTTAACGGAAGTATTAGCTAATCATAGGATTGATGTATTAATAATTAGTGGTGATTTAACTGAGGATGGAGAAGTTGAAGATTACTATTTTTTAAAGCAATGGTTATTAAATATTGTAGGTAGCATACCTATTATCGTGACATTAGGAAATCATGATATAAAGTCAAATTTTCGTGAAGGCTGGTTTGCTGAACTTCCTTCAGAAGATTTTTATAACGATGTGATGCATTTCCCAGATGTTTCGATTATTGCGTTTGATAATTCGTATTTTGGCTATCCAAATGGAATTGTCGATTCTAAGCAATTTGAGTGGCTAAAGAATCAGCTGATAAATGCGAAAGGACGTCCGATTATTTTTGTGACCCATCACCATTTGCTTCCAACCCAGATTACTATGCCAGAATGGCCAGGTTCAAAACAATTAATTCAGTTATTGCAGTCTCATAATATTAAGTGTATATTGAATGGTCATACTCACCATCCATTCATCAGTGATATTCAAGGAATTCCGTATTACACAGTATCAGGAATGTCTTTTATTGGTGAGGATGAAGGAGACGGGCTTGTTCGTTTTGAGGAAGCGTATGGATATAACCTATACCGATTTTCAGATGAAAAAATAACTGAGCAGAGTTCACGAAATGTCAAACCTGGAAAACTTTTGAAAATGATTAAAATGTAAAAATAATGTGTCGCATATTTCAATGCAAATGCTTAACTAATTCCTGTGAAATGAATTAGTTAAGCATTTTGGATGGCCTAAATCTAGAATATGAAGGTTAATTCTTTCAGGTATAGATTTAGGCTTTTTTTTTTATAAAATCAATATAGTCACCCAAGCATCAATGAACACTGATGAGCAGACTGTATATTATAATTAGTTGATACGCCTAAAAAAACAGTTAGGAGAAAGACTATGACTCATACATTTCCAGATAATTTTTTATGGGGGGCATCGATATCTGCCCATCAAACAGAAGGTGCTTATCAAGAAGATGGCAAAGGCCTAAGCGTGCAAGACACGCGTCAAAGAGACAATCATGCGATAGCTGACTTTAAGGTGGCTAGCGATCATTATCATCATTACAAAGAGGATATTAAATTATTGGCAGAGATGGGAATTAACGTATTTAGATTCTCGATTGCTTGGACGAGAATTTTCCCAGATGGAAGAGGTGCTGTAAATGAGCCAGGGCTACAGCACTATAGCGATGTCATCGATGAGCTACTAAAATACCAAATACAACCATTCATTACATTGAATCATTTTGATTTGCCTCAAGCACTAGAAGATGAGGGGGGATGGGGTGTTCGCAGTACGGTCGATGCCTTTGTACATTATGCAGAAACGGTATTTCAAGCATATGGAGATCGTGTGAAAAATTGGCTAACGATTAATGAACCCAATATTATGCTTTTAGTAGATAAGAAAATTCTGGGGAAAGAAATTCCTATCCAAGAGAAGTATCAACAATTTCATCATCTCATGATTGCGGAAAAGTATGCTTTTAAACGTTGCCATGAATTAATTACAGATGGAAAAATTGGTCCTGTACCTAATATTTCCCTCGTCTATCCAGCAACAAGTAAGCCAATAGATAACCAAGCAGCTCTTTATTTTAACAGTGTTCGAAATTGGGCGTACTTAGATTTTTCATGCTTTGGACGTTACAATACAGTATTCAAAGATTACTTGAAGCAAAACGGCGTGAAAATTACGTTTGCACCAGAAGATGAAGCGCTGATGAAAACGGCTTTTCCAGATTACATTGCGATGAATTTTTATACGACTGTTACCGTTGAAAAACCATTGGCGAAAAAAGAAATGGCGAATGGAATTAGCGATCAACAGAGTGAAGACATAATGGAGTGGGGATTTTATAAAGGCTTCACCAACCCTTATTTACAAAAAAATGAATTCAATTGGACGATTGATCCACTAGGCTTAAAGACGACCTTGCAAACACTCTATGATCGCTACAATTTACCAATCATTATTACTGAAAATGGCTTGGGAGCTAAGGATGAACTGACAGACGATGGAGCCATTCATGATCAGTATCGAATTGATTATCTGATGCAACATATCGAGCAATGTGGTGCCGCAATCGAAGCTGGTGTGGATTTAATCGGGTATAGCCCTTGGTCGGCGATTGATTTGGTCAGCGTGCATGAAGGAATTAGCAAGCGGTATGGATTTATTTATGTCGACCGCACAGAAGAGGATACCAAAGAAATGAAACGTTACAAAAAAGATAGTTTTTACTGGTATCAAGACGTCATTCAGACGAATCAGCTACCGAAAGTGGGGGAATAGGATGAATGCTTTCTTTTCATTTTTGGAAACAAAATTATTGCCACCGCTTAATAAGGTCGCAAATCTGCGCTTTATTCGTGCCATCATGCAAGCTGGGATTATTACAGTACCATTCACAATTGTGGGTTCTATTTTTTTGATTATTAATAATCTCCCACAAATTATTCCGCAATTGGCTTCGTTTTTTGAGTCGACTATTTTGAAATTTGCGCCGATTTATTCTGTAGCAACAACGATGTCTATCGGTTCATTGGCATTGTTTTACAGTCTGGGAACGGCTTATTTTTTGACGGATATCTACCGCAAAGAGGAGACGCAGGAACTAAGTAGCTTTGTAGGGGCAGTATTGGGTCTCTTTGCTTTTTTGATGACCATCGTCCAAGTAGATATCGGCAGTGATGGCGCACAATTAATCCAAAAAACATCTGATACGGCCATTATTTATAATGGAGTTGCATTAGGTGGGTGGGTAACACGTTTTGGCGGTGTAGGAATCTTCATAGGGATTATTACTGCGATTTTGTCTACGCAAATTTATCGCTTTTGTGTCAAAAAGAATCTTACCATTCGCATGCCAGAAGGAGTGCCGATTGGTGTCAGTCGCGCATTTGCTTCGTTGCTTCCGGCTATTTTGATTTCAGTTGTCATGATAGGAATCAATGCTGGACTGGCCTTTTTCCATACGGATTTGCATGGCTTGTTATCGAAACCATTTGAATTTGTTAAAGATCTGACGGGCTCATGGTTAGGGATTGTCGTTATTATGTTATTGATTCATTTATTATGGGCTGTGGGTGTTCACGGGACCGCAATTATCAAAAATAGTTTCGTCAATCCCATCTTGTTAGTAGCACTGACAGAAAATATTAATGGCTCGTCTAATATCTTTGCTGGCGACTTTATTAATATGTACATCTTCATTGGCGGTGCGGGGAGTACGCTAGGATTGGTCTTATTAATGATCTTTGTCGCAAAATCAGATCAATTGAAGATTCTTGGTAAAACGGCTATTTTACCTGGGTTATTTAATATCAATGAGCCAGTTATTTTCGGGGCACCGATCGTGTACAATCCGTACTTGATTATTCCATTTATTGTGACCCCGATAGTGAATGTTACGATCGCCTATTTTGCGACGGACTTTGGATTGGTGAACAAGGTAATTACAGGGATTCCTTGGATTTCTCCAATTGGAATTGGGGCATTTTTAGGAACTGGTGGTGACTTCCGCGCTATCTTGATTGCTTTTCTTAATTTAGCAGTCTCGATTGTTTGCTACTACCCATTCTTTAAGATGTACGATGGCAAACTTTATACAGAACAGATGGCGAGTAAGAGTGAGATGGGATCGACGAATGGATAGTAGATTTGAAAACAGGACAACCAAAAGGAGCAACAAAACATGAGCGATGCATTTCATCCAGGAAATAAAATTGTGCAACAATGTCTGCAAGGAATGGTATTGGTAGCAAACGGCGGTACATCAGGAGCACGAGTACTATTTAGACAAGCGTTCGCTGCGGCTTCGTCGGACTTTGAGCGATTTCTTGCAACTTATGATTGTGCGTTGCTGGAACAAGATAGCAATGAATACGTGGCAGGGCTTGAGAATGCTTTAGCCTATGCTAAGTAGTCCAACGAAATAAGTGCGCAGTCTGCATTTGCGACCATTTATTTGAAATTAGCAGAGAAGTACGATGAAGTTGACGAACGAGACAAAGCAGAACAGATGCGCAAATTGTCCTGCGAGTGGACTGGAAAAATATTTGATCAAGGACCTTTTTATCATGGGATGCGAGCGGAGTTGTCAACAGGTGACTTACTTGTTGCGGGGCATCAGTCGAACTATGAAGATAACTTAACGATGAATCATATTTACTTCACTTCGAATTTGAAAGGAGCGCAGCTTGCAGCGTTACTTGCTAAAGGAGATGGGATAGAACGAGTCTATGAGGTAGAACCAATGGGCGATTTTGAAGATGACCCCAATGTGACGGATAAGAAATTTCCGGGTAATTTGACTAGCTCTTATCGTTCGACTGCACCATTACGAATCATAGGTGAACGAAACGAAGACTATGACGATGAATTGGCGCAATGGCGCACGAAGTTAACGAAAAACAAAGGTGAAATTATCAACTAAAGCAAAAAACAGCTGATTCTAAGTGAGTCAGCTTTTTTTGTCGGTCTTCTAATGAAAATTTTCAGTAATAAGCTATTTCCTTCTTGTGAAATGTCTAGTAAACTAACAGAGTTCATATGTAGCGCGCGGCTACAAATAGTAGAAAAGGAGTATAGTAGTGTTTAAAAATTATGTGCAATTATTGAAAAGCGAATTTACTGGTTATTCACTTCAAAAATTTCGGATGGATGTTCTCGCAGGTTTAACGGTGGCAGCTGTAGCCTTACCTTTGGCGATTGCATTCGGTGTGTCGAGTGGTGTGGATGCGGCGGCAGGTCTGATTACGGCAATCGTTGCAGGGGTGGTGATTGGTAGTTTATCAGGTGGTTTTTATCAAATTTCAGGCCCAACAGGAGCGATGGCGGCTATTTTGATGTCTATCGCTGCCACTGAAGGTATCCAAGGGGTATTATTAGCGACATTTTTGGCCGGCATCATGTTGTTACTTGCGGGCATATTTAAATTAGGAATGTTGACCTCGTTTATTCCGGCGCCAGTCATTACAGGCTTTACATCGGGGATTGCGATTATTATCGCACTTGGCCAAGTGGATAACTTATTTGGTACTCAGTCTAAAGGAGCCAATGTACTCGAAAAACTCGCTAGCTATCAAACTTTAGGATTCAAGCCAGCGATAGCTTCGTTAGTGATGGGTATTTTGGTTATGATTGTAATGGTTGTCTATCCCAAGAAACTCGCAGCCTTGTTACCAAGCTCACTTTTTGCGATTATTGTGACGACTCTGGTGATGGTTCTCTTTCACTTGCCGATTGCGACAGTCGGAACCATTCCAACATCAATTATTAGCCCCAATCGGTTAAGCATTGGTGCACTTTCGATTGGCTCACTTGAAAATGTACTGGTACCGGCAATTAGCATCGCCTTGCTGGGTATGGTTGAAAGTCTTTTGTGTGGAGCATCAGCTGGCCGCATGACGAATCGTTCACTAGATAGCAATCAAGAGCTTATTGCGCAAGGCATCGGGAATATGATTTTGCCTTTCTTTGGTGGTATTCCGGCGACAGCAGCGATTGCTAGAACAAGTGTGGCTATTAAAGCAGGTGGACAAACACGCCTAACTGGAATTATACACGCGCTTGTTTTATTTCTTTCGATGATGGTACTAGCACCAATCATGTCTATGATACCAATGCCAGCACTGGCGGGTGTCTTGATCATTACCGCATGGCGAATGAATGAATGGCACACGATACAGACCTTTGTTACCAAAAAATATTGGGTATCATTGGCGATGTTTTTTGTCACGATGGCTTCTACGGTTATTTTCGATTTAAGTATTGCCATCGTTATCGGTGTCATTAGTGGCATGATTATTTTCCTAGTACGGAGCTCAGCCATCAAAATCGCCCTGGAACCTGTTGATTGGTTACGAATGAACTTACCAGCTGCGACTCACTTATCTAAATGGACGGTTGTCTATATTAGTGGACCGCTTTTCTTTATGTCAGCTGAAAAGTTGAAGCAAGCCTTGCAACAACTAGATGAACACGAAGGCGTCATCTTTTCGCTACGTGGCGTTCCGCATATCGATATTACGGCGTTGGCTGTTTTTGAGGAGTTCCAAGAACAAGCCAATCTTCGCAGACAAAAAATTATGTACACGTCTCTACAACCAGACGTCGCTCATTACATGCAACACCTTTGGCAAAAAACAGAAAGCGAAGTCTACCCGACTGTCGCTCACGGCCTAGCGACATTGTATCCAGCAGGCTAGATCATATACTAGTGCTATAAAAAAACTAGTTAGAGGAAGAGAATCGATGGAGAAAAAATGGGTAATTAGTGGGATGAAGGGACAACGATTTATTTTGCACCGGATCAAGCATTTCTAGTATCCGAAGACCAAGCAGCTCAAAAAGAATTGACAAAGTTATTGCAACCGTATCGCTAAAATTATTTGTTGGTAAGTAGGGATTATGAAGCATCGTGTATTTTACCTTTTTATTTTTTTCAGTCGCTTTTTTTCGTTCGAACGTGCTAACATAAAAGAATGATCTTACAACTGGAGGAGAGTCTATGGCAAAATATTATGCAGTGAGAATTGGAAAACAGCCAGGGATATATCAGACATGGCCTGAAGCACAAAAACAAGTCAAAGGATTTCCTAATGCGAAATTCAAATCATTCCCGACGAAGGAAGAGGCCGAGCGTTTTATAGAAGGCGGCATACAAAGCGACATACCCGACGAAGGAATAGTCGCCTATGTCGATGGTTCATTTAATCGAACGCTTGGTCAATACGGATCAGGCATCGTCTTTTTGAAAGAGGGTCAAGTGATTGAAAAGTTAGCGATTCCTGGAAAGGATGCAAACTATACAGAAAGCTTTCAAATTGCGGGCGAAGTGATGGGGTGTCTAAAAGCGGTGGAATGGGCCATCGCACAAGGTGAGACTCAATTAACCATTTACTACGACTACCAAGGAATCCAAGCTTGGGCAGAAGGTGATTGGCGCGCAAATAAGCCTATTTCGAAATATTACGCTGCACAATTTCAATTGCTACAGACTAAGATTACTGTTCACTTTAAAAAAGTTAAAGCACATACTGGCGATACGTATAATGAACTGGCAGACCAGTTAGCAAAACAAGGTGCCAATCAAGCGATGGCATAACTAAGCTGTAAATCAGTATCTTTTATACTGATAAATAACGAATAGAATGAGTGAAAAAGAGACGAATTTCGTCTCTTTTTTGTTTTCTCTCCATAAATACCTGTATTAAAAGAAATTTTGTTCTGTAATATTTTGTAATACTTAACATCAAATTGTTATCTTAGCTCTATATCGCTGTAATATCTATATGTTTTAATAGGGTCTGTTGCTGAGAAAGTCAGCTATGTAGAGATGTCACTAAAGATTTGAAAGATAAAGGAGATACAATTCGTTTTATGAAGATCAAACAACTAGCATTAATGGTAGGTATCACAGGGGCTGCATTTTTAGGGATGGGCATGAAAGTGAGTGCCGATGAAGTAACACACACTGTAAAATCGGGCGAAACATTAAGTGGGATTTCTGCAAAATATTTTGGCGATTACACTCGTTACCTGGAAATCGCAAATTCAAATAATATCAAAAACGCTGATTTAATTTTTGTTGGCGATACATTAAAAATTGATACAACAACTGGTGAAATTGTTGATGCGACTGCGGAAGAAGCAGCAATAGAAGCAACAACACCCGCTACAGAAGCAACAGAATCAACTACTACAACAACTACACAAGCGACAGATGGTTCGGTTGAATCAATCGTTCGTGCAGCTGCAAGTGCATATGGTTGGGGTTCAGGAGCAAACTGGGAAGCAATTAGTTTCATTATCCAACATGAATCTTCTTGGAATCCAAACGCTCAAAATCCAACATCAACAGCATATGGCTTATTCCAAATGTTAGTTGAAACAAGTTCTGATCCAGCAGTCCAAGCTGCAAATGGTATGGCTTATATCGCTGGTCGCTACGGTACTCCTGTAAATGCGATGGCTTTCTGGCAAGCAAACAACTGGTACTAAGATAAATTAGCTATCCAGTAAAAGATAAAATAGGTGCTGAACAATTACGAATGATTGCTAGTCAATCAGGTAATTGTTCAGCTTTTTTGATGAAAGAGCACCTAGCTATCATTATTGTAGTCGGTTATACTAAAAGAAAAATGGTTAAAAGGAGAAAGCATGAAGTATGAATTACTAGGAGACAGTGATTCTCCAATATTGCAAGTCCAACTAAAAAAAGGAGAATCAATCCAGCTCGAAAGAGGAGCCATGGCCTATCATTCTGGTGTCGAGTTGACTGGAAAACTAAACGCAAGTAAATCTGGTTTGAGTGGTCTGATGCATGCGATCGGCCGATCAATGACAAGTGGTGAGAGTATGTTTATCAGTAGTGCCACGGGGCTAACTGAAGATAGTTTCATCGGTATTGCGCCAGGAAAACCAGGCAAAATCCATCCTCTTCAAGTATCAAATACTAAGCGGTATTGCTTAAATACCGGTGCATTTCTTGCCTGTGACTCGCAAGTGACGTATCAGATGGTTAGACAAACTATCAGTGGCGCATTTTTCGGGGGAACGGGTGGATTATTTGTCATGGAGACCACTGGCGATGGCGATCTATTTGTCTCTGCTTTTGGTAATCTCTTAGAATTAACGGTTTCACCCAATCAGCCATTGACCATTGATAACGAGCATGTCGTTGCATGGGACACCAATCTAACTTATGACATTCAAGTGGCATCAGGTACGTTTGGTTTTAAAACGGGTGAAGGGT
>OMJG01000855.1_pt1 | contig 20300 bp, 21 predicted proteins | sample 1646431 | NCBI WGS metagenome assembly OMJG01 (sample SAMN03771674, study PRJEB25209) | food metagenome | isolation source: Cotija cheese | place: Mexico:Jalisco,Michoacan | collected 2011-12-12
AAGATTTCAAATCAGGATTATTTTCATGACGTTTGATCATCATGTTTAACATATTATTCCAAACAAAACGATTAGCACCAAAGTTGTATTCAATCAGTTCCTTCTGGTAACTATCTGGATAGATACGTAATTTGATGCCTTTTAAAACCATATACATGTCACTTCCTTCCATGCTATAATTACCTTGAATTATAGCACTAGGAGAACACATATGTTATTAAAAGAACGCACAAAAGTTTATGATTTTAATTTTCATTTAGTATGGGTAACTAAATATAGAAAAAACATATTTATTAATAAAAAGCTATCAAGTTCCATGACAGAAATACTCAAAAACATAGCTGATGGTAATGGAGTAACTATTCAACATATTGAAGTAATGCCAGATCATGTTCACATGATGATCAGTTTCCCACCAGATATGACACCTAGTTCAGTTGTCAAATCATTTAAAGGAACTTCAGCTAGAATGTGGTTCAAGAAATATCCAGAAACAAAAGCTCAATTGTGGGGCGGTCACTTATGGTCACCTAGCTACTTTATGAGTACATTAGGTAATGTCTCAAAAGAAATAGTAGCTGAATATATTGAAAATCAAGTAACAAAATATAACGGAGGTCGTCCAAGACATTGATTCATCTCGGCAATGAATTACCGAGTTTTCTCAATTGACGATCTTTATAAACAATTCGCTTTCTTTTCATACTCTCCCCCTCGATTGACAATATGTATTTTAATTTACGGTTTCCTATATCATCAAAATAACAATTCTTAGTATAATTAACTTAATAATATTCGGAAAGGTTTAACTATGCAGTCTATCTTAAAGAATAAATACTTCAAAATAACCATTATTACTATCATTACTTTAGGTATTTTTGCCATTGCTAGTTTTCTTTCTATCTATCAAACTGAATTTTATCATAATTCCATCTGGTCGTTTTTAGGTCCGAGCGATAATCGTTTCCACATGATGCGAATTGAAGGATTATATCAGTCGATTCTTAGACACGATTATTTCCCAGTCATCAATATGTCATTCATGGACGGATTCGGATACATCTCAAATATTTTCTATTCGGACTTTTTACTCTATCCAGTTGCTTTGATGAAACTACTAGGATATTCCACCGCTCAAGCAATTGCTCGTTATTACGTTCTCTTAAATTTTTTGACCTTCGGCGTATCTTTCTTGTGCTTCTACAAAGTTCAAAGAAAATACTGGAACAGTTTAGTTTTCAGTTTCGTCTATACACTCTCTAGCTACCGTCTACATGATTTATTGTTCCGTCACGATCTCGGTGAAGTTGGAGCATTCTTATTCTTACCAATTGCGATGCTAGGAATTTATGAAATCTTCTACGGCGAACGCAAACGAAACTGGCTTTTCTTAACCTTTGGGATGACGGGAATTATTTATTCTCACGCTCTCTCACCAGTCTTAGTCGCTATTTTAATTATTATCGTTGCTCTTTGCCAAATTCCTGAATTAAAACTACATCCTAAACGTCTACTATCACTGCTTTGGGCTACTATTTGTTCAGGATTGTTGAGTGTCGGCTATTTCTTACCAATGTTAGAACAGCTCAAACACACCAATTTCCAATTAACAAAATCTAAGAGCATCTTGGTCAAAGGCTCCAGCAGTCTGCAAGACAGTTTCAACTGGAGTTTAAGTAACATCATCGATAATCCTAATATCGGTTTGGTTTTGTTGTTAGCGTCAGTAATCATTATCGTTTCAGCTCACAAAATTCAAAACAAGGCTATCAGACATTTTTCAATTATCGGTGTAGCTACTTTTATCTGTTCAAGTTCAGTCTTTCCTTGGATTTTATTGAATAAAACACCGCTCAAAATGATTCAATACACTTGGCGCTTTGACATGATAACGACGATTCTTCTGGCAATTTTTATCGCTAGTGATCCGTTAAACATCTTAAAAGGTAAGACAATCAAAGGACTATTAATAACCTTCGTCTTGTTGTTGTCGATTTCTGCTGGCTATCGACTCATCCAAAGCTACACAGCCGCTCTAATTCCCTATTCTGAGTACAACAAGATGTCGCCTTACAGTATTGGTGGCGGACAGGAATACTTGCCAACAGGAACTAATACAACTACTTTGGAACATACTAAACACCAACCTAAGGTCGTTTCTGGTAAAGCTAAAATTACTGATTTCAAACAATCTGGCACAAAACTGACTTTCAATTTCAAGAATGCTAAAAACGCTCAAGTCAATCTACCAATTATCGGTTATTATGGTTTCCAGTCAAAGAATTCTACCGGACAAGTTTCTAAATTAACAATGGACAAGCAACATAACAACCTAGCTAAAAACACTCTCAACGGCAAAGGAAAAGTCATAGTTGATTATTATGAAACAAATATCCAGAAATCAGCTCGTCACTTCTCAGCCATCTCTCTAGTCATAATGATATTAATCATGATTGCTTATCCATTTAGAAATAAAATCAAATTAGAAATAAAATCAAACCACTACTACTCAAATTAAAACCTAAAAATAGATAGACTTTTTTTATTTGATGTGATAGCCATAAACTTTTCCAATATCGAAATATTTAGCGACCCAGAGATTCATCAACTGATCCGATGGTTCGTCCAAAGTAAATGTCTGGTAAGTCGCATTATAAGTACTCTTCGCAACTGGCAAAATTGGCACGTGAGCGCTGTTTTTGCCCTCCTTTTTGGCAGTGAGAATCTTTTCGTACTGCATTTTATTAACCTGATAACTCTGATTGATATCTTGATAAGCTGGCACATAACTTCTGACAAACAAAATTATCATTAGAATCGACAAGACTGGCAGAACTAATTTAACCTCGCTGAAGAGTGCATAAACGGGAATAAATAAAGCAATTCCTAAGAAAATAACTCCTCCAAAGAAAGTCCTTTGCGGTTCTTCTGGGGATAACGCCATCGCATAAACTGCCGCAAAATGCCCGACCATGAAGAAGATAATAGACCAGCAACTATCGATCGATAACTTTTTCAAAACTACTCCGGCAATCGTCAAGACAATCACCAACAAATAGAGCCACTTCCAATTATCGAAAGTTAAATTATAAATATTTTCAATGTTCTTGTGGATAACTGGCCAAGTTCGACTCATCATACCACGCTTTTGAGAACCTGGAGATAAGACCATGATCAAGAAACCTATCCCGCCAAAAAATACGCTAACTAGAGTTACTAAACTGATTTTTTGGGTCTCTATAAAACGTTTAAGCATGAACAACAAGACAATCAAAATTGCGGCTGGTCCAGAATTCTCGTTACTAGCCCCAGCTAAGAAACCAATAATCGCTGCACCAATAAACGACTGTACATTTGGCTCTCGAACTCTCAAATTGTACATGATAAAGCCAAGGTAAATCACACTCATCCACAAGTAATTACCCGCTCCAGATACCCAGAGAACCGATTGCCCGAAGGATGGAAGATAAAACCAAGCAAAGACAAAAATCAACGGCAGAACAAAAGCTTGAGCTTTCTTATTAGATAATTTACTGGCAAACTTATCCATCATCATAATCAAAACTACAAAAACCAAGCTATTACAAATATCAAACGGAATCTTCGTATCAAATTGCATGAAGTATTGCACGATCGAATGCGCCACAAACCGACCGTTCCAAAGGAAATAATGATTCCACATCGAAGCTGGTATCAACAACGTAGAAATCTTTTGTTGATGAGCAATCTCAGTTGGTGACGACGTCTGATAGAAGAAATGATAAACATAATCGTCAGCGATGTATAAGGTTTTTAAATTCAAAATTAATACAAAAATGAAAATGGTCAGAAGAATTATCAGTGACCACTTGTTACGCCTACATTTCAAATATAAGCTGTTCACTAAATTTCTGATAACAAAATACCACCCTTGCAAAAATAACTTCTCTCAAAATTATAATTCATTGGAGTGGAAATTTGAAGAAACGTACCAAATTAGCAAAAATGGTTAATTTATTCGTCTGCTTGATTTGTAGAATTTTCTACACTAAAAGTTGGGTCTATAAAATCACATCTGCCATCTTCATAAATCACGTTACATCCATCAACCTTCTCATTTTTTACAACAGACACACTCGCCTTTGCTGCTGCTTTTAAGAAAACTGTTTCATCTGAATTTCTTTGTAAATTCAACCAAGTTTTTGCTGAAATATGTGTTACCTTAGCTAATTTATTGGCAATGTCACTAGTAATAGCTATCTTTCCATTAACTATCTCACTCAGTGTTTCAGTAGAGATGCCCAATTGATCAGCAAACTCCTCTTGGGTAATATTTAATTCTTCAATAATATCTTCAATATAAGAACCCGGATGGAAAACAATTTTCTTATCCATAATCGTACCAACCTCCTCATAAGCATTATGATTATACGTGCTTTAAATTCAATTCTCAAATATTATGAAAAAAAAGATACCGACCCAAGTCGATATCTTCTTAACTAACTATTTAACACCCTTAACTTTCAAAGTGTATTTATTGTAACTGATTTTACCTTTAAAGTTCTTTTGTGATTTAGCAAATTTGAAAGCCTTCTTGAAGTCAGACTTCTTAACCTTGTGGACCTTCTTGAAAGTAACGCTCATATCAGTAATATACTTAGCACCTTTATCACTAATACCAAAGTCTCTTAAAGCAGCCTGAGCAGAACCATAGCCACCCATTTTATCAATCTTTTTGATTTCACTATTAAGGACACTAACTAGAATTTGTGTTGAAGAAGCATTCTTCTTAGTAAAGTCTTTGTTGGCAATCAAAATTTGACCATTATCTTTATCAGTCTTTTGACGGTTCAATACTTTGGCACCATTACCCTTGGCATTGCTGATAGAAGGATCTTCCAAAACGGCAGCGTCGATATCGCCAGACTTCAAAGAATCAACACGAGTGCTGTCAGCATCGATTTGCTTAACTTTAACGCTTGAGTACTTAACCTTGTTCTTCTTCAAAATACTCTTGAGATATTGTTTTGAACCAGACTTCTTGTCGATAGCAATCGTTTTGCCTTTGAGGTTCTTAATCTTTTTGTACTTCTTGTTAGCAACTAAACCGTAGTAACCAGGTAAAGTACCAACAATCTTCCAAGTAGAATTCTTCTTGACAATTGACGCAAAATTAACTAAATCAGTCGTAGCAACATTAACGTCACCATTAGCAATGGCGGCATTTAATTCCTCATTAGAATCATATGACTTCACATCAGCATCGATATTGTTACGACTAAAATCAGTAGCATCCTTGGCCATGACAGCAGGCATTGCGGCAGTATTCTTGATTGTTCCGATAGTAATCTTGTCATTACCGGCTGTAGCAGCTTGAGCAGTTAAACTCATGAATGGTAATGATCCAACAATCAAAAGGACAGTCGCAATCGTGATAGCAATTTTCTTCAAATTACGTGACATAATAAACTCCCTTTTCTTATAAAAGTACACTAGTTCAGTGTAAACTTTTTTGTTTATTAAAGCCATTCTTTATTTTGAATTAGGTTCATTAAGGTTTTTTAAATAAATTTCCAAGAAATGCAATTCTTTCTTTGCATTTATATACTTAAAAGATTTTTTTGTTAAAATTAATTCCCAAGTATCTAGATCTCTCACGATAATAAGAATCATAATAATGGAAAATATAACAACCATTATAAAAATCAAGAGCAAATCTGATAATTGCATCTTATCGAAAATTTTTAAAAGTAATGGGATTACAAATGCACTTGAAAATGCGGCAAAATATTTTAAACTTTTTTTTAATGTGATGAATTTACACTTTAAGTGCAACACTAAAACAAAATAAAGGACTCACAAAGGAAATCCAAATATAATAAGTTTGTCTATAACTTAAAAAAAGGAGGATTTCTATTATGAGCCACTATCAACATCTTACTATAAATGACCGTGAAATGATATTGGAGGGTCTTGCTCAAAGTAAAACTATCCGTGAGATAGCACGAAAATTAAAACGTGCTCCTTCTACAATTTCTCGTGAAATTAAACGGCATAAGAGTGTAAATACTGGAAGATACTCACCAGATAAAGCCCAGAATGATTATAAATTTTCTAAAAGCAAATGTGGTCGCAAAGCAAGGCTCATGGAAGATCCATCCTTGTTTCAAAAAATCAAACATCTTTTCTTAGATTGTCAGTGGTCACCAGAAGAGATTTCACAACGCTTATTGCTTGAAACAGGCAAAACAAGCATAAGTTTCATTACCATTTATCGTGGGATTTATGCAGGTTTATTTGATAAATCTGGCCTAAGCCAAGGAAATCGTGGCGCTATTCGTAAATTACGTCATCGAGGTAAGCCTCGTCACAATAAGAAGTATGTCGAAAAACGTGGTAAAATTCCAATCACTAATACTATTCATGAACGTCCTGAAGCTGCCAATAAAAGAACTGAACTTGGTCATTGGGAAGCTGATACCGTGGCAGGAAAAACAGGACAATCTTGTTTAGTAACCCTTGTTGATCGTAAATCACGCTTTTTAATTGCTAGTAAAGCAACTAAAAAAAGTTCAGAACCGGTGACAACCGAGTTGATGGCAATGTTTGAAAAAATTGGCAAAAGCAAGCTTAAAACCATTACACCAGATCTCGGTAAAGAGTTTTCGAAACATGTTCAGCTGACAGATTTGCTTGGTATTCCATTTTATTTTCCTGATCCACATGCGCCATGGCAACGTGGGTCAAATGAAAATACCAATGGACTCTTGCGTGAATATTCACCCAAAGGGCAAAGCTTGGATAACAAGACAAACGATGAGATTCAGGAAATAGTCAACAAATTAAATTTTCGCCCAAAAAAATGTTTGGATTGGCGCACACCATATGAGGTCTACTTTGGCAAAGTGTTGCACTTAATTTGACAATTCAAGGTACAAAAACGCGGTGGAGGTTCGATATCGTTACATGCAAGTTTTACTATTTCTAGATTCTTTAAGGTACAAAAACCTCAAATTCAAAATTTTAATTCGTCAATTAATTTTCCAAAAATTTGGTTTCTGCACCTGTCAGTGATTGATATCTTAGTTCGTACGACGTCTCATACCCTAAAATATCGTTCACTACTTTTAATAATACCAAATCCTTGGCCGAAATAAACACTTTTTCCTTACTTCCTACAAATGAAACAACACGTTTCAACGAATCAGTAATTTCATTTTCTGACATACCAAATTCATTTGGATAACGTAGCCCAATTGATTTTGTCAATTCATCAATTGGTAATAATTGATGAAATTCATCGGCTGCTATTACTACATTATCTATTTCACTTGAATCAAGTGGAACGTTATTTAAATTATTGCCTAAGTAAATTAACTTCAAATCAGAATTTTTCATCAGCTCTTTAACTTTGATTAGTAATAATTCAATGTATTTTGGAGAAATAAAACTATCCAAATTATAAAGTATCAACCAAACTGGTAACCCCGTATTTTCTAATCGAAATTTCAAAAAATTCAAAAATTCATCAAGCAATAATTCAGTATCCATAAATTCCAACGGATAATCCATTTCTTTTTCCTTATAACCCATAAACAACTTGGCTTTAAGTAAATCTGCATAAGAGAAATTCAAAAACTCACTTTGAAGGTTATTAGAATAATCGTCCAATTGTTGCTGTAATAAAATCTCTATTCTCAAAAGTTCATCATTTAATTGTTCAATCGAACGATCAATCTCTAAATCATTTTCAAAGCTATTCAAGAAATCGAATAGTAATGTATCTTTCTTATAAAGCATTTGTTGGTAGATGCTTTCTCGGTTATGAATAAAAAATGGCAAAGTGTTTTTGACTGAAACGGCTTCATCGTCACAAGTAATCTCAATTTTGTTTTCTCCATAAACACTAGTTGTCAGTTTTGGATCTTTGTTGAAATAATAATACAAACTACGAAAAACTTGCCAAATTTTTTGACGATTTTCTCCTGTAATACAGATTTCATCTTCAAAATCCAATTCTAAAAATTTTTGATTTTCTAATTCAATATTTAAAATCATATAATCACCAATTCCTTATTGCCGACTATAGTTTCCTGGTTACTTCTAGATCCAACCAAAATTTGCATATCATTGAACTGTTTTTCACTAACCGAGACCAATCTTACCTCACCATGCATAGGCAAAAATCTTTTAATAGCTGTTTCATAACGTTTCCCAGCAGCACGATTCTGTACTGCACGATAATAGACAGAATATTGCAACATTGTAAAACCATTTCTCAACAGTTCTTTTCGAAATATACGATATTGACGGCGTTCCTGCGGAGTATCAACAGGTAAATCAAACAAACATAACATTCTCATATTTTGATATTTCAACATTCCTCTCCCACAAAATTATTTAATTTAACTTTTATAACTAAGCTAGGATCAATTTCATCAATAGCACTGATAAAACTTTGAACATATTCTTGCATCGAATTATCAATTGTCATTTTTTTATTATTGATTTTTATCTTTTGATTCATAAACTCAATAATCTTCAATCTCGATTCATAACTCAAATATTCTTTATCATCAATCACATTTTCATTGACCCAATAATCCATCAATGGTCGATAAGGTTCCATCAAATCATCCACTAAATTAAAGCTGTTAAATTCATTCCGATGAAATATTCCAAGCATTGTTACCAATCCATTACCAACCACGATACGAGCCATACAAGAACGCAAAATTGCATAGCCAAAATTCATTGCTGCATTAATCAAGCAATCATCATCCCTGGTGAAACTCTTACCATATAAAGAATCAAAATAAACTTTAGCCACATGTCCTTCACGATTAGTCGTGTCACCAACTTGTAAATCATTAATCAAATCTTCCATTAATTCTAAACGTTCAGCTTCAACCCCACTATATTGGGCAAATGCAAGTTGATTATTCATTTTTTGTCCTATTACTTCTTGCCAAATAATTCCTTTTTGTTCATCACTCCAAGTTGATTGCTTAATCACTCGTTTAGAGTAGTGGTGGTACTGACCGTAGGGTAAATAAATCCCTACGGGTAAATACTTATCATCACAAATTACCAGTCCAACATTATTTTGACTCATTCGTGACATGAGTTTAGTCGATAACATTGTTCGATTACCTTCTAAAACTACCATTGTAATATCAGAAAGTGGAATAAAGACTTTATTATCTTGTTTCATGACCTCTAAATTATCTAAGCGAAGTCGTAGAACATCTCCTTCCTTGATATGAACAATTCTCCAAGCCATAAACATTCCTCCAAATTTTTTATAAAAAAAACCACCTATTAATTAAAATAGGTGGTAAATTCGGAATAAATCCTTATTTTTGTAGATCTTAAAGAATCTAGAAATAGTAAAACTTAACCGTACGTGCGCACATACGCATAAGGCGTCCCTTACAACTAAATAATATCACATCTATCTAGTTAATCAAGGATATCTTTTGGATTATCGGATTCTTTTTCTAAGTAGTATGGATCTCCTAGAATAGTCGTATTTACTTTCCAAATCTTACAATCTTTTGGCACTAATCGTTTCAATATTTGTGTTTTTGCATGCCCATATACTGGCCAATCATCATCTTCCGTCACAAATTTAAAAATTGGCTTTAATTCTGCATACTTTTTATTAGAAAAATTCCTTGACCAGAATAATAATTCCACTGATTCACCAGTTTTCATATTTTGAATCCTGACTCTATCTTTACGATATAAACTAAACATAAACTCAGATTTTTCCGATACTTCCTCATTTTTCTTAATTTCCAAATACTTATCTTTCTTAATTCCATATCCCACATTCTTATTGAACTTCAGATCAGAATACTTAATTCCCATAATCTCATATTCACCAGTTTCATGATTCAAATAAACATCGGTTCTCCAAGGTTTCAACGATTGAAGGATAACGTGTTTACCATTGGCATTAGCTGGTGTGATATCAATATGTGAACCGAGCTTCTTATCAAGATACTTAAGTTGTTTAATGGCTGGTCCATTACCCTTCTTAGAATATTTCTTAATCATTCCATGGTATCTTCGATACATTTCAAATGGACTTACATCCACGGCCTTGACCTTTCCATTTGTTTGTACTTTTTCAACTTTATCTGGACAGTCGCTTATGATTCTTTCTAACTCGGAGAAAGTTCTAGGATCATACTTATACAATAAGAACTTAGACTTATCTTTATCATAAACTTTCTTAAACTTCTTAAAGCCATCGACACTATAAATATCTTTCACTTTAGCTACGATATACTCAGCATCTTTTTTATCTTTAGCTAATTTACCAGTTCGAGTTGAATAAATTGTCGCATCACTTACTTTACGATTCATCTTTTTATCAACTTGGTGTGAGAATTTAATTCGATCATCTGCATTCATGATTTCAGAAACAAAACCATTATAAGGTTCCTCATACATCACTTTATCGAATTTTTTATCGTCCAAAATCTCGCCAGTTTCAATATCGATTGATTCTTCACCAACCTTAACTGGGAAAATTGTGCCACCTTTTTTCCACATTCTCAAAAACGGAGTAGCTGCAATAATTGAGGCATCAATCGCATGGTGATTGAAAGTTTCACGAGTTTTATCAATGTGCCAATGTTTACGCATGTTGGAGGTAAATTTACCACGAATAACTGTTACCTTAGTATCAGCTGATTTTTCATGGAAGAAATCTTGCAAGCTATTAAGTACTACTCGAGAAGAATATCTCGTATCAACTAAATTACGTGATAAGAATCTCTTTCTTGTCTCAATATCACTGACATTTTCTTCAAAGAGATAATTCTTACGTTTATTTCTGTCGAAGTTTTTATTATCTAAAACAGTAGCCTTAAATTTGTCATAACCTTGCCCATGACCTTCAAGCATGAATTCATAAGGTGTTTTTTGTCCTTTAACTTGATTCATCGAAGCAAAACACAAGGTCTTGTTATTGATACTATCGTCAAAAGAAATCGATTGTGGAATAATATGATCAATTTCAAATTTATCAGGATTATTGATTAAATCAGTAGCATCGATTGTTTCACCATTATATGGATCAATTTCTTGTTGTTGATACCACAGACGCATTTTCATTTGTAATTTACGGTTCTTACTCAAAGCTTCTTTTACTCTTTGTTCACTACCGACTGATTTAACAAAGGCCTCGAAAGCAGCATCTTTGGCCTTTTTATTTTTATTTTGAAATTCTTTAATGTTATCTTGTTCTTCTTTTAAGTTCTTATCACGTGGCATTTCAATAACTAAATAGTCAATGTGTCCGTATTTCTTCAGAACTGCATTAACAATTTTCAAAGCTTCACGAACTGATTTAGACGCAACTGGATTAAAGATATCCTTCGCAATTTCTTTGTAAGGCAAGTACTTGTTATTTTCAAAACGTTTCTTATCCTTTTTAACCAAACCCATTTCATTCAACAAAGTCATTTGTTCAACAGGACGTTCAAGCATCTCAGGCATCAATTTATTCATTGTCTTCAATGAGAAACGATGCCATTTATTATTAGTTTTAATTTCAAAACTATCTTTATTATCAATAATCAATTGAATCAAATCATCATTCAAAAAATCAAATTCTGGGACTAATCGATTATTAAGTTGTTTTCTAATTTCACCATTCTCAGTATTTAAGGTCAAAATAAAGCTTAACTTATCGATAAACTCAACCGGCCAATCACTTATATCAACCCCTACCTTGAGTAAGTCCTTATGAACTTTACGGTAAACCGCCATTGAGCTGATTTCTGGTTTGTCCTTTTCGTTGACACGAAATCCCTTAATGTCCTCTTTTGAACAACCAGCAACTTTTTTAATAACATTTAACATATTTATCGTTGTCGTATTACTCTTTATTTCGGCAATGATTTTTTCTTTGTCTTCTTTAGTTAACTTACCGTCTTCATAACTCAAAATTCTTAGATTATTCAAGTCATTCAAAACATTAAACAATTGTGCAGTGTATGATGCAGCCGAAGCTCTTAACTCGTCAGGATATATTTTATCGTGACCGATTAGCTCTTCGAATAAATTATCCAAAGTTCGACCATCGGTTTTATAAATTCCATAATCAGTTCGTGATTTCTCATTACCTGGTCCAACAAAATAATCTCTTTTTCTAGTCAAAATTTTGCAATATTCTTTAGTAAACTCATCAGTCAAAATCTCTGGATAAAATTGTTTTTGAGTAGCAATGATTTGCTTAGCTTCTTTTTCATAGGCACTCGTTGGAAAGACATTTAATAATACTTTTTGATTATCAGGATCATCTCCAATAACTACTTGTCCTCTAACTTTGCCATAATCATTTAGACGTTGTAACTGAATTTGAGCGGGAGTTTTCTCAGCCAATTCTTGACTATTGATTTTTAAACTAGCTGAATAGTCAGTTCCACCTTCATCAGCATCGGCATCCTTTAAGGCATAGCTAATACCACGATGTTTGACAATCTGATACAAACTCTCAGCCAATTCTTTCTTAGTTAAGTGTTCAGTTAATCCCTTAACTCTTAATTCATAAGGATTCCAATTTTGATTGAAAGTATCATAAAAATTATCCTTGTTAAAATTGTCTAACAAGCCAAATTTTTGAAATAACTTACCAGTATCTTGGCGACGTTGTTTATTACGATTCAATAATCGTCTAGCACCACGCATACTACGGCGGTCTTGATTACCTTCAGCAACAGTTGCATTGAATAATCTAGAACCTAATTCGATGACTTTACCCTTGTCGATGTCCAAAACACTGAATCCAACCGAGGCCACACCAATATCTAAACCTAAACTGATTCTATCTGCCATTTCCTCACCCTCTGATTTTAAGAAATAATAAATTTAATCGTTAATTAAAATATATCACAATATTTTCCTAAATTCCGCATTACGATAAACAAAAAAAGACCCCACCGATAAAAACTTCGATAGCATCCCTATAAATTATTCCATATCAAAATCTAAACTAGGATCAGCGTTCAAATCCAATTCTGCAAAGTCACCCTTATCAAATTGAATCTGAGCCATAGCACCAATCATTGCGGCGTTATCACCACAAAGTCTTAATGGTGGAAAGACTAATTCCATATCCAGGTTCTTGTCCTCAATATCTTTTGCCAAACGTTTTCTCAAACCTTGATTAGCAGAAACTCCCCCACCAACGATCAATTGCTTAACTGGGTGTTGCTTTAGAGCACGGAAAGTCTTGTTACTCAAAATATCCAAAACAGCCCCTTGGAAACTGGCAGCGAGGTCATCTTTGTTCAATTCTTCATGAATTTGGTCAGCATGATGAACAGTGTTAATAAAAGCACTCTTCAAACCACTGAAACTGAAGTCCAGATTATCTTCTTGTACCATAGCACGTGGAAAATCAAAGGTATCTTTACCAACGGCAGCCATTTGGTCAACTTTTTTACCAGCTGGATAATTGATTCCAAGAACTCGACCAATCTTGTCATAAGCTTCCCCAACCGCATCGTCACGAGTATCACCAAGGGTCTTGAAAACTCCAGGAGCTGTAACTAATACTAATTCGGTGTGTCCACCAGAAACTAACAGTGACATAAATGGATATTGTAAATCAGTCACGAAATTAGCTGAGTAGATGTGTCCTGCTAAGTGGTTTACTTTGATTAAAGGAAGGTTATGAGCAAAAGCAACCGTCTTAGCTGCCATGATTCCTATCAACAAAGCACCGACTAAACCTGGTCCATAAGTAACAGCTACGGCATCTAAATCTTCATAATTAACTTTTGCTTCGTCCAAGGCTAAATTGATGCACTTAGTGATCTCTTCAACATGGTGACGACTGGCAACTTCTGGTACCACACCTCCAAAACGTTGGTGACTCTTAATTTGGGTCGCAATTATATTTGATAAAATTTCCTTACCATTTTTGATAACAGCGACACTAGTTTCATCACAGCTACTTTCAAATGACATTATTAATGTATCTTTTTTCACGGTAATCTCCCTTACAAATCAACCATCATTTCCAAAGCGTCGTGATGATTTCTAAAATAATACTTTTTATGAACGGTCTTCGTTTTGAAACCAAAGGCGTCATACAGTGCTAAAGCTGGCTTATTAGTAACGTCAACTTCTAATGACATCTTTTCAAAATTACGTTTTCGACAATAACTAAAAGCTTGATTCATTAACAAATGACCAATCCCCATATTTTGATAGTCTGAATGAACTGCCAAATTGGTAATGTGCGACTCACTCTTATCGCCCAAAGAAATGCCAATAAACGCCACTATCTTTTCTTGCAAAACTAATGACAAATACAAAGCATTCTTGTTATCGATCTCCATTTTGACAATATCGATAGGTCATGGAACTGGAATGGGATAAATGGTTTCTTGAATCTGCATGTATTGAATATCATCAGTCTGAACCGCTTTTCTCAAAGTAAACTTCTGATCTTCAATCGTTACGGTTTTTTCTTCAAAATCAAATTTCGGAGTTTTATTACTAGTAAATAAACTCTTAAACTTCTTCAACATAGGAAACATTGCCGTCATCCTTATGTCCTTTAGCATACCAATCATGTTCAGCTTGAGTTAAACGTAAATACGTTGGTACAAAATCGTCAATATTTTCAACTGGTTTCGTATTTTCAGCTAACTGAGCTAACTTGGATGCATCTGGCAATGAATTTTCACTCATAATAATTTTGGCATTAGGAAATTGATTTTGAATTAATTCCTGTAATCTTGGCGTTGCGTTGATAAATTCAAGTTGATCTTGATTGTAATCTTGTAATGACTCGAACAACTTAGCCATTGAAGTATGGTGGTCTTCAATAATATTTCTCAAATCATCCCGATTAACTTGGTAAACTCCAGCAAAGGCGTTGTCATTTCTAGCATCCATCAATGGCACTAGGATGTGTGCTTTATCCCCGTTAGCTGCCAATAATTTCAAACTGGAAACTCCAACTAATTTCTTATTCAAGGTATCGGCCAAAACTTTGGCTACTGTCACAGCAATCCTGACTCCTGTATATGAACCTGGACCTTTTGCCACAGCAATTATATCCAAATCTTGAGCTGTTAAATCAGCTTTTTTAAGACAAGCCTGGATATCTGGTAAAAGTGTTACACTATGTGTCTTTTTTTCAGTAGATTCCATCTGTGCTAAAACCTTTCCATCACTAACTACTGCAACGGAGAGTGGTTTATTAGATGTATCAAATGCTAATATTTTCATGTTAATCCCTCATTCTTAATAGAACTTATTTTAACACAGAATAAAGCACAAAAAAAAATCGACCGCTTATTGGCCGATTTTATTAAATTTCGAATTATCAATCCATTTGAGGACGATATACAAAAGCCCTGTCTGGTAAACCAAACTGAATGCTTCCTTTGGTAGTCTAGTGATCAACAATGCTGGATATGGGACATTTGTCATCATGTGAATCCATATCGTATTCAATCCAGTATTGACAATTACTGTGATCAAAAGCACTGTCACCAAACTTCTCCAAACCGTTACTTTATGGTTGTAAAGCATGTAACCATAGATAGCACCAGCGACTAGAGCTGAGAAAGTGAATCCTAAGAAGAATCCACCACTGGATGGCATAACGACGTTACTGATAACATCAGCTAAGACGTTTGCCATGGCAGCTTTCACTGGGCCAAAATAATAACCTAATAATCCTATTGCAATGAAACTAAAGCCGACTTTCAAGGTATTGCTCCCGACGGAAAGCTTTGCTAATACCATTTGCATTGCAATCAACAATGCCATCCAAGTGACTTCTTGCACACTTATTACTGTACTTCTACTGTTCATAATCGACATCTCCTAGACGGAGCTGCCACCAGATATAGGCTTAAGACGTATATAAAGTGGCGAATGCGGAAACAAGATCGCGAGATAACTCTTTGTCCGGTGTTCACATTCCGTTCCACCAGCACTTAACGCCTTGAATCCTACTCCAAATTTTTAGTACTCGTCTATCATAGCACTTATTTTTCTGTAAACAAGTGTTTTGTTTGCAATTTACTTATTTTTCCAATTAAATCGAGCGATAACGTTCAGTACGTCACCGTTCTTAATCCAATGAATAGATTTATTGTTCGTATTATCAACTTTAGCATATGCGACTGGTTGACTCTTGATATTTAGTTCTTTGTCATATTTGATATCCATACTTGTTAGTTGATGACTACCAATAAAATCGATATCTAAAGTATCGACCATCCAATCGAAATAATATGAATTATTAACATGTTTATTAACATCGATATTGTAATAACCAATGTGTTGAGCTTGTTGAAAATCAAAATCATCCGGTACTTTGACACGGTTGAAGCGTTTGAGTTTGGTAGTTTCGACTGCTCCAAACAAATCATCCAATCTGTCAGCAGCACTAACGATTTTTCGTTGTTTGATATCAATCAAAACAAAGGCACTCGTAGCACTGACCATTCGATTACCCTTTTCATCATCGATCCAAAAATCACGATAGAAGAAATACTTATTATAACTAGTAGCTTGGGTTGTAATTTTGATCTTTTGACCAAGTCTTGGCATTTTATCAATATCCATGTGATATTGCACTACGACCCAACCTAACCCGTTATTTTTCACCATTTCGGTACTATCGATATCTGCTTGATGTAGCTGTTTTTCTGATGTCAATAACATTGCATCGACTAACGCTGATAACCGCATATCGCCGGTAAAGTTGACAAAATAATAAGGTACTTCCATCTCGATCGAAAAGGTTCTTTTTTCAGTCACGATTAATCTTCTCCAATTCCATGATACAAATTATAAACTGCTTGTTTCTTAAGACCGTTTTGTGCAGCCACTTCTTTGATAGCTTTGTTAGGCTTTAACCCTTGTGCTATCAACTTATCAACTGAACTTACTAAATCATCGTCTGACTCAACTTGGGTAACTTCTTCAGGCTTACCCGCAATGATCAACACGTATTCACCCTTAGGGTCATTTTCTTCATAATAAGCTGCTACTTGTTCCAAACTTCCACGTAAAAAGGCTTCGTGAATCTTTGTTAATTCTCGAGCCAAAGTAATCTGTCTGTCACCGCCAAAATTATCGATTAAATCCTGGATGGTCTTCTTAACTCGATAAGGTGATTCATAAACAATAGTTGTTTCCTCACGATCAGCTAAATTGCTTAAAGCTTGCGTTCTTTCTTTACCTTTTCGTGGTAAAAATCCATAAAAATAAAATGGTTGCGGACTGATTCCTGAAGCAATCAAAGCTGTGATGGAAGCAGTGGCTCCGGGTAATGGTACGACGGGAATACCTTCTTTAATTGCCGCTTTGACCAATTCTTTTCCTGGATCACTGATTGAGGGTGCTCCAGCATCACTAACTTGAGCAATTTTTAGTCCTTGATTCATTTTTTCTATTAATTCTGGAATACGTTGAGCGGTGTTATGTTCATGAAAACTTATTAATTCTGTTGGTATATCAAAATGATTTAATAAATTTTTAGTATTACGTGTATCTTCAGCAGCGACCAAATCGACGTCTTTTAAAGTGTTAACAGCTCGAAAAGTCATGTCTTCTAAATTACCAATTGGCGTTGGCACCAAAAAAAGGCAGCCCTTCGAATTATCAACAAAACTCCTTTGCTCCTTCATTCAAATAGCTCCCCTTATCTGTTCTTAATTGCTTTTTTCTTCTTATTGCTTCCATAAAGGACATTAGTACAGAAAATGCATTCTTCTTTGTCCTTACGATGGGTTCCATAAAATTGTTGACACACATGAAATCCTTTACGATATAAACTTTCTAGATTTAACCGCGAATAGGATAATTTGTTGCCATTAAAATCCTTATCTTCATAACCCATCTTTTCTAAATGCTTGCGAAGATTTTTGTTTTCAATCTTTAACTCTTCCTTTTCTTCAAGAGTCTTCGATAACTCTTCTTTAAGCAAAGAAACTTTTTTACTTATATCATTTAGTTGATCTGTGATTGTCTCAAATTCATCATATAAATCTTTCTCTGCCATAATTTCACCTACTAATCCACAAATTTTAATGACAAATCTTCTAAAATAGCTTGAAACGGAACATTACTTTTCCACATTTGTTGTGCTGTGAATAAATCATCTGACATATGGATAATTCGACCAATACTTTTATTCGACAAGATATCCACAGATGTTAATGTCGATTTTTCTAAATTGTACCTTATTGATAATATATCACTAAAAATTTGATTCAACATGTCGAAAAACAAATGTTGTTGATCTTTATTCTCTACTAATGGCATAATGTCAGTCTGTATGTCCACAAACGAATTTATTTTTTGTTTATTAATTTCTTTCAACCAATTCGTTATAACTGTGGTATATGCTTGAAATTTTTCACCGTCGATAGCTTCTAAATACTTAATATCAGTAATTTTTAAAGCACGTTTAGCTTGCTCTTCTTTGAATCCTAACTCAACCAATGCTGCAATTTCATCGTCATTACTTTGATTAGACAGATGAAAAATCTGTACACGTGATTGAATCGTTGGCAATAACTGTTTTGAAGATTCTGCTAATAAGATAATCATCAAATTACCCTCTGGCTCTTCAATTGTTTTCAACAAGTTATTGGCAGCTTGCACAGTCATTTTTTCTGCTTCATCAATGATCAAAATCCGACGTTTACCCTGAGTAGCGGCCATGTTAGCTTCTTTTTTGAAAAATTTAATATCATCAACACCGATACTTCTCTTATCAGTTTTAACTTCCAAAACATCAGGATTATCGCCTAAAGCAATCGTCTGACATTTTTGACAAGTTTGATCAGGTGCTCCATCAACTAAGTTATCACAAAATTGACTCTGTGCTAACCAAATTGCCATTTGTTGTCTAACTTTTGATGAAGCACTATCAATCAAATAAGCGTGTGACAACATATTGGAAGAAATAATTTTTTGAAACTCATGAACTACGCGCGGTTGTTCTTTTACTAAACTCTCCATTGTTAAAATCTCACGAATTTATCCACCGGTAAAACGAAGCAAGTTGCTCCACCGACTTGAACCTCAACTGGATCGGCCATACTTGAAGCAGCTTCAGGCATCAAGAATGTTGGTGTAACATATTGTGACCGTGTGTGACTAGTCTTCTTGATTACAGCCAAAGCATCATCAACTTGTTCTTCTTCAACACCAATCAAGAAAGTACAGTTTCCGGCTTTCAAAAAACCACCAGTTGATGGCAATTTAGTTGCTCGAAAATTAGCCTTTACTAAGTTTGATTCCAAGTGTTGACTATCTTTATCTTGAACGATTGCGACAATTAATTTCATAATTTATTTTCCTCCATTAAAAACATCGGGAAATCTTTTGATTATAACATCCAAAGCATCAGCAACGACTTTTTCCACGGGTTGACTTGCATCAACTGCCTTGATTCGATCAGGATTATTTTTAACGATTTCTATATATGAATCATAAACTCGTTGATGAAATGACAAAGCTTCTTTTTCCAAACGATCCATCGCACCCTCGTGGTCTTTTCTAATCCGACTAAGACCAACTTCTGGTGTAATGTTGAAGTAAACTGTCAAGTCAGGTAAATGCCCATCAATCGCAAAATCATTGATTTCGCCAACTTCTTTGGTTCCAATTTGACGGCCACCACCTTGATAAGCAATTGAACTATCAACAAAACGATCACTCAACATGACCTTACCCTCATCCAAGGCTGGCAAAACAGCATCAACTAAATGTTGACGTCTAGCTGCTGCATACAATAGGGCTTCTGTTCTAGGGTCCATTTCTTCATCATGAATATCCAAAATAATTTTTCGGATTTTTTCAGCAATGATACTGCCACCAGGTTCTCGAGAAAGAACGACTTCTTTATCAGTTCTCTCCTTCAAAAGTGGCAATAGCTTTTCAAGTGCAGTCGTTTTGCCCGCTCCGTCTGGTCCTTCAAATGATATAAATATTCCTGACATTATATAACCCCTTTTAAATGATTACTCTTATTTTACTTGAAAAACGAAATAAATGAAACTCATGGCAAGTTGTTATTTGACTTTGATTGAAGTTAAATGCCACCATCCACAAAGCCGCTACCCCGATTGAAAAACGTCATTTATTATTTATTTCAAATAAATCGAAGTCAAAAATAGCATTCATATTATTAGAATAAGTTCTTTTAAATAGAACTACATTCTATATATGAATGCTATTTGTCTTTTTCCATTAAAATATAAAGTTACTATCTAGTCCGGAATAGCAAAGAAAATTGGCTCAGTAGTGAAATTATTCTAAGC
>OMJG01000856.1_pt1 | contig 20297 bp, 21 predicted proteins | sample 1646431 | NCBI WGS metagenome assembly OMJG01 (sample SAMN03771674, study PRJEB25209) | food metagenome | isolation source: Cotija cheese | place: Mexico:Jalisco,Michoacan | collected 2011-12-12
TCTACTGCCTTAAGCTTCCAATGTCCCTGTCTGAACGTCGGCTCTCTCACCCTGGAGTTTTTCTTGAGTTGAAGAACATGATGATTAAGGTGGCTGTTTCTTCGATTGACCGGTCAGCTACGTTGATGACTGGACAATTCAACTCTTCGTATAGTTTGTTGGCGTAGGCCAATTCTTTTTCAATTCGGGCATCATTTGTATACAGACTGGCATCTTCAATCCCATATGACCGCATCCGTTCACGACGAAACTTATTTAAGACATTGACGTCATTAGTCAAGCCAATGATTTTTGACCGTTCAATTTCATAAATAATATCTGGGATTCTAGATTCTGGGACCAACGGCAGGTTGGCCACTTTATAACCCATATTCGCAAGATACATACTTAATGGAGTTTTAGACGTTCTAGAAATCCCTAATAAGACGATATCTGCATCGATAAAGCGTTTGGGTTGTTGACCGTCATCGTTATTGACCGCAAACTCTAAGGCCTCAATTCGTTTATAGTATTCATCGTCAAGTTGGTGGCGAATACCCGGTTTTCCGGACGGTTTCACATTTGTTTGACTCACAATCTGATCCATTAATTTGTCAAGGACATTCAAGTAGAAAATCCCCGCCATTTCACAATAATCTTCCGCAATTTTATTAAGGTCTTTATTGATGAAAGAAGCAACGATGGATGCTTTTTCAATTTTGGCCTGTTTTAAAATAGGTAGCAGTATGTCATCGTGTTGTATGAAAGGGTAATTAGTGATATCAAATTCAACGGATGGAAATTGAACGGACACGCTTTGGAAAATATCATTCACTAGCGATCCAACTGCATCAGAAATCAGGAAATACTTTGGCTTTTGTGGTGTGACTTGGCTCATCTTTTTTCCTCCAATAATCTATATATTAAGCTTATTCTACCATATATAATATGACAGAAAAATCGAAGACAATACAATTTGAATTCGAAACAAAAATATGGTATATTATTAATACTAATTCGAAATATAAAAACTTAAAAGATATTTTATTAAAAGGGAGCAATAATCATGTCAACAGATTTATTAGGTATTCACCACGTAACTGCTATTACTTCAAGCGCGGAAAAGAATTATCAATTTTATGCAGGTGTATTGGGCATGCGTTTGGTTAAGAAAACAGTTAACCAAGATGACATTCACACTTACCATACCTTCTTCTCAGATGATGAAGGAAACGCGGGTACAGATTTAACATTCTTTGATTTTCCGGACGTGCCAAGTGGTTATTATGGAACAAACTCAATTTCTCGTATCGGTTTACGTGTGCCAAATGATGCAGCCTTAGCTTACTACGAAGAACGGTTGAAATCATTTGATGTGAAGACTGAAGAAATTAAAGAAGTTTACGGAAAGAAAGTTTTACGTTTTGAAGATTTTGACGGTCAACGTCTACAAATCTTCTCAGATGAAAAAAAACGAGGGTGTTGCACCTGGTAAACCTTGGAAAAATGGCCCAGTTCCAGAAGACAAAGCGATTTACGGTTTAGGACCAATCGAAATTTCAGTATCTTATTACGAAGACTTTGGGAAAATTCTTGAACAAATCTATGGCATGAAACAATTGTCAGACGATGGCCAAGAAGCCTTATATGAAGTAGGCGAGGGCGGTAACGGTGGTCAAGTTATCTTACGTAAAGACTTAGTGACACCACCAGGATTACAAGGATACGGTGAAGTTCACCACGTATCATTCCGTGTCGCTGACCACGATGCCATCCAGCATTGGGTCAACAAGTATCAACAAATCGGTCTACCAAGTTCAGGTTTAGTCGATCGTTTCTTCTTTGAAGCCCTATACGCACGTATCGGTGACATCTTGATTGAAATCTCAACTGATGGACCAGGTTTTATGGGTGATGAACCATACGAAACGTTAGGTGAATCATTATCATTACCACCATTCTTGGAAGAAAACCGTGCGCATATTGAGTCGCAAATCCGTCAATTTGATACAACACAGCCCAATGATTATGGCTTCAAATCGTAATCAATCCGTGTTAGAATAAGTAGGAACTGGAGTGATAACTATGAATTTTGTAGATGAGTCCATGCAAGCCCTACACGAAGCTGGTTTTAAATATACCAAGAAACGTGCTGACATGTTAAACGTCTTTGATGAAGAAGGGGCCTATTTCCTGAGCGCCAAAGAAGTGCAGCAACGATTAGAAAACTTATATCCAGGTATCTCATTCGATACCATTTACCGAAACCTAAAATTATTCGAAGACCACCACTTCCTTGAAACCTCTGAAGTCAATGGGGAGATGGTCTTTAGAAAGCATTGTGATCCACATTTAGGACACCACCATCATTTTATCTGTACAAATTGTGGCAAGACGATTCCAATCAATTCTTGCCACATGACATTCTTTGCTGACCAATTACCAGGCTGTAAAATTGTCAGCCATACCATTGAATTACAAGGGCTTTGTAGTGAATGCCAGTAAGATAAATCTTTCGGAAAAGGAGCTAGAGACCATTTCTAGCTCTTTTTTCGTAGGTAAAATCGCAGCTAATTTGGCTAGCCCTTGTCTGGTAAAAAAGGCGGACATTTTCCCTTATGTATACTTAAGACATATTCACTTGTGAATAATACAATTCTCGACAAATTTACCTTAGGATAATTGACTTTATAAATATAATGGCGTATAATTTACTAGAACGTTTTTTCAAGTATGAAAGAACGATTTGTAGTAACGAGGGGAGGGAAATGTCATGTCAAAAACTGTAGTTCGTAAAAACGAATCACTTGACGACGCTCTTCGTCGCTTCAAACGTTCAGTTTCAAAATCTGGCACAATACAAGAAGCACGTAAACGTGAATTCTACGAAAAACCTTCAGTAAAACGTAAGAAAAAATCTGAAGCGGCTCGTAAACGTAAATTCTAATCGTTTACCTTGCGATAAAGGAGGCGAATCATGGCGTTATTAGACCAACTAAATACCGATATGAAGGTAGCCATGAAAGCTAAAGATAAATTTAAGTTATCTGTTATCCGTATGTTAAAAGCAGCAGTTAAAAATGCTGAAATTAACAAGGGAAGTGCATTGTCTGAAGATGAAGAAATTGAACTTTTGGCTCGCGAGTTGAAGCAACGAAAAGAGTCGGAAGCAGAGTTCCGTCAAGCAGACCATGTAGAATTAGCAGATAACGCAGTTGCTGAAATTGCGATTATCGAAGAATACTTGCCTGCACAATTATCAGAAGCTGAATTAGACGAGGGTGTCAAACAAGTCATTGACGAAGTTGGCGCTACATACATGAAGGATTTTGGTAAAGTCATGCAAACTGCTGTGGCCAAATTTAAAGGTCAAGCGGATGGTAATGCAATCCAAACAGTAGCAAAAAAATATTTAGGTTAATGAATCTAGATCTGAGAGGGAAGTCTTCGGGCTTCCTTTTTTTGTTGGGCAAAAAATCGGTTCTCACACTTTAAATGAGAAAATAATTAAAAATAAATTAAAAACAACTTGCAATCATATCTTGTTTTTGATAAATTGTAGTTAGCAATTTGAAAGGAGTGACAACAATGCGTCAATTTAGAATATCTTCCAAATATATCATGCATGCTGGCGTATTTGTTGCGTCTCCATTTAATTCAAAACAAGATTTATTATTATTAGCTAAGTAGGATTCTTCTCTAGGAGAGTCCTTTTCCACGTGAAACGGGCTCTAGCTAATGAAACGGCGACCTGTTGACGGTCGTCGTTTTTTTATTAGCTGAGGGCAAAGTCGTGAAGAATAGTAAAAGTCTGGAAGTTGAGTGGAACCTTTTTTCAAATCAATAAAATCTTAAAAGATAAAGGAGCGATTTTGATGGATTTAGGATTAAAAGGTAAAGTAGCAGTTATTACTGGGGCAAGTAGAGGTATTGGATTTGAAACAGCGAAAACACTAGCTGAAGAGGGTGCACAAGTTGTGATTACAGCCCGCCACGAAGACCGATTAATTGAGGCACAAACAGCCATTAAAGAAGCGACAGGGGTTGAAGTGGATTACGCAGTAGCTGATGTCACAGATTTACCCGCTGTCCAAAAGGCAATCGCGGACACGGCATCCAAATACGGGACTATCGATATCTTAGTCAATAATGCGGGTGGCCACAGAGCGGGCTCATTTGAACAAGTAGATAATGACACATGGCGATTCGACCTGGAAATTAAAATTATTGGTGTGGCCAATTTTACCCGTGAAGTATTGCCTTATATGCGTAAACAAGCTTCAGGTTCAATTATTAGCGTGGTTTCAAATTCTGGTAAAACGCCAGGTCCTAAGTCTGTACCGACTTCACCAGCCCGTTCAGCTGGTTTAGCTGTCATCAAAGAATTGAGTAAGGAGTACGGTGAATACAATATTCGTGCAAATGCAGTATGTATTGGTTATATCCGAAGTGAACAGGTTGAAAAGATGTGGCAAAATGACCCAGAAAATCCAACTTGGGAAGAGTTTTCAAAACAAAAAGCAAAAGATACGCATACGCCAATGGGCCGTGTTGGTGAAACAACAGAAGCTGCTAAAGTGATTAGCTTCCTTGCTTCAGATGCCGCCTCATATGTGAGTGGTGCAGCTGTCAATATTGACGGTGGCGCTTCAGATGCCATGTAATTCTAAGGAGAAAAAAGCTTATGATGGATCAAGAAATTATTCACGCTAGTAAGACACTATATCAAGCAGACAATGAAAAAGTACCGGTACCATACGGAAAATTTGGAATTGTCAACGAAGAAGACGGCTACCGAGTGCAACAAGCTGTTTTAGATTTAAGAAAAGCGGCTGGTGAAAAGGTTGCAGGTTATAAAATTTCCTTGTCAGCAAAAATTCAGCAGTCATTTTTTAAGACCACAACGCCTTTATATGGCGTCATGACGGACAAAGGTGTTTGGGGTTCGAATATAGACCTGAGCAAATTTATAGGTCCTTTGCTAGAATTTGAAATCATATTCAAGGCTGAAGAAACCATTTCGCCTGAAGATTCTGTTGAGACAATCGTGTCTAAATGCAAGGTGGCGACTGGATATGAAATTCCTGATTGCCGATATGACAACTGGTACGGGAACATTTCAAAATTTGAATTGATTGCCGATGGGGCAGCCAATGCAGGTGTAGTAGCTGGTGAATACGTCAAACGGACTTATCAAGAAATTGATGACGTGATGGGGACAGTAACAGTAGATGGTCAACCATACACCCAAGGTTCTTCAAAAGAGGTGATGGGTCACCCGGCTTATTCAGTCCAATGGTTGGCACAAAAATTAGCTGAAACAGGCAAAGCTATTGAGCCGGGCATGTTTGTGGCTTCAGGTGCCGTTAATATGCCGAAAGTTATTAAACCAGGCGTTTATGTTGGCCAATTTGAAGGTCTACCTCCAGTTACGCTAAACGCTAAATAAAGGCAAAATAAAATCAAAAAAGCATTTGCTATTCCGAGATTTAGGAAAGCAAATGCTTTTATTGTCTATTTGACTTATTGTGATTCAATAGCCTTTTTCTTTTGAAACGACATTGACTGATAAATCGCCATCTATTGTGTAAGCTGTTAAGTTAGCTTGGAATATCTTGTAAGTTTCAATTGCAAAGTGTTCTACTTGACCAGTCATATGTGGCGTCACATCAATCTTGTCATGGGCCCAGAAAGGATGGTCTGCTGGCAATGGTTCTTCTCTAAGGACATCAAGGGATGCATAGGCAATGACACCTTGATCAATAGCTTCAATTAAGTCCTGGTCTACAATGGCTGACCCACGCCCCACATTAATAAATAAGGGTTGTTTTTCTTGACGACCGAAATATGTAGCATCAAAGACGTTTTGCGTGGCGTCTGTTTCTGGTAGGACGTTGACGATGATATTGGCATCAGTCACTTGTTCAAAGCCGTCCGCTGTTTTCACTGTTTGATTAAAGTAGTGTACGTCGCGGCCTGAAGTATTTACACCAACAGTTTTTAAACCGAATGCTTGGCCGATACGGGCGATTTCTTTCCCTACATTACCGGCACCAAACACGACCATTTTCTTTTCAGGCAAAGACATGTGTTGGGCATATTCCCAATGTTGTTTTTCTTCACGCGCCTTATAAATATGTAAACTCCGGTAGTAGTTCAAGATGTAACCAAAAACGGTCTCTGCGATTGGTATCGCATGAATCCCACTCATGTTGGTGATTTGAATCTTTTCATCAGCGACGATTTCTTTAGGTAATTGATTGATGCCAGCGTATTGGACTTGGATCCAACGGAGGCTATCATAACCATTTGCTGCATATTTTTCAGCTAAATCAGTATCCCAGCCATATTGAATTTCAATATTGGGGAAGTCTGCGTCGGTCAACTCGTCCGCCATTTTCACCTGATAATCACTTGCTAAGTCTTTGATATCATCGATTTGCCAATCCTTTACAAGGTTTGCGATAGCTAATATTTTTTGCATAGTGTGCGCCTCCCTAAAGCATTTTCTCTATTGTATCATTGATTGGTTGACTTGCGGAATCAAACACTTTTTTCGGTAAAAGGGCTAAGCATTCGAAAATTAACGACCTGTTATTCGTATTTATGCCAGACTTTTGCTATAATTTATTTAATACGAAAAGGGGGAAGTTTTCATTTGACAGAATCTGCAATCAGTAAAAGTGTAGCCTTGATGAATCCAGCATTAGCCGTACAACTATTTGGTACTGAGGACCGTAATCTTTCTTTGATTGAACAAGCTTTTGAGGTGCAAATATTTGCCAGAGATGAGCAAATTGAAGTAACCGGACAAGAAGCGGATGTTGCCCAAGCGATTGATTTACTGACAGAATTACAAGTTATTTTACAATCAGGTATCACAATTGGTGAACGTGATGTGGTTACTGCGATTAAAATGGCAAAGAATGGGACGATCAAGCACTTTGTAAGTTTATATGAAGAGGAAATTGGCCGGACCTTTGAAGGGAAAGCTATTCGAACAAAAACTGTAGGTCAACGTCAATATTTACACGCTGTCAATAAACATGCCATTACTTTTGGGATTGGACCAGCTGGTACCGGGAAAACTTTCTTAGCAGTGATGATGGCCGTTCAGGCTTTAAAACAAGGACGGGTAAAACGGATTGTCCTAACGCGTCCAGCAGTTGAAGCAGGGGAAAGCTTAGGTTTCCTACCTGGTGACTTGAAAGAGAAGGTTGATCCGTACTTACGACCAATATATGATGCCCTATATACTATTTATGGCCGGGAGCATACTGAACGCTTACTGGAACGTGGCGTGATTGAAGTGGCACCACTTGCTTATATGCGTGGTCGGACTTTGGAAGATGCTTTCGTCATTCTTGATGAAGCACAAAATACAACGGTTGCCCAAATGAAGATGTTCTTAACACGTCTTGGTTTCGGGTCTAAGATGATTATCAATGGAGACAAGACACAAATTGATTTACCTAGAGGTGCTAAATCTGGGTTAATCGATGCGGAAAGACACTTGCAGGGGATTAAAGATATCGACTTTGTGCACTTTACAGCGGTTGATGTTGTTCGTCACCCAGTGGTGTCAGCAATCATCAATGCCTATGCCAATGAAGATAAGGGTAATTAACGATAGACAAGGCAAAAAGAAAAAAGGTGAAAAAGTGTTAGATTTAATTTTTGAAGATAAGACGAATGGGCTTTCTAGTAAAGATAAAGAGATGTTGCATGAATTGTTGGATTTTGCAGCAGATTATTTGAAACTTACTGGAGAAATTGACTTATCTTTGACCATCGTGAACGATGCAGAAATTCATGAAATCAATAAAACTTATCGCAACATTGACCGTCCAACTGACGTGATTTCTTTTGCGATTGAAGATTTAGGTGAAGATGAATTAGCAGTTATGGGCTTGCCAGAGGATATGCCACGTGAATTGGGCGATCTTTTTATCTCGATTGATAAAACACGCGAACAAGCAGCTGATTATGGCCATTCTTTTGAACGTGAACTAGGCTTTTTAGCTGTCCATGGATTCTTGCATTTGAATGGTTACGACCATTTGAATGAAGCAGATGAAAAGGAAATGTTTGGCCTACAGAAAGAGATTTTAGATGCTTATGGACTTAAAAGAGCGTAAACAAGTACCAAAAACACCAAAAGTGGATAAGAACCATAATTTTTTTGAATCAATGGGGTATGCCTTAAGTGGGATAAAATTTGCCTTTATCCATGAACGAAACATTCGTTACCAAATTTTGGGGTTGATTTTAGTCTTGTCGGCCGCTTGGTTTTTTGCTTTGCCCATTGAAAAGTGGTTAATTTTAATTTTAACCTGTGCTATTGTGATCTGCATGGAAATTACCAATACCATTGCTGAGTGGATTATTGATTTAGTGACCGACAACCAATACCATCCCATTGCAAAAAATGTGAAGGATGTAGCGGCTGGTAGCGTACTGATTTCATCTACGATGGCTGTAATTGTTGGCTTGCTAATTTTTGTACCTGAGATTTTACTTTTTTTCAAATTAACATAAAAATAAGGGAGACTATTCTTGAATATAGAAGATTTTAATATAAATGATTTTGACAACATTGAGGATTTAGAAAAATTACTAGAGGATGACGGAGACCAAGCTGAGGATGACTTTGATGGTTATAAGTCAGGATTTGTAGCCATCGTTGGCCGTCCTAATGTTGGGAAATCAACCTTTTTAAACCGCGTTGTGGGGCAAAAAGTAGCCATTATGTCTGACAAGGCGCAAACGACGCGTAACAAAATCCAAGCGGTTTATACAACAGATGAGGCGCAAATTGTTTTCATTGATACACCAGGTATTCATAAACCTCATAATGAGTTGGGTGAATTTATGAATAAGTCTGCCTACCAATCACTTGAAGAAGTAGATGCCATCTTAATGTTGGTGAATGCGGAAGAACCTATTGGTCCGGGTGACAAATTTGTCTTTGAAAAGATTAAAAACTACAAGACTCGTAAGTTCTTGGGTGTCAATAAAATTGATAAGGTATCCCCTGAAGCCTTAGCGGACTTTATGCAAACTATTCCAAGCCCAGAATCTTTTGACGGAATTATCCCACTATCTGCATTAAACGGCAATAATGTGGAGACCTTGATTGATACCCTAGTTGGTTTATTGCCGACTGGACCACAATACTATCCATCTGAATTTATCACAGACCATCCAGAATACTTTGTGGTTTCTGAATTAATCCGTGAACAAATTTTATTAAATACGTATGAAGAAATCCCACATTCAGTTGCTGTTCAAGTAGACTCCATGCAAAAAGATGAACTGGACCGCGTGCATGTGTATGCAACCATTATCGTCGACCAAAAGAGTCAAAAGGGGATTATCATTGGTAAGGGCGGTAAGATGATCAAAAAAATTGGTGTTGAAGCCCGCAAGGAAATCGAAAATTTACTTGGGTCTAAAATCTATTTAGAACTTTGGGTGAAAATCATCAAAAACTGGCGTAACAACAAGGCTAACCTAGGTGACCTTGGCTACAACCATAAAAACTATAAGGGCTAATGAACGCATCGCTAACAAAATGGCATCATATTGACATGCAAAACGAAAGGGGACGAGACCATGCGAAAAGACCATTACGCGCGTTTCGATGGGATTGTCCTTTTTACGCGGAAATACAAGGAAAAAGACCTGCTAATTAAAATATTCACCAAGGAATTTGGTAAGCGGATGTTCTTCATTAAGAATATTCAACGACAAAATAACGGTTTAAGGGAAATTGCTTTTCCCTATATGCGAGCCTCTTTTGTGGGAACCATCAACGATAAAGGTTTTTCCTTTCTTAATGATACGGACGATGTTCTATTTCCAAAGGCAACGATCTCAAATATACAGGCCAATGCCTATGCAGCCTACATGACAGGGTTGACCGATGCCGCCTTTGAAGACTTCATTGAAGAAGACAAGGTGTTTAACCTGCTCTGGCAAGGTCTAGGCAAAATAGAAGCCGGCATCGATCCGTCAGTCGTGGCCAATATATTTGAAATTCAGTTGCTGCCGAAATTCGGGGTGGGTCCTAACTTTAGGTCATGTGCTATTTGTGGTCGTGATCAAGGCCGTTTTGACTATTCCATGCAATATGCTGGCGTTTTATGCGAACAACATTTTCACATGGATGATAGGCGTCTCCATTGGTCACCACGGGCAAGTCATTTTATTCGACTGTTTAGTCAAATACCATATGACAAACTAGGTCAAGTGGACTTACAGGCGACAACAAAAACTGAAATTCGGCAAGCCTTGGATGATCTTTACGAAGAGTATGTAGGGATCCACTTAAAAAGTAAGCATTTTATCAGCCAGATGGAAACTTTCGTCAATCCGCTTGACGACAAAAGAGAAAAAAAGTATGATAATAGCTGAATAAAAGAAGTGCAGTGAAAATACTAAGTAAGAAGATATAGATTCCAAAGCGAAGCCGGATAGTGGGAGCGGCTGGATTGAAACCTTGTGAAGGCATATTGGAGCACTTAACAATAAAGCGCTGATGGATTTTATCCGTTAGAAGTAGGGTGGAACCGCGAGATAATCGTCCCTATGTGTTTGTTTTTTTCAAATGCATAGGGGCTTTTTTTGTGTCTTCTGATGTATTTGACCACTATCATAATAGAATAAAAAATGAGGAAGTGAACATCTTGGCAACGAATCAAAAAACATTTCAAGATATAATTTTAACTTTACAAAACTACTGGGCTGAACAAGGTTGTTTAGTTTTAAACGCTTATGACACAGAAAAAGGTGCGGGTACCATGTCACCTTATACTTTCTTGCGTGCAATTGGTCCTGAACCATGGAACGCTTGTTACGTAGAACCATCTCGTCGTCCAGCAGATGGTCGTTACGGTGAGAACCCTAACCGTTTATACCAACATCACCAATTCCAAGTGGTGATGAAACCAAACCCAGATAACATTCAAGAATTATACATTGAAAGCTTGAAACAATTAGGAATTGACCCATTAAAACATGATATTCGTTTTGTAGAAGACAACTGGGAAAACCCATCACTTGGTTGTGCTGGTTTAGGTTGGGAAGTTTGGTTAGATGGGATGGAAGTCACACAATTTACTTATTTCCAACAAGTTGGTGGTTTAGAATGTAAACCTGTTACATCGGAATTAACATATGGTTTAGAACGTTTAGCTTCTTACATCCAAGAAGTAGATTCAGTTTACGATATTGAATGGGTTGAAGGCGTTAAATACGGTGAAATTTTTGGTCAAGCAGAATACGAGCATTCAGTTTACTCATTTGAAGAATCGGATGTAGATATGTTATTCTCTGCCTTCAATAAGTATGAAGCTGAAGCCTTGAAACAAATCGACAACGAATTAGTCCACCCAGCTTATGACTACATTTTGAAATGTTCACATGCATTTAACTTACTAGATGCTCGCGGTGTGATTTCTGTTACTGACCGTGCAGCTTACCTTGCTCGTATCCGTAACATGGCCCGCCGTGTAGCTAAAATGTTTGTGAAGAAACGTGCTGACTTGGGTTACCCATTGTTAGACCGTGAAACAGCAGAAGCGTTATTGAAGGAGGAAAAATAATGAGCCAACATACATTTTTATTTGAAATTGGTTTGGAAGAAGTACCTGCTCAATACGTACGTAATGCCGTGAACCAATTAAAATCACTAATAGAAAACTTTTTATCAGACAACCGTTTAACTTTTGACAATGTCGAAACATTTGCGACACCTCGCCGTTTGACTGTACGTGTTAATGGTTTAGCCGACAAGCAAACAGACTTTTCTGAAATAGCTAAGGGACCTGCTAAACGTATTGCCCAAGATGAAGAGGGTAATTGGACCAAAGCTGCCCAAGGTTTCGCTCGCGGTAAAGGTGCCTCTGTTGAGGATATTTACTTTGAAGAAGTTAAAGGTGAAGAGTATGTTTTCATTAATATTTCGGAACCAGGTAGCCAAGCAGCCGACATTTTACAAGATGTGGTTTCAGTTATCGACCAAATGTCATTCCCTGTTTCAATGCACTGGGCGTCTTATGACGTTAAATACATCCGTCCAATCCACTGGATGGTTGCCTTATTAGATGACCAAGTCTTACCGTTAACATTCTTGAATCTAACAGCTTCAAATATCTCTCGCGGACACCGTTACCTAGGTTCTCAAGAGGTTGTGATTGCGGACGCTAATGCTTATGAAGCAGCCTTGGCAGATGAATTTGCTATTGTAAACCAAGACGAACGAAAAGCATTAATCGAACAACAAATCGACCAATTAGCGAGTGAAAACAAATATCAAATCGATATCGATGCTGACTTACTTGAAGAAGTTACCCAAATTGTTGAATACCCAACTGCCTTTATCGGCAACTTCGACGACAAATATTTAGCGTTACCGGATGAAGTATTGATCACTTCAATGAAGAACCACCAACGTTACTTCTATGTTAAAGACCAAGCAGGCAAATTGTTGCCATTATTCTTAGCTGTTCGTAACGGTAACGCTGAACACTTAGATAATGTCCGTAAGGGTAATCAAAAAGTCCTGACTGCACGTTTGGAGGATGGTTTCTTCTTCGTCAATGAAGATAAAACCAAAACGATTCAAGACTTCCAAGACCGTTTAGCTAAGGTAACTTTCCATGCTGAAATTGGTTCCTTACAGGAAAAAATGGCCCGTACTGGTCAAATCGCCAAATATCTAGCCGAAAAATGGTCTGGTCAGTTAGCTGACGTCCAAACCGGAGACATCACTCGTACTGGTGAAATCTACAAGTTCGATTTAATGACCGGTATTGTGGATGAATTCTCAGAATTACAAGGGATTATGGGTGAAAAATATGCCTTAGCCTATGGTGAAGCACCTGCAGTTGCTACTGCTATTCGCGAACACTACATGCCAATTTCTGCTGAAGGTGAATTGCCTGCTAGCCAATTGGGTAAATTATTTGCTGTGTCAGATAAACTAGATTCAGTGATTTCATTCTTTAATATTGACCGGATTCCTTCTGGTTCAAACGATCCGTTTGCTTTACGTCGACAAACATCAGGAATTGTGCGTATTCTAATCGAAAATGAGTTAACTTTTGACTGGAAAACTGATATCATTAGTATCTTGCAGACTGTTTATGGAATTGAAGACCAAGAGCGCCTAGTTGAATTACAAACAGCTTTAAGCCAATTTGTAAATGACCGTTTGAAAGCTATCTTAAATGACCAAGAAATTCGTTATGATATTGCGGATGCTGTTTTGCAAAGCCGTTCAGCGGATATCTTAAGAAAACTAGCGGCAAGTAAAGTCTTACAAGCAGCTAGTGAAAAAGCGTCATTTAAAGAAACGCTTGAAGCATGGAACCGTATTTTAAACTTGGGTGCGAAAGCCCGTGAATTAAATGTCCAAGATGTTACAATAGAAGAAAGTCGTTTTGAATCTGATTCAGAAGCTGCATTATTCAATGCCGCCAAAGGCTTAGAGATGACAAATGACATGCAGGACAACTATAATCAACTTGAGGCTTTAACACCAGTTATCACTGAATTCTTTGATAACAACATGGTATTTGCTGAAGATCAAACAGTACAAAACAACCGGTTAGCCATCTTAAGCATGATTGCGCAAGCCATTTTAACGCTTGCTGATACAAGCCGTATTAACACGAAATAAAAGCAAAAATAAAAGAAATTGAAAGGAGGGGTAACATATGTCAACATTTTTTGATTATGCCAAGATCTGGGTAAAAGCAGGTAAGGGTGGCGACGGTATGGTTGCCTTTTTACGAGAAAAATATCGTCCAGACGGAGGTCCAGCTGGAGGAGATGGCGGTCGCGGAGGCGACATCATCTTCAAAGTTGACGAAGGGTTAAGGACCTTGATGGATTTCCGTTACAACCGACACTTTAAGGCGAAACCAGGTGAAAATGGGATGCCAAAAGGTATGTACGGTCGTGGTGCAGAGGATATGTATGTCGCTGTACCCCCTGGAACTGTTGTCAAAAACTTTGACACTGGTCAAATTATTGGTGATTTAGTGGAGAACGGCGAAGAGCTCATCGTTGCACATGGTGGTCGTGGTGGCCGTGGGAACATGAAATTTGCGACCCACAACAACCCGGCACCAGAAATCGCTGAAAATGGTGAACCAGGGGACGAAATTACCCTACAACTAGAATTGAAATTGATCGCGGATGCTGGATTAGTTGGTTTCCCATCAGTTGGTAAATCAACCTTACTATCTGTTGTTACAGCGGCAACACCTAAAATTGGTGATTACCACTTTACGACCATTACACCAAATTTAGGTGTGGTAAATACTCGTTCGCATGAATCTTTTGTATTAGCCGATTTACCAGGGTTAATCGAAGGAGCTGCTGACGGTATTGGTTTAGGGTTCCAATTCTTACGCCACGTTGAGCGTACTAAGGTGATTTTACATGTAATTGATATGGGTGGTTCTGAAAACCGCGACCCATTTGACGACTATGTGGCTATCAACAAAGAATTAGATAATTATGATGATAATTTGATTTCTAGACCAACGATTATCGTAGCCAATAAAATGGACATTCCTGAAGCAGAATTATATATTGAAGAATTCAAGGAAAAACTTGCAAGTTATTTTGCAGAAAACTATCCCGACTTGGAATCGCCAGAAATTTTCCCAATTTCAGCTTATACTAGAGAAGGCTTAGATCCTTTAATGGACCATACGGCTGAATTGATTCGCTTAGAAGAAGAGCGCATTGCTGAAGAAGGTAAACAAGCTTCTACTGAAACAGTGGTTTATGAAATACCTGAAGAAGAAGAGCCGCCATTCTATGTAGGCCGTGAATCTGATGGTACCTTCTACCTATACGGTGACAAGATTGAGAAAACATTCAAGATGGCGAACTTGGAATATGATGAGTCGGCATTACGTTTTGCTCGTCAGTTGAAGAATATGGGTGTTGATAAAGCCTTGGCTGCACGTGGTGCGAAACAAGGGGATATTATCCGTATTTTAGATTACGAGTTTGAATTCCAAGAATAGTAGGTGCGACAAAAGTCGTTTAGAATTGACGGGCCGGATCAAAAGCCGAAAATTACTTTAAAAGTAATTGGCGTATTTTGGGAAGCAGCGGATAATTCTGACTTTGGGCGCCTGATATCATGAGGATTGTTGGTGGGAGGGTGACACTTCAGTCTCAAACCCATCGAAAGACGAGCGCACATTGAACAGGGAGACTTGGATTTAATGTGCGCTCTTGATTTTTTACGAATATATATAATAGAAATGAGCGAAAAAAAGTGGAGATAACTTTTTTGGGAACAGGTGCTGGCGTTCCGAGTAGAAGTCGTAATGTGACAAGCATCATGTTAAAATTATTAGATGAAAGTAATGAAATGTGGATGTTTGATTGTGGGGAAGCAACACAACATCAAATTATGAAAACCACATTGAAACCGCGTAAAGTTACTAAAATTTTTATCACGCATTTACACGGAGATCACATTTTTGGCTTGCCAGGATTCTTATCTTCAAGAAGCCATCAAGGCGGGGAAGCTCCGGTGACCATTTATGGACCTAAAGGGATTAAAGCTTATATTGATAACTTTCTTAAAGTTACCCGTACGACCTTAGGCTATGATCTAATCATTCAGGAGTTAGCCGATGAAGGTATGGTCTTTCAAAATGACCAATACCAGGTCATCTATAAGACTTTAGACCACGCCGTTCAGTCTTATGGCTTTAGAGTCATTGAGGCAGACCAAGTAGGGGAGCTGTTGATAGATAAGGCTAGGGAAGCGGGCGTACCAAATGGGCCTTTACTAGGTCAATTAAAACAAGGTAAGACCATTACGTTAGAAGACGGTACCCAGTTAGATGGTCGTGACTTTATTGGACCTAACAAAAAGGGCCATATTGTCACCGTCCTAGGTGATACCCGTTATAACCAAAATGCGGTAGCTCTTGCTAAAGATGCGGACCTTTTAGTGCATGAAGCGACCTTTGCTGCTGGTGAGGAACGCATGGCACGTAATTACTACCATTCAACCGCTAAACAAGCTGGTCAGGTGGCTAAGGAAGCCAATGTCAAGAAATTATTACTAACCCATATCTCAGCTAGATATGTAGGAAAAGCCTCACAACAACTAGAGGCAGATGCCCAAAAAGTGTTTGCCAATAGCCAAATTGTAAAAGATTTTGATTCAATCAGTCTCGGATAAGTAGCCACATTTATAGGAGTGATGAAAATGTCTCAAACATACACAGTCATTACGGGTGCATCTTCTGGAATCGGTCAAGCTTTTGCTTATAAAATGGCCAGCGAAGGTAGAAATATCATCATCAACGGTCGGAATAAAAAGCGGTTGGGCGAAACAAAGAAACAGGCCAAAGAATTAGGTGCTGGACAAGTTTTAGCTTATACAGCCGACTTAGTGACTGGTGACGAAGCCGAGAAATTCGCCCAATATTGCTTTGACAAAGGACAAATTGAAAATTTTGTCCATTGTTTAGGATTCGGTGATTTTTCAGCAATTAGTGACCAAGGTTATACGCAAATCGCAAAACTGACCCATACAAATTTATTATTAACCATGTTTCTTTCAAAACGCTTTGCAGCTGGGATGTTACACCAAGATACGAAAGCCAATAACATCACCTTAATTGCGTCAGTTGCAGGCTTAATTCAAACGCCTAAATCAGCTGTCTACGCAGCCAGTAAAGCGGGCGTTCATGCCTTTGCCAACGGCTTAAGACAAGATTTGTGGTCAACCAAGATTAAAGTGACTTGTATCTTGCCTGGTCCAGTTGACACTGCCTTCTTTGATATCGCGGATAAAGATGGGTCATACTTTGAAAATGTCCAATCTTTTGCCACCACACCAGAGATTGTTGCTGACAAAATGGCAACCGCGATTGAACGTGGCCAGTTTGAGGTAGTCGTGCCATTTTACTACGACATTATGAACCGTCTAATGAGATTGGCGCCAAGCCTAGCCTATCGCTTGATTCATATGAGCTATGAAAAAGGCCAATTTAGAGACTAATTTTCTACGAAACTTAGAAATGAGGACAAATTTTGTTGCAATCAGTTTATGAATGGATAGAACCTGAATACTTAAGCAATGCAGATGATACAGCTGCAGCCTTTATCCAGCAGCTAGCTGAAGACCTATCCTTACCAAAGATGGTCGTACAGGTCATTTATGATAAGGGCTACCAAACACCTGAAGCGATTCAAGCTTTTATCGCTAAAGAGCCCGTATTTCATGATCCATTCTTATTAAAAGATATGGAAAAGGCCGTTTCAAGACTACAACAAGCGGTTGAAGACTATGAAGAGATTTTAATCTACGGGGATTATGACGCAGATGGGATCACTTCAACGACTATTTTGTATGAAACCCTAGAAATGCTTGGGGCCAATGTATCCTTCTACTTACCTAACCGGTTTGAAGATGGGTACGGACCAAACAAAGATGTCTATGCTTATTACATCAAGAAAGGGACCCAACTAATCCTTACTTGTGATAACGGGGTAGCAGGACACGAAGCCGTAGCTTACGCCAAAGACCAAGATGTTGATGTGATTATCACGGACCACCATGAAATTGGAGACAGCTTGCCGGAAGCCTATGCAATCGTCCATCCACGCCACCCAGAAGGCCAATATCCTTTTGGTGATTTAGCAGGTGCTGGCGTCGCCTTGAAATTGGCTACAGCCTTACTTGGTGAAACGCCAAGTGATTTACTAGATGTTGCCGCTATTGGCACTGTTGCTGACTTGGTGTCATTAACTGACGAAAACCGAGTTATTGTGGCATCTGGATTAGATCAAATGAAGCATACCGAGCGGTTAGGCTTACAGATGTTCTTTGAAAAAGAAAGCATTCAGCCAGACCAAATTGATGAGCAAACGATTGGTTTTATTCTGGGACCAAGATTAAATGCTTTAGGTCGTTTAGGCGATCCAAACCCTGGTGTGCGGTTCTTAACCTCTTTTGATGACCAAGAAGTTGGCGAACTGGTTGAGTTACTAGACTCAGAAAATAACGCCCGTAAAGCCATCGTTGATGAGATGGTGAAGGAAGCGGAAGCTTTAGTTGACGGTGAAAGTCAATTGCCGCAAATGATTATCTTGGGCCAAGAAGGTTGGCATGAAGGAGTCCTTGGAATTGTAGCTAGCCGTTTGGTAGAAAAATACCACCGACCAACCATTCTACTAAGCAAGAATACTGAAAATGGCAGCTATAAAGGCTCTGGCCGTTCGATAGAAGGGATTGACCTTTTCCAAGTATTACAAGCCGGTAAAGACTATGCGGACAAATTTGGCGGTCATGAAATGGCCGCCGGGATGACTGTAGCTATTGACCAGTTTGAAGCTTGGAAGACGGCTTTACTTGACCGAGTGACTGAATTTGAAGCGGTATATACTCAGCAAACACCGCTGAAAATTGATGGGATCATCGGGATTACAGACATCACTCTTGAAAATATCAAAGCCCTTGACCCAATTAAACCCTTTGGTACCGATAACCGACAGCCCTTGTTTTTAATAAAGGACGTCCAATTATCACAAATCCAATTGATTGGGAAGGACAAGAATACTTTGAAACTGACAGTAGCAGATGCAGATGTCAAAACAAGTATGATTGCTTTTAAATCTGGCGCCTTAGCCAAACAATTAGTAGCGAACGAACCAATCGATGTGGTGGTTACCTTGTCCATCAACGCATGGAACGGGAACCAATCACCGCAAGCTCAAATCAAGGATATTCGCCAGTCTAGTAAAAGTATTTTTGACTTGCGAAATATGCGTGAGCGTGATCAAATCATGTCAATTGAAAATGCCACTTATGTCTTTGAAAATGCGCCGTTTTTCAAGGCTTATAAAGACGAAATCCCTTTCACAAGTGAAGCCATCATGGCCAGTGAGATTGATCAAATACTTGAAAAAGGATCAGCATTTGCTAGTAAGGATAGCTTAGTTATTTTTGATATTCCAAAGGACTTATCAGCAGTTAAAGACCTGATAAACCAGGCGGCAATTGATAATATTTATATCTATGCTTATTCTGCGGTCAATGCCTACATGGTTGGAAAGCCAACCCGGCAAGAATTCGGCCAATTATATAAATACTTACAAGGCCACGGAACAGTTCCACTGGCGGGTAAGGAACAGGCATTGGCAGACTTCTTCAAAATTTCTAAAGTGAAACTTGACTTAATGGTGAAAGTCTTGGAAGAAGCGGAGTTGGTTAAATGGCATAATACAGATTTAGTGACCTTACCGGTAAATGAAAAGGTAGACTTATTGGCTACTCAAACCATGGCCGATTGGGAAACCCAAATCAATAATGAACGGCTCTTACGGTATAATGATGTTACGGTGATTAAAGATTATTTCTATTCAGGAGGAAAATAATGGATTTTAAACAATATGTTGCAGACGTGCAGGACTTCCCAGAGAAAGATATTTTATTTAGAGATATCACGCCTTTGATGGGGAATGGCCCAGCCTTCCACGAAGCAATTAATGAAATCGTGGAATTTGCACGTGAGAAAGATGTAGATGTGGTTGTTGGACCAGAAGCCCGCGGATTTATCGTTGGTTGTCCAGTTGCTTATGCATTAAATATTGGCTTCGTTCCCGCACGTAAAAAAGGTAAATTGCCTCGTGAAATCGAGTCAATCGATTACGGTTTGGAGTACGGTCAATCAACCCTACAAATCCATAAAGATGCGATTAAACCTGGCGATAAAGTCTTAATTGCAGACGACTTATTGGCAACTGGTGGTACCATCGAAGCTTGTGTATCATTAATTGAAAAATTAGGGGGCGAAGTTGTCGGTGCAGCCTTCTTAGTAGAATTAGATGAATTCAAAGCCAGAGAAAAAATCGCTGGTACTGACGTATTCTCATTAATGCACTACTAGTATGAAGTAGTAAAATAACAGAAAACATGACCAAAACCGGCTCTTCGTCAAATAGGACTGATGAGTAATTTCTACCAGGTAATCATTAGATTGCCTGGCTTTTTATATATTCTTTTCCATTATTCATTTTCATCTTTATACTATGCTTTTGGAGCAGCCCTTAGGCTGCTTGTACTACCGGTATTTCATTTAGATATAGCTTGTTCGTCATTAATATTCTAGTTCTAAAATTTTGAAAGTATGCCCAATATATCTCTGAAGTTTGATAAATGTACGCAGCACTCGTCTTAGTCCGCTTGGTAATTTAACTAACTTGGACTGCGCTAACTGAGCTTTAAATGCTTCAGAATCATTCTCTTGGAGTGCCTCACGCAAGTT
>OMJG01000858.1_pt1 | contig 20254 bp, 18 predicted proteins | sample 1646431 | NCBI WGS metagenome assembly OMJG01 (sample SAMN03771674, study PRJEB25209) | food metagenome | isolation source: Cotija cheese | place: Mexico:Jalisco,Michoacan | collected 2011-12-12
AGCTTCGATGGTCAATTTTATTTTCCGGAGCCAAGTACTGGTTACAGCTCTCGGCGGGGTGCCGCCCGGGCCCAGGCCGCCGCTGCCGAGGGGCGCTCCGGTGCCGGTGCGGTGCGGCACCCGGAGGCGGCGCCCCGACCGCAGCCCGTCCTGGACATCAACGGGCAGCGCTTCACCCTGCGGGCCCCGTCGGTCGTGCTGGGCCGCTCCTCCGCGGCGGACATCACCGTGGAGGACACGGGGGTCTCCCGGCGCCACCTGGAGATCCTCCACCAGGACGGGGTCTACCTCGCCGTGGACCTCGGCTCCACCAACGGCTCGACCGTGGACGGGGAGCGGCTGCGGGGGCGACGGGAGCTCACGGACGGGTCCGTCATTACAATGGGCAGGACCACGATCGTCTTCCGTCTGCTGACCCCGAGGAGTGGCACCGCATGGCCTCAGAGCTGACCGTCACCCTGCTGCGCTTCGGGTTCCTGGCCCTGCTGTGGGTCTTCGTGTTCGTGATCCTCGCGGCCCAGCGCCGGGATCTCGGCGTCGGGCAGGGCGTGCGCTTCACCGCGCTGCCGCGCCGACGCCGGGGCCGCACCCGCGACGCCGCGCACACGGCGGAGGGCACCGCACCCGCCGGATTCCGCCAGCAGATGCCCCCGGCCCCCCAGCTGCCGGGCCAACTGGTGATCGTGGACGGCCCGGAGGCCGGGCGGGTCGCGACCCTCGGGCACGGCCCGGTGCTGCTGGGTCGGGCCCCGGACTGCACCGTGACCCTGCAGGATGACTACTGCTCCGGGCATCACGCCCGCCTGTTCCCGCAGGGCTCCCGCTGGTTCCTCGAGGACCTCGGCTCCACCAACGGAACTTTCGTGGGCGATCAGCGCCTGAGCCGCACCGCCCGCCTGGAACCCGGGGAGCCGTTCACCGTAGGGCGCACCGTGCTGGAGCTGAGAGCCTGAGGCCCATGAGCATCGCCTTCCGCTACGCCGCCGCCTCGGACACGGGTCGGGTGCGGTCCAAGAACGACGACTCCGCCTACACGGGGCGCTACCTCGCCGTGGTCGCGGACGGGATGGGCGGGCACGTCGGCGGGAACGTCGCCTCCGCCGCCACCGTGCTGGACCTGACCCCCCTGGACCACCCGGGCTACCACGGCTCCGCCGGAACGTACCTGGCCGATGAGATCCAGACCGCCAACATCATCCTCAACCAGCTGGTGGACCTGAACCCGCTGCTGGCCGGGATGGGCACCACCTGCACCGCGCTGCTGGTGGACGGGGACCAGATCGAGGTCGCCCACATCGGGGATTCCCGGGCGTACCGGCTGCGCGGGGAGGACTTCGAGCAGGTCACCACGGACCACACCTTCGTGCAGCGCCTCGTGGAGGAGGGCCGCATCCGCCCGGAGGAGGCCGAGCACCACCCTCACAAGAACGTGGTCATGCGGGTCCTCGGGGACACCGATGCCTCCCCCGAGCTGGAGCTGCTGCGGGTGGACGCCGTCCCCGGGGACCGGTGGCTGCTGTGCTCGGACGGGCTCTCCGGCGTCGTGCCGGAGGAGGAGATCCGCGCGGCCCTGGCCGACGGCGAGGACCTGGACCGGATCTGCCGCACCCTGATCGAGCGGACCCTGGACGGCGGCGCCCCGGACAACGTGACCGTGGCGATCGTGGAGGTCATCCCGGACCCGGATGCCACGCAGCCCACGACCAGCCGCCTGCCCGCCCAGGATGCCCCGGCGCTGCCCGCCGCGACCACCCGCACCCTGCGCTCCAGCCCGCCCGTGGACGCGGACCGGCGGGCTCCGGACTCGCCCGCCGACGACGCCGCGACCGACACCGCCCGTCCGCCGGCCGAGCACTCAGGCGAGCAGCCGAGCGGGAACCCCGCCGAGCGCGAGGACCCGGAGACCGCGGAGGCCGACGCGCAGCAGGCCGATGCCCAGCCCGGCGGACTCGAGCAGGCCCGGCCCCTGCGCCGGGTGGCCCCGTGGCGTCGTCGCCTGCCCCGCGAGCACGGGGCGATGGTCCGGCACACCCTGCGCCACGGCGCGTGGCAGGGCGACTCCTTCTCCGACGGCGTGCTCAACGCCATGACCCAGCGCTCCGGGATGGACCTGGAGGATGCCGGCACCCAGGAGCTCAGCTCCGCCTCGGCGCTGCGCACCGAGCTGGCCGAGCGCCCGCACGTGCTGGTGGGAGCGGCCTCGGAGGCCACCCGCACCGGTGCGATCCCCGCCGTCGCGGAGGTGACCGTGCAGCGTCGGGCCAGCCTGGCCCAGGCCACCTCGGCCGCCCCGGGCGAGGAGCTGCCGGAGGGACTCGTGGAGGAGACCCCCTCCCGGCGCCGACGCCGCTGGGTGCTGCCCCTGTTCATCACCGCCTTCGCCCTGGTGCTGGTGGTGGGCGCGGCCTGGGCCGTGCTGCACTGGGTCAGTCAGCAGTACTACGTCGGCGAGTCCGAAGGCCACGTCGCGGTGTACCGCGGAGTGGATCAGTCCCTGGGCCCGATCCACCTGGACGACCTCGAGCAGCGCAGCGATGTGCTGATCGCGGATCTGCCGGACTACGACCAGTCCCGGGTGCGGGCGGGCATCGCCGCCAGCTCCCGCGCGGAGGCGGATCAGATCGTGGGGGACCTGCGGCAGGAGGCCTCCGGCGCCGCGAGCCCCTCTCCCTCCCCCGCACCGCAGGGCACGGTCTCCACCGCACCCTCCTCCCCTTCCCCTTCGGCCTCCCCTTCCCCTTCGGCCAGCCCCTCCCGGACGGACGGTGAGCGCCCGTGAACGCCATGACCACAGCCCCGAGCCCCCGCGCGGGCCAGAATCCGGAGGCCGCCGCGGGCCCGGCCCGTCCGCCGCGGCCGCGGCGGCTGATCGAGCTGCTCCTGCTGGTGATCTCCTGGGTCATCGGCATCGGCGCGATGTGCCTGGTGGACCTGGAGCTGGCCGAGTCCCTGGACCACCGCATCGTCACGGCCGCGGGCGTGCTGATCGGCGGTTCCCTAGTGATCCACGTGATCCTGCACGCCAAGGCCAAGTACGCGGACCCGTTCATCCTGCCCATCGCCGTCGCGCTGAACGGGATCGGGCTGGCCCTGATCTACCGGGTGGGCCTGACCACCTCCGCCAAGGTCATCGGCTCCCAGACGGTGTGGTCCGGGCTGGGCATGGTGGTCTGCGCGGGCACGGTGTGGTTCCTCACCGATCACCGGGTGCTGCGCCGGATCACCTACATCTGCCTGGCGGCCTCAGTGGCGCTGCTCCTGCTGCCCCTGGTGCCGGGACTGGGTCAGGAGATCAACGGGGCGCGCATCTGGATCTCCCTGGGCGGGCGCACCTTCCAGCCGGGGGAGATCGCCAAGATCACCCTGGCCGTGTTCTTCGCCGGGTACCTCTCCGCCAACCGGGACCTGCTGCTGCTGGCCGGCCGGCGCATCGGCCCGGTGCGCCTGCCCCGGTTCCGGGACTTCGCGCCGATGCTCGTGGCCTGGCTGGTCAGCATCGGGGTGCTGGTCATGCAGCACGATCTGGGCTCCGCGATCCTGTTCTTCGGGCTGTTCCTGGCGATGCTGTACCTGGCCACGAACTCCCTGACGTGGGTCGGCATCGGGCTGGTGCTGGTGGCCGTGGGCGGGGTCTTCGCCTACCGGACCATGGGCCACGTGACCGTGCGCATCGACTCCTGGGTGCACGCCTTCGATCCGGAGGTGTACAACCGGGAGTTCGGCGGCTCCAGCCAGGTCGTGCAGGGCCTGTTCGGCCTGGCCTCGGGCGGGCTGTTCGGGCGCGGCCTGGGCAACGGGCGCCCGGATCTGGTGCCCTTCGCCAACTCGGACATGATCATCTCCCTCATCGGGGAGGAGCTGGGCCTGCTCGGGCTGGGCGCGGTGCTCATGCTGTTCTTCCTGCTGGCCACCCGCGGGCTGCGCGCGGCCCTGGGCACCCCGGACACCTTCGGGAAGCTGCTGGCGGCGGGGCTGTCCGCGGTCATGGTGCTGCAGCTGTTCGTCGTCGTCGGCGGGGTCTCCCGACTGATCCCCCTGACCGGGCTGACCACCCCGTTCATGTCCGCCGGCGGCTCCTCGCTGCTGGCCAACTGGGTGATCGTGGGCCTGCTGCTGGCGATCTCCCACTCCGCCCGCGCCCCGCGGGTGGTCGACGACGCCGCCGCGGCGTCGGAGGAGCCGGGGCGGCCTGCCGCCCCCACCGAGGAGCTAGGGGCCACCGCGGCGATCTCCCACCTGGGCCGGACCCGCGGCGGCTCCCGAGGCACCACCCCCACCACCTCCCCGCAACCGGATGGAGACCGTCGATGAACCAAGCGATCCGCCGCACCTGGCTGGCCGTGGCCGGGGTGTTCGTGCTGCTGCTGGGCTCCCTGACCTACGTCCAGTTCTTCGACGCCGATTCCCTGGAGGCCAGCGCCTGGAACTCCCGGCGCCTGTATGACGAGTACGGCTCCGCCCGCGGCCCGATCCTCGTCGGGGGGCAGGAGATCGCCTCCTCCCAGCCCTCCCAGGACGGGTTCAACTACCAGCGGGTCTACGCCGACTCCGAGACCTACTCGGATGTCACCGGGTACTTCTCCCTGGTGTACGGGGCCACCGGGATCGAACAGGCCATGGATCAGGAGCTGTCCGGGGACTCGGACTCCCAGTTCTACGACCGCATCTCCCGGATCTTCTCCGGTCAGCAGGCCCGCGGCGCCTCCGTGGAGCTGACCCTGGACGCCAAGCTGCAGGAGCTGTCCATGCAGCTGCTGCAGGGCCACCGCGGGGCGATCGTGGCGATGGAGCCCAAGACGGGCAAGATCCTCGCGATGGCCTCCAGCCCCTCCTACGACGCCAACGCGCTGTCCTCCCACGACTCCAAGTCCACGATCGCCGCGTACAACGAGCTCAACGGGAACCCGGACAAGCCCCTGGCCAACCGGGCGATCGGCGGGGACCTGTACGCCCCGGGGTCCACGTTCAAGATCATCGACGCCGCCGCGGCCCTGGAGTCCGGGGAGTACGACAAGGACTCGGTGATCCCCAACCCGCAGAACCTGACCCTGCCGGATTCCACCACGACCCTGCCCAACTACGTCAACGGCCAGTGCCACACCCGCTCCGAGGCGACCATCGAGTGGGCGCTGGCGCAGTCCTGCAACGTGCCCTTCGCCCAGATCGGCATGAAGCTGGGCCAGCAGCGGATGCAGGAGGCCGCGGAGAAGTTCGGCTACGGCCAGCAGCTGGGCATCCCGCAGGAGGTCACCTCCTCGACGTTCCCGCAGGACATGAACGGCTCCCAGCTGGCGATGGCCTCGATCGGGCAGTACGACGTGCGCACCACCCCGCTGCAGGTGGCCATGATGTCCTCGGCGATCGCCAACGACGGCGTGCAGATGAAGCCGACCCTGGTCAGCAAGGTCCGCTCCTCCAGCCTGTCCACCCTGTACGACTTCAAGGCCCAGCAGCTGCGCCGCCCCACGACGACGCCGGTGGCCCGGCAGATCAAGGAGTGGATGGTCAACGACGTGGACGACGGCATCGCCTCCGGGGCCAAGGTCCCCGGGGTGGAGGTGGCCGGGAAGACCGGCACCGCGGAGACCGGACAGGACGGGCTCAACGACGCCTGGTTCACCGGCTTCGCCCCGGCCGACGATCCCCAGGTTGCGGTTGCTATTGTCTATGAAGACGTAGATGCGACGACGGGCGCGCAGCTGACCTCGCCCGGCGCACAGAAGATCTTTGAGGCGGTGTTGGACAAGTGAGGCCCTCATCATCCACGACCCTGGGTGGTCGCTACGGGCTGACCGAGCGCATCGCCGTGGGCGGCATGGGCGAGGTCTGGAAGGCCAAGGACAAGGTCCTCGGCCGGACCGTCGCCGTGAAGATCCTCAAGGAGGAATACACCGGGGACCCGGGCTTCCTGGAGCGCTTCCGCGCCGAGGCGCGCCACACCGCCCTGCTGAACCACCCCGGCGTCGCCAACGTCTTCGACTACGGCGAGGAGGACGGCTCCGCGTACCTGGTGATGGAGCTGGTGCCGGGTGAGCCGCTGTCAAACATCATCGAGCGGGAGAAGACCCTGCCGGCGGACCGGGTGCTGAACATCATCGCCCAGACCGCCCGCGCCCTGGCCGCCGCCCACGCGCAGGGCCTGGTGCACCGGGACGTGAAGCCCGGCAACATCCTCATCACCCCGGACAACCGCATCAAGGTCACGGACTTCGGCATCGCCCGCCTGGCGGACCAGGTCCCGCTGACCGCCACCGGCCAGGTCATGGGCACCGCCCAGTACCTCGCCCCGGAGCAGGCCACCGGGCAGACCGCCACCGCGGCCTCGGACCTGTACTCCCTGGGCGTCATCGGCTACGAGTGCCTGGCCGGCAAGCGCCCCTTCACCGGGGAGTCCCAGATCGCCATCGCCCTGGCCCAGGTCAACGATCCGCCGCCGCCGCTGCCCAAGACGGTGCCGATCCCGGCGCAGGCGCTGATCATGTGCCTGCTGTCCAAGGACCCGGCCCAGCGCCCGGAGAACGCGACCACCCTGGCCAGCGCCGTGGACTCGATCCGCCGCAACGACCTGCGCGCGGCCGTGAAGGCCGTGCCGGGGCTCGCCCCGTACCTGGACCTGGGCTCCGAAGACCCCACCCAGGCGATGACGGCCCCCACCGAGCCCCTCGGGGACGCCCCCACCCGCACCTTCGGCTCCGGGGCCGCGGCCGGCGCCGTGACCCACCCGAGCACCGCCTCCCTGCCGGCCGTGGACCAGCAGCCGCGCTCCCTGGAGTACCAGGGCGGCTACGACGGCCCCAGCTCCGCGGCCGCCGCCAAGGACGGGAAGCGGCGCGGCCCCTGGCGGTGGCTCGTGCCCCTGCTGGTGCTGATCGTCGCGATCGCCGTCGGCGTGGTGCTGCTGCTGACCAGCGGGGCCAGCGGCGACGAGGACCGGGACACCCGGCCCACCCAGGGCACGGTCACCTCCGCCTCCGCCGAGCCCACCCAGGCCCAGGAGAGCAGCTCGGGGCAGCAGACCGTGCAGGTGCGCTCCTCGGACTACGAGGGCCGCAAGCTCGACGCCGTCGTCTCCGAGCTGTCCGGGAAGGGGCTGAGCGTGAAGTCCTCCGGCCAGCGCTCCGACCAGGAGGCCAACACGGTGCTCAGCGTCTCCCCCGAGGGCCAGCTGGCGGTGGGCTCGGACGTGACCGTCACCTACTCCACCGGACCCGGCTCGGTGACCCTGCCCTCCAGCATGGAGGGCCGGGACGCGGACACCGTGATCGATGAGATCACCTCCGAGGGAGTCAACGTGACCCGCCACGACGAGGCCTCGGACAGCGTGGCCTCCGGCAAGGTCATCCGCACCAGCCCGTCGGCGGGCAGCACCGTGGAGGTGGGTTCGAGCGTGGACGTGTACGTCTCCACCGGCTCCTCCTCCCGGGACTCCGGCGGCTCGGATCAGGATTCGGGCTCCGGGCAGCGCTCCACCTCACCCTCGGCCTCCCCGAGCGCGACCCCCACCGAGCAGGCCTCCCAGGACACCGACGGATGATGCACCCATGAACCAGCGCGTTCCCCGCATTCTCGATTCCCGCTACGAGCTGCACGACGTCATCGGCTCCGGCGGGATGGCCACCGTGTACGCCGCCGAGGACACGCGCCTGGGCCGGCAGGTGGCCATCAAGGTGCTGCGCCCCGAGCACGCCAAGGACCCGACCTTCCGCGCCCGCTTCCAGCGGGAGGCGGAGGCCGTGGCCTCCCTGAACCACCCGTGCATCGTCGCCGTGTACGACACCGGTGCGTTCGTCCCGCTGGACGAGGACGCCCGGGAGGACGGGGACCCGCAGGCCACCGCGCCCATGCCGGCGCTGCGCCCCGAGCTGGAGGGCGACCCGACCGTCGCCCTGGACGCCGGAGACGGCGCCGAGCAGGTCCCGTACATCGTCATGGAGCGCCTGCACGGCACGACGCTGAAGGAGCTGCTGGCCGAGCAGGGCGAGCTGAGCCTGGACGACGCCGTCAGCTACGCCGAGGACATCCTGGACGCGCTGGCCTACAGCCACGAACACGGGGTGATCCACCGGGACATCAAGCCGGCCAACGTCATGGTGCTGGAGCGGGACGAGGAGGATGAGTCCCTCGGGCGGCCCTCCCGCATCAAGGTCATGGACTTCGGGATCGCCCGCGCCCTCACGGAGACGGCGACCCCGCTGACCGAGACCCACACGATCATGGGCACCGCCCGGTACATCGCCCCCGAGCAGGCCCGCGGCGCCATCGTGGACGCGCGCACGGACCTGTACTCCGTGGGCGTGGTGCTGTACCAGATGCTCGCCGGGCGCCCGCCCTTCGACGGGACCACCAGCGTGGAGGTGGCCGGTCAGCACCTGACGCAGCGCCCCGAACCGCCCAGCACCCACCGCCCCGAGGTCTCCCAGGCCCTGGACGAGGTGGTGCTCACGGCCCTGCAGAAGACCCGCGCGGACCGCTTCCAGTCCGCCGAGGACTTCCGCTGGGCCCTGGACAACGCCGCCCACGGGCTGGTGGTGCGCGCCCCGGGCGCCTCCGCCGACGCCGCCGGGGCCCACGCCGCCGGGGCCGGTGCGGCCGCCGCAGGGCTCGCCGCGGCCGCGGCCTACGGCGGTCGAGCCCACGATCAGACCGCCGGCGGGTACGGCCCGGACAGCACCAGCATGGAGACCGTGGACGACCCGTACACCACCGCCACCGGCGAGCAGCCGCAGCTGGAGGAGGCCGGGGTCTCCGGGTTCTTCCCGCAGGCCCAGGACGAGTACTCCGAGGACGAGCTGTACGAGAACGAGCGCAACGAGGCCGTGGCCGCGAAGCGCCGACGTCGTGCGGCGTGGAAGAACACCATCCTCGGACTGGTGATCCTGCTGCTGGCGGCCACCGCGGCCGGGGCCTGGCTGTATTACAGCCACGAGCTGAACAAGCCCGTGTACGTGGACGTCCCGGCGGTGCGCAACGTCGCCCAGGACCAGGCCGAGGAGTCCCTGCGCAACGAGGGCCTGAAGGTCACGGTCAAGAAGGAGTACGACGACTCCATCCCCTCCGGCTCCGCGATCAAAACGGTCCCGCGGGAGGGCACGCAGGTGGAGAAGGATTCCACCGTGACCCTGATCGTCTCCCAGGGCCCGGCGAACCTGACGATCCCGACCGACTTCGCCGGGCAGTCCGAGGCGTACGTGCGCTCCCAGCTGGAGAAGATGGGGCTGGTGGCCGGATCCACGAAGACCGTGCACCACCCGTCCATCCCGGCCGGCATGGTCGTGGACACGGACCCGGCGCAGGGGCAGCAGGTGGCCAACGGATCCACCGTGAACCTCGTGCTCTCCGACGGCAAGGTCGCGGTCCCGCAGCTGGTGGGGCTGACCCGCGATCAGGCGGTCGCGGCCCTGACGGACAAGGACGTGCTGCTGAGCACCCAGATCGAGACGGAGCACTCCAACCAGCCGGCCGGCACGGTGATCAAGCAGTCCGCAGCCGCCGAGACCGCGGTGGCCCAGGGCTCCACGATCACGATCACCGTCTCCCAGGGCCCGGCGGGCACCACCCGCACGGCCACCCCGACGCCGTCGGCCTCGGCCCAGCAGGGCGCGCAGGAGGACTCCGATGAGGACCGCGCCCCGGCCGGGGACGCCGCCCCCACCGCGACCGCGACCCCCAGCCCGAGCGCCAGCCGCCGCGGCTGAGCCCGGCGGGTCAGGAGGCCAGCAGCGGCGACATGCCGCGGGCGCGGCCCGCCGCCCCGTGCAGCCCCGTCATCTCCAGCCAGTTGCCGACCATGAGGTAGCCGTCCTCGGTGAGCACGGACTCGGGGTGGAACTGCACCCCGTGGATCGGGGCGGTGCGGTGGGCGACCCCCATGATGATCCCGGACTCGGTCTGCGCGGTCGCGCGCAGCTGCTCCGGCAGGGTGCCCTCCTGGATGGCCAGGGAGTGGTAGCGGGTCGCGGTGAAGGGCATGCGCACCCCGGAGAACACCCCGGTGCCGTCGTGGGTGAGCACGGAGGTCTTGCCGTGCATCAGCTCCGGGGAGTGCGAGACGGTGCCGCCGTAGGCCTCCGCGATGGCCTGGTGGCCCAGGCACACCCCGAACAGCGGGGTCCCGGTCTGCTCGGCCCAGGGGATCAGGTCCATGCTGACCCCGGCCTCCGCGGGGGCGCCGGGCCCGGGGGAGAGCAGGACGCCGTCGTGCTCGGCGGCCAGGGCGCGGGCCTCGTCGGGGCTCAGCGCGTCGTTGCGGATCACGGTGGTCTCGGCGCCGAACTGCTGGACGTAGCCGACGAGGGTGAAGACGAAGCTGTCGTAGTTGTCCACGACGAGGATCCGGATGCTCACGGGTTCCTCCTGGGTCGGGGTGCGAGGGGCGGGCGCCCGGCGGGCGGGTCAGGCGCCGTCGGGCTGGTCCACGGTGACGTCCGGGCTGAGCGGGCTGTACTCGGCCAGCCAGGGGAACACCCACTGCATCAGCGCGAGGACGACCGCCAGGATCAACAGTATCGCGAGCAGGATGCGCACCCACAGGGGTCCGGGCAGGTGGCGGAAGATCCAGGCGTACATCTAGCGCTCCTCGGCGAGGTGGTGGGCGATCTCCTGCGGCGGGCCGGCGGAGGAGGGCTGCCAGTGCTCCAGCACGGCGTAGACGATGAACCGCTCGGTGCTGCCGAACCGGGGGTTGCAGCTGGTCAGGGTCAGCAGCCGATCCGCCGGCTCCTTCCCGGGCTCCCCCGGCACGGGGGCGATCACGGAGGCGTCCGAGGGCAGCACGATCTCCCGGTTGCGCACGGCGTAGGTGTAGTACCCCTCCGCGGTGCGCACGTAGATGCGATCCCCGGGGCTCAGCTCGTCGATGCGGTCCAGGACCTTCCCGTTGGTCTGCCGGTGCCCGGCCACGGCCACGTTGCCCACCGCCCCGGGCATCGCCGAGGAGTCGTAGTGGCCCAGGCCCAGGGTGTCCAGCACGTCCTGGGAGGTGCCCTGCACCAGGGGGCGTTCGTAGTCCTCGCCGAAGCGGGGGATGTAGACGATCCCGAAGGGCTGCCCATGGGCCGGGGCCTTCCCGACGACGGGCTCGCCCCAGTCCTTCTGCGCGTCCGGCTGCGGGGTGGTGGGGCCGCTGAACTGCTCGTTCAGCTGCTGCACGGCCTGCGCCTGGGCGCGGTCGGCGTCGATGTTGGTCCACCACAGCTGCCAGCCGACGAACAGCAGCAGCACCAGGCCCAGGGTGATCAGCAGCTCCCCGAGGATCTGCACGGTCCAGCCGACGACGCCGCGCGGGGCCCGCGGAGGCCGCGGGGCGGCGGGACGGCGTCGGGAGGTCATGCGGCTCCTTTCCTGGGGCGCGGCAGGCATCGGCGCCCGGGCGGCATCGGGCGATGCGGTGGGTCCGCCCCGGTCGTGCGCCCGGGGGGGACGCGGGCGAGCCCGGTGCGGGTGCCCGCTCGGCTAGACTCGGGGCAGAGACGGGCGGGACGCTCCGCACGCACGGTCGCGCCCCTACGCCCCACCAGATTACCGTGCGCCGCGCCGTCTTCATCGGCCCGGCGCGTGATGCCCAGGAGGATCCGTGGCCCGACGCAAGAAGAAGGACGTCCCCGAGCTGATCCCGGAGGAGGAGACCGCGGCGTCGTCGTCCCCGGCCGAGCCCGGCGCCGAGGACTCCGCCGCCGGATCCGGCCCCGCGCGGAAGGGGAAGTCCGCCGGCGGGAAGAGCGGGAAGACCATGACCGTGGCCGAGGAGCTCGAGGAGGAGCGCCTGCGGCGGATCGCGGAGGAGATGACCGCGAACGCCGGGGAGGTCTCACGCACCCCCACCTGGTACCTGGCCCTGATGTTCGGGTTCATGGTCATCGGGCTGCTGTGGCTGATCACCTTCTACGTCACCGAGACCGTGTACCCCGTGCCCGGCATCGGGTACTGGAACATCGGCATCGGGGTGGGGCTGATGATGATCGGGCTGATCATGACCACCAGGTGGCGCTGAGTGCCCGCCGAGCACCCTGAGCGGGCATCGGCCTCGGAACCCGAGAAGGAGCCCGCTGGGCCGGAGAGCGGGGAGCGCCCGAGCCCGGACCGGAAGGGCCGCGACGGCGCCCGGCGGGCCCGGAAGCAAGCCGACGGTCCGGTGGGCGAACTGTCCGATCCCACCCCCGGCGGGGAGTCCGCGGCCCGTGCGAGCACCGGAGCGCACCAGCGGGTGCCCGAGGACCGTCCGGACATCCGCGCGGCGAAGCTGGAGACGCGGGTGCGCCGCTGGGCCCTGGCGCTGCTGATCGCGGTGCCGGCGGTGTGGTTCCTGGTGCAGAAGCTGATCTGAGGCGCCGTCGGCGCCCGTCCGCATTTCCGGCCCTGGTGCCCCCGGGCGGCTCCCCGGCCTGACGGTTCTCGACTCCGACTGAGGCCACTCCGACCCCGGTCGGAAGCCCTCCGATCACGGCCGGGGCGCGAGAATGCCGCTTCCGGATCAGGCGCCGATGAAGCGGGTGATCCCGGCGTCGGCGGCCAGGTACAGCGGCACCAGCCAGGCCACGAGGATCTGCGCCACCGGGTCCCGTCGGCGCCACCCCAGCAGGCTCGCCCCGAGGGCGACGAGCACCGTGACGGCGGCGCACACCACGGCGACCGGGCGCGGGTCCAGCAGCACCAGCACGGGCAGGGGCAGCTTGGCCAGCAGCACCGCGCCGATGCCGCACGCCACCCCGATGATGCCCAGCCCCAGGGTGCACCGCGCGAGGGTCTGCGACCGCGGGTCGGGCGGGGGCTGCGGGTCGGACGCCTGCCGATCCCGGAGCGCCGGGTCCGTCTGGTCGGGGGACGGCTGCTCAGCGCCTGACCGGTCGGGGCGCTGCGAGGCGATCTCCCGGCGTCGGGCCGCGGCCGCGCGCAGGGGCAGCGCGATCAGCCCCAGCAGGACGAGGCCGAGCAGGGCCCAGCAGATCAGGACGGCGAGGTTCAGCCGCAGCGGGGCGCCGAGGATCCACCCGCGCACCGCGTAGACCCCGACGAACAGGACCATGGCCTGCAGCACCACGGGCAGCAGACCGCGCAGCAGCTCGGCGCGTCGGCGCTGGCCCGGGGAGATCCCGAGGCTCCAGGCGTAGCCGGCGGCCGGGCCCAGCACCCGGGCGGGGTCCCCTCCGGCGGCCCGGTCCCGCGCCGTCGACAGCTCCGCGGCGATGCGCTGGGGCGCCACCCGGGAGTCGCGCAGGGTCAGGACGAACTCGTCCGTCCACTCCCGATGCCGTGCCGTCCAGTCCTTCAGCGTGCTCACGCCGGCACCCTACCGCACCCGACCCCGCGCGCGTCACCCTCCCTCGCCGCGCGGATGCGGTTCGGGAGCCCTCCGGTGTTTCGGGAGCACTCCGAGGGCTCCCAAAACACCGCGCGGCTCCCAAAACCGGGGAGGTGAGCGACGGCGGACCCGGACCCGCGCACCGTGACCCCCTGTTGACCCGCACCCCGACGCGCGGATGCGATTCGGGAGCCCTCCGGTGTTTCGGGAGCACTCCCAGGGCTCCCAAAACACCGCGCGGCTCCCGAACCGGGCGCCACGGCGGAGGTGGTGTGCGGGGAACGGCGTCGGGCGGGGGCGACGATGCGGACGGATGGGGGCGCGGCGTGGTTCAGCGCGGAGGGAAGATCGGCTGCATCCGGGCCACGCGGCGTCGGACCCGGTCCAGGTCCAGGGGAGGCAGCCCCAGGCGCAGCTGCTGGGCCAGCAGGCAGTGCGCCAGCTCCACGAGGAAGTCCCGAGGCCCGCGGGACTGCTCGTGCCAGCCCGTGCGCCGGATCAGCCACCCGACGTTCTGGATGCGCTTCTCCCGCTCCCTCTCGGCGATCAGCACCTCCTGGGTGGGTCCGTAGTCCGTGTACTTGATCCGCCCGTCCACCTCCACGGCCACCCTCAGCTGCGGCCACCCCAGATCCAGGAAGCTGCGTCCCTGGGAGGTGCGCACCTCGATCCGCAGCTCGGGCTCCGGCAGGCCGGCCTCCCGGAGGCGCCAGCGCGTCAGGGTCTCCACCGGGGAACCGGCCCGCGCATCCGCCGCCCCCACCGCGAGCAGGGCCTGCTGGTTGCCGTGGGTGCCGGGACTCGTGCGCAGCAGATGCGCCAGCCGCGTCGGGTCGACGCGGCGCGCGGCCAGCTGATCCAGCACCACCAGGGCGTCGAGCATCGGGAGGGTGCGGGCGCAGGCCAGGGCCGTCTGCTCCAGGGAGGTGGCCGGCAGATCCACGTCGGTGCGCACCCGGTGCGTCGCGACGTCGGGAAGCCGGTGGGTGCGCAGACTCCGATGCCGGTATCCGGGCTTGGGGTCCCCCGCCAGATGCAGCTCCTGGGGCACGCGCAGCAGGGAGACGCCGTGCGCCAGCGCCGCCGAGGTGTGGGAGTAGGTGATGCGGGCGCCGGTCTTGGCGTGGAAGGCGTAGTGGATCGCGAGGGCCCTCTGCTGCGGGGGCAGCTCCTCCCACAGCTGCGTGGGGATGTAGCAGGCGGGCCACAGGCGCGTCAGTCGCCCGTCGGCCACGGCGGCGCGCAGCGCGGAGGCGGGGGTCCCGAGGGCGCGCGCCTGGGCGGCGGTGCGGATGTCCTCGGCGGTGACGATGCGGGAGGGGTCCATGAGGACACCCTCCCCGCTCATCGGGCCGAGCGCACCCGCCGGCGGGGCGGCTGTGGATAACCCGCGCCGCCGTCGGGCGTGCCGCGCCCGGCCGACGCGGATGCGGCTCCCGAAACGGCCGGGGCGACGGCGTCGATCAGTTCTGCGGGGCGGTGAACTCCGCGTCGATCTCGATCTTGACCTTGTCCGAGACCATGACCCCGCCGGCCTCCAGGGCGGCGTTCCAGGTGATCCCGAAGTCCTTGCGGGAGATCGTGGTGGAGGCGGAGAAGCCCGCGCGGGTGGTGCCGAAGGGGTCCACGGCCACGCCGCCGAACTCGCCGGTGAAGGTCACGGGGCGGGTCTCGCCCTTGATGGTGAGGTTGCCGACCAGGGTCAGGTCCTCGCCGTCGGCGGTGATCTCGGTGGACTCGAAGACCATCTGCGGGTGGTTCTCGGCGTCGAAGAACTCGGCGCTCTTGACGTGCCCGTCGCGGCCCTCGTTCTTGGTGTTGATGGAGGCGATCTGCACGGTGGCGCGCACGGAGGAGTCCTGCGCGGTCTCCCCGGCGTGCAGCTCGGCCTCGGTCTGCTCGAAGATGCCGCGGACCTTGGAGATCCCGGCGTGGCGGACGGTGAAGGCCACCTCGGAGTGGGCGGGGTCCAGGGTCCAGGTGCCGGCGGTGAGTCCTTCGAATGCGGTCATGATGTGCTCCCTCGATGTCGATCGTGCGTTCGCCGATTACTTTACACATCAACTGTTTACGGCGCAAGGGTATTCCCGCCGCCGGGTCGCGCCGGCCGGATGACCTCCGATGGCTCCGCATGACATCCGCCCGCCCCGGGCCCCGATGGCCCGACCCGCCCCCGGTTAGGCTGGATCCACCGCCGCCCCCGAGCCCACGGAGGATCCGTGACCACCGAGCACAGCACCCCCGCAGACCAGAACCCCTTCCCCTTCCGCGAGCACGCCGAGAGGCATGAGGCCGACGTCGTCGTCCTCGGCGGGGGTGGGGCCGGGATCGCCGCCGCGCTGGCCGCCGCCGAAGCCGGGGCGCGGGTCGTGGTCCTGGAGAAGGGCAACAAGCCCGGGGGTGCGGCGATGTTCGGCGGCACCGGCTACGCCGCCTACGGCTCCGCCGCCCAGCGCGAGGCCGGGGAGTCCTTCTCCGCGGAGGAGGCCGTGCAGGCGATCCTCGAGCACACGGACGGCCGGGCCGACGAGGCCCTGGTGCGCGCCGTCGTCGCCCGCTCGGGGGAGACCGCGGACTGGCTGAGCGCCCACGGGCTGAAGTCCGCCCTGGCTGAGGCCCCGCACGATCCCGCGGATCCGGGCGAGGACTCCGAGCTGCTGGCCAGGCACCGGCGGGCCCGCACCTACCACCGCTACGCCTCCAAGTTCGGCGGCTTCAAGAAGCTGCTCAAGGCCATCGAGGAGGCCGGGGGACTGGTGATCCCCGAGGCCGCCGCGACCGAGGCCGTCGCCGACGAGCGGGGGCGCATCCTGGGGGTGCGCGCCGAGCGGACCGAGGCGGGCAAGCCGCTGTCCCCGGAGCGCCGCGAGCAGCTGAAGGCCGACGGCGTCGCGGAGGCCATCGACATCGCCGCCCCGGCCGTGGTGGTGGCCACCGGCGGGTTCGTCGGGAACCACGAGCTCGTGGGGCGGGCCGCTCCGGAGCTGGAGACCTCCCGGCTGCGCTTCACCGGGGAGCGCAAGTCCGTGGGCACGGGTTGCAGCGTCGTGCAGGCCCTGGGCGGGGCGGGCGCGGAGCCGGCGGCCCTGGACGCCCCGGCCTTCGGCGTGCCCGGGCGCTACTCCTCCAAGGCGCTGGCGGTGCTGGCGAACCTGCCGCTGCTGTGGGTGGACGACGACGGCCGGCGCTTCGCGGACGAGGCCTCGACCTACCGCTTCGGGGAGCGGGGCCGGGCCGGCCTGGAGCGCGGGGGCCGGTTCTGGATGATCCTGGACTCCGCGACCGTGCAGCGCCTGACCGAGCAGGGCCTGGAGCTGGCCCCGGCCGAGGACCACGGCGCCCCGCTGCCCCCGGGCACCGAGGGCACCCCGGCCCAGCCGCGGCTGGTGGAGGCCCTCGAGGAGGCGGTGGAGCAGGGCGCCGCCGTCCTGGGTGCGGCCCCGGATGATCTGGCGGGGGCGGCCGGCTTCCACCCGGAGCGATTCGCCGAGACCCTGGAGCGCTACAACGCCGCGGTGCGGACCGGTCGGGACGATCAGTTCGGCACCCCGGCAGCGATCCTGCGCCACCCGGTCCAGGAGGGTCCGCTGTACGCGGTGCAGGTGGTGAGCACCGTGCGCGGAACCCTGGGCGGGGTGCGCATCGACGCCTCCGCCCGGGTGCTGGACGCCGACGGGCAGCCGGTGCCGGGGCTGTACGCAGCGGGCAACGAGGCCTCGGGGTTCTGGGGCGGGCGCTACCCCCAGATCGACGGTCTGACCCTGCTGTTCGCCTTCAACTCGGGACGCATCGCCGGAGAGGCCGCGGCGGCAGCCCTCCCTGCCTGACCCCCCTTCACCCTCCGCACAACTGGAGATGCCGCCTAAAACGGGACGCCACACGTCCCGTTTTAGGCGGCATCTCCAGTTTTGCGTGGGGAAGAAGGGTGGGGGGAGGTTTCTGATGCGAATTATTCTTGCAGAGTTCGACCCCTCGAACTTATGGTGAGGAGGCCGGGCGCGGTGGTGTGGATCCGATCCAGCAGAACCCACTGAGCCCCACCCCGCCCGGCACCCCTGACATCGTCGTCCCAGAAAGGCGCCCGCCATGCGCGCTGCCCGCCGCCCCCGCCGCCACGTCCTGCGGCTGCCCGCCCTGCTCGGCGTCGCCCTCCTGCTGCTCACCGGTTGCGCCACCGCCGGGACCTCGCGGTCGGAGGGGGACAAGCCCCTGGTGCTCACCACCTTCACGATCCTCGCGGACATGACCCGCGCGGTGGGCGGGGACCGGGTGGAGGTGGAGTCCATCACCAAGCCCGGGGCGGAGATCCACGAGTACGAGCCCACCCCCGAGGACGTCAAGAAGGCCTCCCGCGCGGACCTGGTGCTGGCCAACGGGCTGGGCCTGGAGGCCTGGACCGAGCGGTTCCTGCACGACGCCGACGCCGAGCACCGCACCGTCAGCGACGGCGTGGACCCGATGCCCATCGCCGCCGGAGCCTCCGAGGGCAAGCCCAACCCGCACGCCTGGATGAGCCCGCGCGCCGCCCAGCGGTACACCGACACCATCGCCGAGGCCCTGGCCGAGCTGAGCCCCGAACACGCCGAGGAGTTCCGGGAGAACGCCCGGAAGTACAGGGAGCAGCTGGAGCAGGTGCACACCGAGGTGCAGGACGCCGTGGCCGCCCTGCCCGCGGATCACCGGGTGCTGCTCACCTGCGAAGGCGCCTTCAGCTACCTCGCCCGGGACACCGGCCTGAGCGAGCACTACCTGTGGCCGGTGAACTCCGACGACCAGGGCACCGCCCAGCAGATCCGCTCCGCCATCGACGCCGTGCGCCAGCGCGGCGTCCCGGCCGTGTTCTGCGAATCCACCGTCTCCGACCGCACCATGCGCCAGGTGGTGGAGGCCACCGACGCCCGCTACGGCGGCACCCTCTACGTGGACTCCCTCTCCGAGGAGGGCGGCCCCGTGCCCACCTTCCTGGACCTGCTGCGCCACGACGCCCGCACCATCACCGCCGGACTGAGCGGCGCTCGGGACGGGGCGGACTCCTGATGCGACGGCAGCAGCATCGCCGCCCGTCACGCCGCATGTCACGCCGCCCGGACGGAGCGACAGCGGCCCCGCCGTCCGCCGCGCGCCATCCCGACGCCGGCTCCCCGGCCCGGCCCCCGGCCCTGGAGATCCGCGAACTCAGCGTCACCCGCGGGAGCGTGCTCGCGGTGGAGGACGCCACCCTGACCCTGCGCCCGGGCACCGTGACCGCGCTGCTCGGGGTCAACGGCTCCGGCAAGTCCACCCTGATGGACGCCGTCGCCGGCTTCGCTCCGGCCCGACGCGGCGTCGTGCGCATCGGCGGGATGCCGGCCGAGACCGCCCGGCGCCGCAGCCTGCTGGCCTACATGCCGCAGAGCGAGGGCGTGGACTGGGACTTTCCGCTGAGCGTGGCGGATCTGGCCATGCAGGGGCGGGTCGGCTTCCAGGGGCTCACCCGCCGCCCCCGCCCGCAGGATCGGCAGGCCGTGGCCGAGGCCCTGGAGCGGGTGGGGCTGACGGAGCTGGCGCACCGGCAGATCGGGCAGCTCTCCGGCGGGCAGCGGCGTCGCGCCTTCCTCGCTCGCGCCCTGGCCCAGGGTGCTGACCTGCTGCTGCTGGACGAGCCGCTGGCCGGGGTGGACCGGGTCTCCGGCGCCGCGATCGGGCGGATCCTGCGCGAGGCCGCCGACGCCGGGGCCGTCGTGCTGTTCTCCGTGCACAGCATCGAGGGCCTGGAGGCGGTGGCCGATGACGCGGTGCTGCTGCGTCGGCGCATCCTGCTCGCCGGGCCCACCGCCGAGGTGCTGCGCCCGGAGCACCTCGCCCTGGCCTTCGGCTCCCCCGACGACGAGGCCGCCCCGTGGACGCGCTGAACGCCGTCGGCCAGCTGCTCGCCGACCCGCTGACCTACCCCTTCCTGCGCCGTGCCTTCGCGGCCGCCCTGGCCGCCGCCGTGGTGTGCGCAGTGCTCTCCTGCTGGCTGGTGCTCACCGGGTGGTCCCTGCTGGGCGATGCCGTCTCCCACGCGGTGCTGCCCGGGGTGGTGCTCTCCTACATCCTCGGGCTGCCCTTCGCCCTCGGCGCCACGGTCTTCGGGCTGCTCGCGGTGTGGCTGATCGGCGGGCTGCGGCGGACCAGCCGGGTCAAGGAGGACGCGAGCATCGGCATCGTGTTCACCACGCTGTTCGCGCTGGGTCTGGTGCTGGTCTCCGTGACGCCGTCGCAGGTGGACCTGAACCACATCGTCTTCGGGAACCTGCTGGGGGTCTCCCGCACGGACCTGGCGCAGGTGCTGGTGCTGGCCGCGGTGTGCCTGACGGTGCTGCTGATCCGCCGCCGGGACCTCACCCTGTGGGCCTTCGACCCCCGGCACGCCCGGGTGGTGGGGCTGAACCCGCGGGTGCTGGCCGGGATCCTGCTGGGGTGTCTGGCGCTGACCTGCGTGGTGGCGATGCAGACCGTCGGGGTGGTGCTGGTGGTGGCGATGCTGGTGATCCCCGGGGCGACCGCGCAGCTGCTGACCCGCCGCTTCCCGCGGATGCTGGGGATCGCCGTGGCCTCCTCCCTGGTGTGCACGGTGACCGGCCTGTACCTCTCGGTGGCCCTGGACGCCTCCTCCGGCGGGTGCGTGGTGCTGTGCCAGGGCGCCTGGTTCGCGGCGGTCTACGCCCTCACCCGGCGGCACGGTCCGCTTCGGGAGCCTTGCGGGGATTCGGGAGCGCTCGGCGTGCTCCCAGAACACCGGACGGCTCCCGAAACGCCCCGGCGGGATCGGCGGGGCGCGTCGGGTCAGCTCAGCGAGACGTAGACCGCGGCCGCGGCCTCCGGCGCGAGCGTGCGGTGCCGCCCGGCGTCGGCCGCCAACCGGACGGCGACGGCGCCCGGGCGGTCATCCGTGAGATCGGAAGAGCACACGTCTGAATTCCAGTCACCAGATCA
>OMJG01000859.1_pt1 | contig 20236 bp, 19 predicted proteins | sample 1646431 | NCBI WGS metagenome assembly OMJG01 (sample SAMN03771674, study PRJEB25209) | food metagenome | isolation source: Cotija cheese | place: Mexico:Jalisco,Michoacan | collected 2011-12-12
ATCTTAACTTTTCTTTATTTTTCCAAAGTGGCTAACTTGTTCTTGCAATTTGCGGACAGTTTTAATCCATTCGTCTAAATCATCAATATCATAATTTTCTTGGATTTGCTTCATCATCTTATTTAAAGTAATGCTATTCATTGTTGTTTTTAAAGTATTTTCAATATTATCCATCGCCGAACTAACTGCACAAGGCTCCAGCTTAGGCTTGTCTTTATTTAAAAACTGAACTAGCAAATGTTGACTAGCAAAAACCTTTTCTCGCCCCTCGATAGCCATAAAGACTTTGTAAAAATCAATTTCATCAAGTGGTATTGCCAAAGAAAAACCACCTAGCTTACCAGGAGACGATTTTACTAATCCTTCCTTTACTAGTGATTTAATTGTTTTTTTCAAATACGAGTGTGATACATGAAGTCGTTCGCTTAGTGCCAAAGAGTTGATATGTTTACCCTTTGGTAGCCGAGATAAGATTAACAAAACATAAATGGACTGTTCCCAACCCGATGATATTTTCACTTGACACACCTTCTTCATAAAACTATTATCGTCATTAGGGACATATAATATCCCTAAATGATTTGATTAAACATTTGTCTTAATTTTATCATCTAATATGTTGATTAGAAAGTGTTTCTGAGGGAACAAATGAACACTTCTAGTTCACATAACAATAATAGTTCGTGGAAAAGAGGAAGTAAATATGCAAGTAGTTTTAGGTTCTGATAAAGACGGATTTGAACTAAAAGAATTCGTTAAGAATAATTTAACTAAGCAAGGTTACGATGTAATCGATCTTACACCTACTCCTGCTAAGGACTTTATTGAATCTTCATTAGCCGTTACTCATAAGGTCCTTGAAAGCGGTATTAAAAAAGCAATTATGTTTGATGCTTATGGTGTTGGTAGTACCATGGCTTCCGATAAAGTCAAAGGTATGGTTACAGCCAACGTTGAAGAAGAACGTACTGGACATATGACAGCTTTACACAACGGTGCCAAAGCAATTGCAATTGGTTCTGGAATTGTCGGACCACAATTGGCTTTATCAATCATTAATCGTTACTTAAAGACTGATTATGCTGCCGGTAGACACCAAGTACGTCTAAATATGCTTGAGGAGATGATTTAATTATGGCTACTGATAAATATGATTACGATGAAGATAGAGCTCAACCTGAGTACGTTGATCCAAAAATTGACAAGCACACCATTGTCGCTTTAGCTAACGACCACATTGTCACTGATTTAAAGATGTTGATTTCTGACCACTTGAAGTCTGAAGGTTATCGAGTTTTGGATGTCGGAACTTATGATCACACAAGAACTCACTACCCAATTTACGGTAAACGTGCTGCTGATGCCGTAAATGATGGCCGTGCTGACTGTGCTATCGTTCTTTGTGGTACAGGTATCGGTATTGGTACTGCTGCAGATAAAAATGATGGTATCCGTGCCGCAATCGTTGGTAATATTGCTCAAGCTGTTTACGCTAAGGAACAATTGAACGCTAACGTCTTGGCCTTCGCCGGAATTGTTTTAGGACGTGACTTTGTTTTCGATATCGTTGATTATTACTTAAATGCTAAGTACAAGCCAGACGATAACAATAAAGATTTGATTGATAGAATCAATAAGATTGCTACACCAAATCCTGATCAAACCGACAACCCTAATTTCTTTGACAGTGAAAACAAGAAATGGGCTCAAGGTATTTATCACGACTAATTAAAAAATAATTAAAATTATACCCTCAAAGTTGAGAAGACTTTGAGGGTATTTTCTTTGCTATTAGTTATGCTTAGAATCTTTGCTAGGTTTTCGGTCGTTGTAAGTTTAATATCAAATTAAAAAGAGGAGATAAAATTATGAAATTTGGCAATCACTTAAAACAGGAAAGACTACAGCGCAAGTTTACCCAACAAAAAGTAGCGCACGATTTAAACGTTTCTCGACAAACTATTTCGAGTTGGGAAACCGAACACAGCTATCCCGATATTGGTAGCCTGATTCGTTTGAGCGACTATTACCAAGTTTCATTAGATCAACTTCTCAAGGAGGATACTGGTATGACTGAATATTTGAAAAAACAAGAAATTTTGAAAAGCATTAAACCCATCATCTGGATTTTGACGGCAATCGATATCATATTCTTAGGTTTTCTCATATTAAGTTTATTTAATATCATTAAACTAACGACATTGGTCAGCGTAATTATCTTTGTCATGGGAGTTTTGAATATTACCGCTATGTTCATTCTTACGCACTTTAGAAATAAGATTGAAATAAAAACTGACAATCAATCTAATCATTTTAAAATATTAATTTTCTTAACGGCCTTATCTTTGATTGCGTCCATAACATTTTACTTTGCTGGTCAATACAAATTCTCTGGCCTCTTCTCAGGTATATTTGCCAGCCTTTTAGTAATTATGATAGTGAGAAAATTGAAAAAATAGCAAAATAAATAAGACCTAGATAGAACCTCAAAAATGAATTCTATCAGGTCTTATTTGTTTATTTTTGTTGTAAAAAAGCAACTTTTTTATCAATTACATATAGTAATCCAGCTATCACTAAAATAATTACCCATAACTGAATTGGGAAGAAAAATATCAAGAAAATTCCGCCAACTATTGGTGAAATTAACTCTGATAATATCGTCGTTGTTACCACTGACACAACCAATAATCTATCAAAATTCGGTAATAACTGCGCTGCCGCAAATCCTAAAATCATTGCCGCGAAGGTTAAAGGGAAAATATCTCCCCCACGCCAATTGAAATTTAAGCACCAAGCTAGGAAAATCAATTTTAAAATCGCCATTCCTATCAAAAATAGTGCCGTTTTTTGCGACCAATCACCAACTAGTAAATGTAAGCTGTGTTGTCCTGAAAAAAGTAATTCTGGTTCTAGTAAAACGATAACTATGACACCTAAAGTTCCGATGGCCACTTTTGTTGATAAAGTCAAAGAAATTTTAGAGATTTGTTCAGTAAAAAATTGATATAACCACTTACAAATTTGAGCAAAAATCATTCCGAAAATCATTAATACCGGCACAATCCAAATTTGTTTTAAATTCCAATTAGTTTGACCCAGCTTTGTTACAAATGATGGTTGATCGGTTTGACGTAATAGCAATCCAAAACTAACTACACCATTGAGAGCAAAGATTCCATACAATAACTTCTTTTGTCTGACAATCTTTGTAACTTTGGGAGCTATTTTTTGATTGTATTTTTGTCGATATGCAAAAGGATTAAACAAACGTTTCATGCGTTCACTAATTTGAAGCTGTTTTAATTCATCGTAATGAAAATATAAATACCGTAAATTATCAGCTTGCCAAATTGATAGTGAAATAATAGCACTTAATAAAGCAGCTTCCGGTCCAACTCCAGCTCCAAAAGTCAAAATAACTAACGTAATCAATAAATTAGCAAAAACATCTTGATAGTCTATCGTCTGATTAGTCTTTAATTCCGAAATTGAATCATGCGCTGTCTTAGGAAGATGTGGCCATCGTTTCAAAAGAGAATATAAAATAAATCCACCAACTATTACAAATAAGATCTGTAGTAATTGATTATTTGTCATCCAAACTAATTCTGACAATAAATTTTCAATTATTAAAAATAAAGCTGCAATCACACCGATCACAGCACTTAAAATCAATCCATAACTAACTAATGCTATTCTTTTTATCATTTGTACGCCTTTTAAAAATTTATAAATTTATAAAAAAAACTCCACATAAAATGTGAAGTCTTCGTGATAAGGTGCATCGATTTTCCAAACGCTAATGCGCCAATCAAATTCCCTTATCTAGGTTTGGCACCGTCAGTAGTATGACATGTTTTACTAGTACAAGTCAATTGTTTTCCAAACTACATCTAGTTGTTACTTACCGAAATAGTAGTATCCGTTTTCAAATTTTGGAAGTTTAAAACCTTGTCATAGCAAGCTTTTACTGTAAATTGTTTCACATGGAACATCTTGTAGTGAGACGTATGTTTGCCCCAAGATATTGTGGTACGCTGCAATTACTTATTTTTGTAAAGATTTTACTAAATCGAAACATAATTTATGACTCAAAATAGACGATTCGGGGCTGACAGGATTAGTTAATTGTTCACTCACAGCTTTAAGAAAAGCTCGAATAATTGGATCAAAACCTCTTGTAACTAGTGTTTCTTCCCAATCTGGACGTGAAGTTTGTGTCGTCATCCCTGTTTGGTAGGTTTCCAAAAGATTCAAGTTCGTCACCGTTTGGCGTGTCGTTGCTCCCTGAACAGTTGATAATTCCAAATTGCTACCACCAACCATATTCGTAATTACTTGAACATGGCTCTTTTGACCTTCAATTGTAATATAACCCTGTTCCAAATCTCCTTTATCATTAGTTACTACAAAATTATTTACTCGTTCAATCTCTTCATCCATCAAATAAAGAGCAGTATCAACTGAATGAATCATTAAATCAAAAATAGCAAATTGTGCCGGTTGAGGCGAATTTTCACGAATCTTTTCTGAGACGATTGTTCGTTTGTCAGCAATTTGTTTCAATTCTTGGTCAAATGGTGCAAAGCGGCGGTTGAATCCACAAGTTAGCATCAAGCCTTTATTTTCAGCCAATTCATACAATTCTTCAACTTGAGCTAAATCTTCAGAAATTGGCTTATCAACATACACATTAATATCATTATTTAGTAGCTGTTTAATGATTTCATAATGCGTCTTAGTTGGTGTATGTACAAAAACTGCCAAAGGTTTTTCAGTAATCAATTCATCAAGTGTTTGATGGAAATGTTTGAAACCATACTTAGTTTCCAACATTTGACCTTTTTGTTCATTTCTAGTAGTTAGATGCCATTCAAATTTATCTTGTAATGTAGCCATAACTGGTAAATATGCTTTTTGAGCAATATTCCCTAAACCGATAACGCCAATTTTCTCCATATTATCACCTCGTAAAATATTTCTTGAGATATCTTCCAAACAAATTTAAAGCATTTTTTGCAATCGTTTTCGAAATACCTATTGAAACAATTTTACCACCTTTAATGGCAACTTCAGTTTTAAATTAATCAGATAATCTACATTATAACGGCGTTACGCTTTTAATTATCACTCGATAATTTCATTCCACTGCTTAGTATAATTAGTTAAATGTTTATTTAAGAAAGTATAATCAATTTTTCGAACATTTTCGAAGGTACTATTCTTTTTCAAATTATCTTTATTAGCTTTGATTAAGTAATCTAAGTAACGATAAGATTCCTTAGATTGACCATCGTTTAGAATAGCTGCCATTTTATAACTAAGATAAGTCTCTTCATTTGGCAAAACGTATCGAACATTTTCATTATTTTTTTGAATTTTCTCACCAATTTCATTGCTAACTACAGCCACATCAATCTTTCCTGACTGAAACATTTTAATCAAATTTTTAGGATCTTCATAAGTTTTTAAAATATTCGGACGTAATTTTTTTAATTCACTAAAGGTTGGGTTAGCGTCTATTAGACCATTATCAACAAAAACCGAAGTGACCTGCTTACGTTGATAGTGTCCCTGTGCTATGTATAGCATTTCTGGTCCAAAAACCGTTGAAATATCAGGAATAGCGAGATGTTTTTCCAATCTCTTATCCCAGAGTTGATTCCAGGAATAAAACTGTTCAATTTGTTTTACATCATAGGCAACGCCCAAAACACTAATTTGATAAGGTATACTATTCGTTTTTCTAGCGATTTGTTGTTGCTCTTTAGACAAGAGTTTAAAATTCTTTAATTTGGAAAAATCCAACTTTTTAAATCTTGCTTGTTTGTTTCCACGCACAGCGTATCTTTGTGTTAATTCGATTACGTCAATTCCCGTCTTACTATTTTCTAGACGTTCATCTTCCGTGCCAAATTCCCCTTTGATTTTTAGGTCATATTTCTCATCAAAATTCTTCCAAATATTTTCTTGCTCCTGTTTAGCAGAAGTTTTAAATGTTGAAACAGTCAGTGTCTTCTGAGATTGACCACAAGCCGTTATAAACAACATTACTAAAGATAATGCAATGATAAGTCCAATTTTCTTCTTTAACATAATTGAGCTCCCCTAACATATCTATTTTCATTAAGTATAACAAGAATTCTTCAATCAACTATCGTTATAACGACTGCAAAAAAATTTATCAATTGATAAATAAGACTGTAAAAAAAGACTCCATAAGAATAGAAAATACCATCTAATAGAGTCTATGTTTTATCTAAATTATTTTTCAAAGAGCGGAATTTTGTGTTGTGACTTAACATCGAACATTCCTACATCAGAGATTTTTAATTCTGGAGAAACTAATAGTGAAATCGTCGAGAAGGACATTATTTCGTTGAAATTATGATACCCCAAATTTTGCATTTCTGTACGTACTTGCTTGATCTCCTGTGCCAATTCGACTACTGGTTTTGAACTAATAATTCCACCAATATTTAATGGTGCATTCGCGACTAATTGTCCTTGATTTACTACAACGTAGCCACCTTGTTCATCTACCAGTTCGTGTTGTGCTGCAACCATCGATTCCAAGTCAGTTCCCATAACCATCAAATTATGATGATCGTGAGCCCAAGTAGTACCAATTGCACCTGGCTTATTCAAAGCATTCTTTACCAAAGCAAAACTGACATTGCCATTTTTACCGTAACGTTCTTGAACCATCAATAACGATAAACCGGCACTTTGCCAATCCACTAAACCATTCTTAACTGCTAATCTTTCTTGAATGTGTTTTGTAAAAGTACCTTGTTGATTTATTTCTATTACGTTAGCCAAAACACTAGTTTTGTCACTTGATAATTCTAAATCAGCCGTTGTTATTTTTTTAACCTTAACTGAATTCTTCAATGATACTGAAAATTTTGGATGTAACGGCGTTATATTGGAGCTTAACCGACCAGATTTATAGACTTCTTGAATATTAAATTGTTGTGGATCACCCAAAAAGATTAAATCAGCCACTCTACCCGGAGCAATCGCCCCACGGTCATTCAAAGACATTCTTCTAGCTGGAGTATAGGTTGCCATATAAATAGCTTTTTCAGCCGGCATTCCCATATCGATAGCTTCCTTAACGATAACATTCAAATGTCCATTGACTAAGTCATCTGCCATCACATCATCCGTCACAAAGGCTGCATATTCATAGAAGTTATGATCAATGATGGTTTGCATATTCTCTTTTGACATTGATTTCTTCTGAAATTGGATAAATATCCCATTATTGATTCGTTCAACAATACTAGTTGGTGTTTGATAAGTGTGATCAGAAGTAATTCCACTGGCAGCAAATTTGGCTAAGTCTAAGCCAGAATATTGAGGACAGTGTCCTTCCAGAGGCATTGTCGGTCTAAGTTCCTTACACAGCTTAATAATTTGTCTGATCAAAGATTCAGGCTGAGAAACGATACCTTTGAAATTCATTGCTTCACCTAGACAAACGATTCTAGGATCTTTAAGCAATTCTTCTGTCTCCGCTAATCCTATCACGCCACCAGTAGTTTCCATTTCGGTTCTAGTTGAAGGAACTGAAGAAGGTAGTGCATAAAAGACATCAATAATACTCTTTTGAGCCATAAAATCTTTTAAACCTTTGATTCCAGCCACATTTGAAATCTCATGCGCATCAGCGATGACCGTTGTTGTTCCAAATCTAACAGCTTCATTTCCAAAATGAGCAGGATCAGTCATGGAACTTTCAATGTGCATATGAGAATCGATCAATCCCGGAATAATATAACGATTATAAGCGTCAACAATTTTTTTTGCTTCAAATTGTAAATCGGCTCCAACCATTAAAATTTTCCCATTTTCAATCGCAATATTTTTTCTTTCAAACTTTTGTGAAAAAGTATTAAAAACTAGTCCATTTTCAATCAACGTATCTACTTGCATTTTCAACTTCCCTTTTAGTTCATAGTTTGATTCCATTGCTTGATCCATGATGGTAATTCTTTGTTAACGTAGTTGAAATCAATCATCTTAGCACGTTTAGCAGTATCACCGTAAGTCATGTATTGAGGATCTTTTAATGTTACTGATGAGTTGACTGGAGCATTATTCAATGAATTTGATTCAGCAACCTTACTTTGAGAAGCTTTGCTGATACGGTAATCAATGTACTTATAAGCAGCATCTTCATTTTTACTATTCTTCAAAATTGAAACTGTATCGTAATTAGCATATGTACCTGATTCTGGAACCATGTATTCAACATCAGGAGCAGCATTTTTGATCATACCAACAGCAAAATCACCTACAACTGCAGCATCGATTTCACCAGACTTAAACATGTTAGCTAGGTCAGAAGATTTAGCATAAGTTTTAACTACATTAGGTTTCAAGGCTTTCAATTGTGCGAAAGCTTGCTTTTCATCAACTTTGCCGTTGTCTACAAAGCTAGAACTTGCTTGAAGGTTTTGAGCGTGTTGATTAGCGATATAAACCATAGCTGGACCAAATGTTGTTGCAATATCAGGAATAGCGATTTTACCTTCTAATTTCTTATCCCAAAGTTGATCCCAAGAAGTGATTTTGCCAATTTTTTTAGGATTGTAAATAATCCCAATACTATTGACCGTATAAGGGACACTATTAGTTTCCTTAGCTAATTTTTGTTGATCTTTTGAAAGATATTTGAAGTTCTTAATTTTACTGAAATCAAGTTTCTTAAATAAATTCTTGTTACTACCTGCAACAGCGTTATTTTGAGCTAATTCAATAACGTCAACGCCAGAATTTGGGTTGTGTGAGATTTGTGTGAATCTAGAAGAACTGTCCCCAAACTGACTCTTAACTGTCAAATCGTTAGCTTTAGCAAATGGATTGAAAACATCCCTAGTCATTTGTTTAGTTGCTAAACCAAAAGTTGAAACAGTTAATTGTTTATTAGCAGTCTTACCACATCCGGCAACTGTCAATGCAATCAAGAGCGTTGTAACGATAGTCAAAATCTTTGCAAATTTTTTCATATTTTCACCTATTTAATTTATTTATTCTCTAGTTCAATTAGTGATTGTTTATCAAAATATAAAGTTAGTTCAGAACCTATTTGATAATCCTTATTGTCAGTGTCAACTTTCATCCGACCTAGTTCTGTTTCAACGATATATTGATAACAATCGCCCAAAAAGTTACGAGCTGTAATCTTACCTTTCAAAGTATTGTTTCCCGTACCTACTTTGATATTTTCAGGTCTGATTGTTAGATACTTACCCGAATTTGTATCGTTATAACTCCAACCATGTTCTGTAGCCCAGTCTTTAGAAATAAAGTTGTCATAACCAATAAATTCAGCCACAAAACGTGTCTTTGGATGTTGATAGATTCGTTCAGGTGTATCAAGTTGTTCAATTTTACCTTTATTCATCACTGCTACACGATCTGAAATAGCAAAACATTCTTCTTGATCATGAGTTACAAAAATCGTTGTCATTTTCATCTTTTTTTGTAAACGACTAATTTCTTCACGCATTTCTATTCGTAACTTAGCATCCAAATTACTCAAAGGTTCGTCTAGCAACAAAACATCCGGATTAATAGCTAAAGCACGGGCTAATGAGACTCGTTGTTGCTGTCCACCAGATAATTCACTAGGCATCCTATCTTTCAAATCTATCAAGCCGGTTGTTTTCAAAATACTCAAAGTTTTTTCTGAAATCACTTCTTTAGATAGTTTCTTACGCTTTAATCCGAAGGCCACATTTTGAAAAATTGTCATATGAGGAAACAAGGCATAACTTTGAAAAACCATTCCAAAATTTCTTTTATAAACTGGTACCTTGGAAATATCATTTCCAGCGACTTTAATAGAACCACCCTGAATCGGTAACAATCCTGATATCAGCCTTAACATGGTTGTTTTTCCGCAACCACTAGGTCCCAAAATCGATAACAACTCACCATTATTAATTTCCAACGATAAATCTTTTAGAATTTGTTTATTTTTTTGATATGACAGAGTTAGATTCTCTATTTTTATTTGTGCCAAAATATGTCTCCTAAGTTAGTTTGTTTAATCCCAAATACTTCTCAGCAATCATCATCAAAGCAGCTGTGATGAGCATCAAAATAACTGACACTGCCGATACAGTCGGATCATAATTGTTTTCCAAATAATTCAAAATGGATGTTGGTAGCATGTTCAACGATGGTCCATTCATGAACAACGTAATCGGAATGTTGTTGAAGGAAGTAATAAAAGAGAGAATGAATGCTGCCAAAATACTCTGTTTAATATTAGGAATAACGACTTTGAAAAACGTCACAATTTTGTTATATCCGACCATCCAGGCGGCTTCCTCAATTCGATTGTCAAAATCCATCATCCCTGCTGTCAGTAAACGAATCACATAAGGCAAACACAACAAGCAATGTCCGACTAACAAACTCAAAAACAGTGGCAATCCAAAACTAATTACTAACGTTTGATAAAGCGCAAAACCGATAACTATTTCTGGTATTAAAGCTGGACTCAAGAAGATATTTTGAAACCAACTCTTATGGTGGATTTGAAAATGCGTTAATGCATAAACTGCAGGAATCCCAATTAACAGGGCGATTGTTGCTGCCAAAATAGCAACTATAAAACTCATCTTCATTCCCTCGACAAAGTCTGGCTGTTGAAATACATTGTGATACCAGTTCAATGTGAAGCCTTTAATTGGAAAAGATATTGCCGTCTCTGACCCAAAAGAAGTAATTATGACTATCATCAGCGGCAAAATTAGCAGCAACAAAACGATAAAACCTATCACTGATGAAAATCTAATTTTTGATTTCAAGATTATTCCTCCGATCTAGCATCTTAGAAACTTTATTTAGAACAAACATCGTTACAACAGCGATAACTGTCAAAACAATTGCTATCACACTGGCACTAGTCCAGTTACCTAAAGTAATCGATTGTTGCTGTAATAAAGTGGCCAGAACCATATTCTTATTTCCACCCAATAATTGTGGTGTGGTATAAGCCGTCAATGCTCCCACAAAAACCAAAATCGAACCAGTAAATATTCCCAAAGATACTTGTGGCAAGATAACTTTGAAGAAGACAACTACCGGTCTAGCTCCCAAAACTTCAGCAGCCTCTTCTATTTCACTATTCAGCTGTGAAAAAGAACTGACTAATGAGGTAATCATGATTGGTAGGAATAAGTAAACTGCCCCAATAATGATGGCAAGATTCGTATAAAGTAACGTCAAAGGAGTATCAATTAGATGAATTTTCATTAAAAAATTATTGATCACTCCGTTCTTACCAAGAATCATTATCCAAGCAAAATTTCTCACGACCGCATTAGTTAATATTGGAAACAAGACGATAATACTAACTAATTTTCGCCAATTTCCGTTCAAGCGTGAAATCCAATAAGCAGTCGGCAATCCTAAGCCTAAAGTTACTAAGGTTGTAGCCACAGCAATCATTAATGTTCGGTAAATCACCTTTAAATTGTTACTGCTTGAAAAGAACAATCGATAATTTTCAAACAAAGAATTTCCACTAGTAAAAGTTGGAATAAACATTCTTAGCACTGGGTATATCAACAAAATAATAATAATTAATAAACCTGGTAATAAAAGCAACGTGGTGGATCTTTTCAAAATTGTTCAACCTTTCTATTTGATTCAATACACAACAAATTATACTAAAACACGAACAATGTCAATAATTTATTTTTTATCGTTCGTAAAATATAAAATCAAATGAATTATTAAAATTAATATTTTTTTATTCAATCCATTGAACATTGCTACCAAGGGATTTTCACTCAAAAGATTTACTTTTTTCAGAAAAATAAATATCGGTACAATACACTTTGTCAAAATTTAATTTATAGTTGTCCATAACGTTATAGCACTAAAATTATACAAAAAAGAACCCCGTCAGGATTTTTTACATCCCAATGAGGTTCTTTTTAATTATTTAGCTTCAGGTAATTTAGCAATCTTACCTTGTTCAATATAAACACTCAAAATTCCAATATCAGCTGGATTAACACCACTGATACGACTAGCTTGAGCAATTGTCTGCGGATTGATTTTACTTAGCTTTTGAACAGCTTCAGTAGCTAAACTATCAACCTTTGTATAGTCGATACGTTCAGGGATCTTCTTTGATTCCATCTTCTTCAAACGTTCGATACGCATTTTCTCTTTTTTGATATAGCCATCATACTTAGTAGCAATCTCTACTTGTTCAGCCACGCGACGATCGACTGGATAATCAGCTTCTCCAACCATATCGATGATGTCCGAATAGTGCACTTCTGGTCTTCTCAAGAAATGATCAGCCAAGATTCCATCTTTTAATGGCTTCAAATCATGTGCTTTTAAGAATGATAGGGCCATCTTAGGAGTAATCATTTTACGTGAAAGGCGATTTAGTTCCATCTCAATAGTTTGACGCTTTTGTTTGAAGGCATCATAACGTTTGTCACTGATTAAGCCTAGATTGTAGCCATAATCTGTTAAACGTAAATCGGCGTTATCGTGACGCAAAATCAAACGATATTCAGCACGACTAGTTAACAAACGATAAGGTTCGTTAGTTCCCTTAGTAACTAAGTCATCAATTAATACACCAATATAAGCTTCGTCACGACGTAAGATAAATGGATCCTTACCTTCAGCACGTAAAGCAGCGTTGATACCAGCCATGATACCTTGTCCAGCAGCTTCTTCATAACCAGAAGTTCCATTCATTTGACCAGCTGTGAAGAGGTTCTTAACGACCTTAGTTTCAAGGTTTAGTTTCAATTGCCAAGGCTCGATAACATCGTATTCAATCGCATAACCAGGACGCATCAACTTAGCATTTTCTAGTCCAGCAACAGAATGTAACATCTTCAATTGAACTTCTTCAGGCATTGAAGTTGAGAAATCACCAACGTAATATTCCTTAGTATCCTTACCTTCTGGTTCCAAAAAGATTTGATGTCTTGGCTTATCAGCGAAACGAACAATCTTATCTTCGATTGAAGGACAATATCTTGGTCCCACACCCTTGATGACTCCAGAGAACATTGGTGCACGGTCAAGATTTTCACGGATGATCTTGTGAGTATCAGCGTTAGTATAAGTCATCCAACAAGAAATTTGATGTTGTAAGTAATTTGAATCTGGTGTTTCAAACGAGAAATGGTTTGGTTCTTTGTCACCAGGTTGTTCAATCGTTTTATCAAAGTTAATTGTGTTCTTATTAACGCGTGGAGGTGTACCAGTCTTAAAACGCGTCAACTTGAAACCATGCTTTTCAAGATCTTCTGAAAGCTTAATTGAAGGAATACTGTTATTAGGACCTGATGAATACATCAATTCCCCAATAATGATCTTTCCTCGTGAAGAAGTTCCAGCTGTCAGAACAACTGATTTAGCATGATATCTGGCACCTGTAGCTGTGACGATACCTTTGCAGACGCCATCTTCAACGATTAATCTTTCAGCAATTCCTTGGCGAAGCGTCAAATTAGGCTCATCTTCAAGAACATCTTTCATCATACGGTGATACATGTTCTTATCAGCTTGAGCACGTAAAGCACGAACTGCTGGACCTTTACCAGTGTTGAGCATTCTCATTTGAATGTAGGTCTTATCAATATTGCGACCCATTTCCCCACCTAAAGCGTCAATTTCACGAACGACGATTCCTTTAGCGGGTCCACCAACCGAAGGATTGCATGGCATGAAAGCGACCATATCCAAGTTGATAGTAATTAAAAGTGTTTTTTGGCCCATTCTGGCAGCAGCCAAAGCAGCTTCTGAACCAGCGTGACCAGCACCTACAACGATGACGTCATAAGTCTCTGAATCAAATTCCTTAATATCCATTCTTTATTCACCTATATACTTATTTTCCTAAACAAAATTGTGAGAATAATTGCGTGATCAATTCATCTTGATAACTTTCACCCGTAATTTCTCCGAGAGTGTCCCAGCAAGCCGTCATATCGATTTGTACTAAGTCGATAGGCATTCCTGCTTCGATTCCAGAAATAACGTCATTGAGGCTATTTTTGGCTTTACGAAGCAATCCAGCTTGACGCGCACTTGTAATAATCACGTTGCTGCTGTTGTTATCTTCAATTCCAGCATTAAACAATTTACTAATAGTTTGCTTGATTGTTTCAATTCCGTCGTTTTTGATAGCTGAAGTCTTCAAAATCACATCGTCAGCTTTTAGTTGCACAACTGAGTTTGGAGTAATTACTGGCATCAAATCAACTTTATTAAAAATTACAATTCGACGTTTGTCCTGAGTAGCATCGAGTAATTCTAAATCGTCTTCTTCTAATTCACGACTAGAATCTAGAACTAAGATCACTAGATCTGCACCCTTTAGAGCTGCTTTAGAACGTTCAACACCGATTTTTTCAACCTTGTCTTCAGTGTCACGAATACCGGCAGTATCGATCAGCTTCAAAGGTACCCCATCGATATTGACATATTGTTCGACCACATCTCTAGTTGTTCCGGCAACATCAGTAACGATAGCTTTCTCTTCATCTAAAAGACGATTTAATAAACTAGATTTACCAACGTTAGGTTTCCCAACAATTGCCGTAGCTAAACCGTGTTGCAAAATTTCACCACTATCAGCTGTCTTCAATAAACTATCGATACTCTTGCTGACAGTTTTAGCCTTTTCCAAAAGCATTTTCGTCGTCATTTGGTCGGTATCATATTCTGGATAATCGATGTTAACTTCAACTTGAGCCAACGAATCCAATATTTCTTGACGCAAATTAGAAATCAAATGATGTAAATTTCCATCCAGTTGATTAACGGCTACTTGCATAGCTTTATCAGTTTTAGCACGAATCAAGTCCATTACTGATTCAGCTTGTGTCAGATCAATTCGACCATTTAAGAAGGCACGTTTAGTAAACTCACCTGGTTCGGCCATTCTAGCACCATAGGCCAACAATAATTGGAGCACTTTATTAGTTGCAACTATACCCCCGTGGGTATTTATTTCAATGATATCTTCTCGCGTAAAAGTCTTTGGGGCCCGCATTACAGAGACCATAACTTCATCAATCAAAGAGTCATCGCTTGGATCATAAATGTGGCCATAATTAATTGTATGACTAGCAACTTTGGATAAATCACGTCCCTTAAAAACTTTTTTAGCAACGTTAACTGCTTGATCTCCTGACATCCTAACAATTGAGATAGCACCTTCCCCAGGAGGCGTCGAAATTGCAGCAATAGTGTCATATTCGGTTACTGAACTTGGCATAATTTATTTCCTTCCTTGTTTTTGAGCATAAAAAAAGTGCATAATCCGCCAATGTTTGACGGAAAAGCACCTTGACTACTTTTCTATATATGATATATGAATAATTTCAAAAAACATCTTAACGAGATTTTTTTAAATTGTCAATTATTTTCGATTCTTATAAACACGTTTCTTAGCTTTTCTAAGTCGACGTTGTTTTTCTTTCTCAGCTTCCGCAGCTTCTCTTTGTTCACGACGATACTTGAACGGATTTTGGAAAGCCAATGTCTGGAGAACTTGGAACGCATTAGTTACTACCCAGTAAATTGTAATAGCTGATGGGAAAGTTAATGCTGGTACAAAGATAAAGATTGGCATAACCCAAGTCATGATCTTTGTCGTCGAATTTTGTGTTGGCTGTGAGTAGCTAGAAATGTAAGTACTTAAGAAAGTAAATACAGCCGCTAAGATAGCCATAATGTAGTATGGGTCGGCTTTACCAAGTTGCATCCATAAGAAACTACCATTACGAAGTTGAGTTGTCTTATAAATAGCTTGATACAAAGCAAACATAACTGGTAGTTGAATCACCAATGGTAAACATCCAGCTACAGGGTTCACTCCCGCCTCACTATAAAGTTTTTGTGTCTCATCACGTAGTTTTTGTTGAGTGTCCACATCTTTAGCGGAATATTTCTTTTGAAGAGCCTGCATTTGAGGTTGGATCTTCATTTGCTTATTCATACTCTTGATTTGATACCAATTAAGTGGCAACAAGATAACTCTCACTAAAATAGTGAAGATTATAATGGCCCAACCATAACTGTTATTTACTAATGAAGCTAACCAGAGGATGAATCTAGAAAAACTATAAATAACGTAATGATCCCAGAATCCCGTACTATTGCTTGTGATTGGCTCGTTTAGGTTTGAACATCCAGCTAAAACCAAGACAACACTAAGCAGTAGAGCAACACCTATGTATTTCTTTAAGCTTTTTTTATTCACTTTTACACCTATTAGTCATATTTTTTAACTCTATTTTAATACATTACCTAATTTCAATAAATGTACAATATTTTTTTTCGTCTCAAACATATCTAAATCTACTGCCGGTTTTCTAGCTATAATCAAGAAATCCAATTCAGCTGGAATCTCTGGCTTCAACTCTAATAGTGATTGGCGTACATATCTCTTGATACGATTACGACCAACTGCTGTATGCGAAACTTTTTTTCCGACTGAAAGTCCTACACGAAAATGTTTCTGCCCTTCTTTAGGCATTTTGTATAAGACAAAATTGCGATTTGCAACCGAAGCCCCGTTGGAATAGACATATTGAAACTCATTTTCTTTTTTTATTCGATAGCTTTTTCTCATATGTCACCAGTCTACTCTCGTTTTGTAATAAAAAAAGACCACCAAATGTTTAGTGATCCTTCAAAACTAAGCTGATAATACTTTACGACCCTTTTTACGGCGTCTTGCTAAAACTTTGCGACCATTACTTGTACTCATTCTCTTCATGAAACCATGGACGCGTTCACGGTGACGCTTCTTTGGTTGAAATGTTCTCTTTGTAGTCATCAGTAAACCTCCTGACTCTTATATTTAATTAAAATTCACTTCTTCAGACAATTGCTTAACTAGCATATCATGTTATGACGATTTTTTAAATAACTAATTTCCTATAAATACAAGTTTTTTTAGAAAGTTTTTCGCAATTTCAACTGTGGATAAAAAAATAAAACTTGCATAACCTTTTTTATCCACAACCGTTTTAACAGACTTTTACCCTGTGGATTTTTACTGTGTTATAGTTTTCCACAAGGGTTGTTAAATTCTTGTTTTTTCTATGTAACAGTTGCTGATAAAGGTTTCACTTGCCTGTTAATTGTGGATAACTATGTTAATAATTATCCACATCTTTGATTTTCCACAAAACTGTGGATTAAGAAAATACCTGTTGTTATTTCTTCTAAATTTAAACGTGTGTTCTGTGGAAAACTATTAATTAGAATGATAAACTATAAATTGTCATTTTAGGGAAAAACTTATCCACAACTACAGATTGGGGGGAAATAATTGCAAAATATTAATAACTCAACAGATCCAAAGCTGACTGAATTTTGGGATTTCTTTACTAATAAGTTAAGATCTCAATTAACTCCAGTCAGCTATTCGACTTGGGTTGAAAGTGCTGATCCCTTATACATTGATGGAAATAACATTTATATTTCTGTACCAACTAAACTTCACAAAGATTATTGGGAACATAACTATAAAGAAAAAATTGCTATTTACTCATATGAATTAAACGGAACTGAACTGAATCCAATAATTGAAAATGATGAAGACAAAACAAAAAAAGAGGAACAAACAATTGCTCCCCACGTTGAACCAGAAACTAACTCTGCTCAACCTAAACATGTTTTTCATAATTCGCATTTAAATCCGAAATATACTTTTTCTTCTTTTATTGTTGGTAGTGGTAATCAGATGGCACATGCGGCCGCACTTGCAGCTGCTGAAGATCCAGGTGGAGTATACAATCCGCTCTTTATTTATGGAGGTGTTGGTTTAGGAAAGACGCATTTAATGCAAGCTGTCGGACATCAAATGATCAAATTAGATCCGTTAGCTAAAGTTAAATACGTGACTAGTGAAACCTTTGCCAATGACTTTATCAACTCAATTCAGACGAGAACTCAAGATGAATTTAGACAAGAATATCGAAACGTCGATCTACTATTAATAGATGATGTCCAATTTTTTGCTAAAAAAGAGGGGACTCAGGAAGAATTTTTCCATACATTTAATGAGCTCTACGAAAATGGCAAACAAATCGTGATGACTTCAGATCGTTTGCCAAAAGAAATCCCAGAATTACAAGCACGCCTAGTTTCCAGATTTACTAGCGGTCTTTCAGCTGACATCACAGCACCCGATCTTGAAACTAGAATTGCTATTCTGCGAAACAAAGCTAAAGCTGAACATCTAGAAATTCCAAATGACACATTATCCTATATTGCAGCGCAAGTTGACACGAATGTCCGTGAACTTGAAGGTGCACTTATTCGCGTTCAAGCTTATTCAACGACACAAAATACTGATATTACTAAATCAGTTGCCGCTGATGCTTTAAGAGATTTCAAGCGGACTAACGACCGCAACGGACTTTCAATTAGTAAAATTCAAAGTAAAGTTGCCAAATTTTATCATGTGACTGTTCAAGATATTAAAGGCAAGAAACGTGTAAAATCAATCGTTGTTCCACGACAAATCGCAATGTATTTATCAAGAGAATTGACTGATAAATCCTTACCACAAATCGGAATGGAATTTGGCGGTAAAGATCATACGACAGTAATGCATTCTTGTGATAAAATATCCGAATTGCTCATTAAAGATGCTGACTTGAAACGCTCAGTCAACGAATTAAAAGATGACCTCAGAAATTAACATGTTAACAACTTTGAGCTTTTCCCACAGTTATCCACAGCTGTTAATAACATGTGTTTTTCTATTAGAATCAATAATCAGAAGAGTTTTCCACAGTTTTAACAGTGCCTACTACTACTTCTATCTTTATATTAATTAATTAAAAAGGGAGTTACCTATGAAATTTTCTATTGATCGATCAAAGTTCATTACTCAAACTAGTAACGTTCAAAGAGCAATTTCGACAAAGACAACTATTCCTATTTTGACAGGAATGAAATTAGATCTTTCGGAATCAGGCTTAACAATTACAGGAAGTAATTCTGATATTTCTATCACATCATTTATTTCTAAAGATGATAACGATAATGATTTAAAAATCGAAAGCACTGGTGCAATTGTTTTACCAGCTAGATTTTTCAACGAAATTATCAAAAAACTTCCAGGCGATAATTTCGAACTTGAAGTTTTGAACAACAATCAAACTTTAATTAAGTCCGGAGTTTCAGAATTTACAATTAACGGATTAGATGCTGTAAATTATCCACATCTTCCAGAGGTTGAAACCGACAATCAATTAGTTTTACCAACTGATGTTTTCAAGGAAGTCGTTAACCAAACAGTTATTGCCGTTTCAACTCAAGAAAGTCGTCCAGTTCTAACTGGGGTTAACTTCTTGATTACTGGTGAAGGTTTAACAGCAGTTGCAACTGATAGTCACCGTCTTTCACAAAGAAAGATCAACATCACAAGTGATGAAGATTATAATTTGATCATTCCTGGTAAGAGTTTGACTGAACTAGTTAGAACTATCAGCGATACAGTCAAAGAAATCTCAATGTCAATTTCAGAAAACCAAGTTTTATTCAGTTTTGACAATATTATGTTCTACTCAAGATTGCTTGATGGAAGATATCCTGAAACTGACCGCTTGATTCCTGATGAATCCAATACTCGTTTAACTTTTGATTCATCAAGTTTTCTGGCTTCAGTTGAACGTGCTTCACTTCTTTCTCATGAAAGTAGAAACAACGTTATCAAGCTAGAAATCAAAGCTGTTGATAAAAAAGCTACACTTTATGGAAATTCTCCAGAAGTTGGTACCGTAGAAGAAGTTCTTGATTGCGAAAACATCGAAGGCGACGATTTGGAAATTTCCTTCAATCCTGATTATCTAAAGGATGCTTTAAGATCATTCGGAAGTAACACAAACATTGAGATGAGTTTTACTTCTCCATTACATCCATTTACTTTAAGACCGGTGGATGATCGCGATAATTTCGTTCAACTTATCACGCCAGTACGAACATTTTAATGTGAATAATGCAAAATAGACTGAACTTTCGGGAGACTGCTGAAAAAGTCTGTCTCAGTGTTTGATGAAATCTAAAATAACGATAATTAATCTATTTTTCGATTAATTATCGTTATTTTTTTGTTTCTATTCGTCGTATATTGCTTTATTTTCCATCTATTAGTTTCGTTATTCGCTTGATATTTACACAAAAGAGCGTAATCGCTCCTTGG
>OMJG01000860.1_pt1 | contig 20216 bp, 24 predicted proteins | sample 1646431 | NCBI WGS metagenome assembly OMJG01 (sample SAMN03771674, study PRJEB25209) | food metagenome | isolation source: Cotija cheese | place: Mexico:Jalisco,Michoacan | collected 2011-12-12
CCGCTCTATCCATAACATCGTCATGGATCAGGGCGGAGGTGTGAAATAGCTCCAAAGCACTTGTCACCTGCACCAGTTCTCGATAGCAAGAATCAGAAACCGATCCTCGACTTGCAATATACGACCAGATACAAAGCTTGGGACGAAACATTTTCCCTGTTCCAGCCATTTTTCGCGCCTGTTTTACAATATCAGCAGCATCGAATGGCATGCTGCTGATACCCTCAGTGACCGTTCTCCATGAGTTTTCAATATCGAGGAACACCTTTTCAAGAGTTTCTCGGACATCAGTGATTAGCCGCTCAACGACAACACCTGAATCGAACCCTCCGCTCGTCATCGTGCCACCCGCCCCTCAAACAGGAAATATGTATTACTACATACTAAACGATATTCATTTTCTGCCGAGATCGAATACAGGTATGCAATCCCCTACAGGCAAAGGAGGCACCTCGCTGAACCTGCGTACACGATTTCCTACATTCCACGAGCACACGGCTCTCATATATCTCGCGGATTCGTGCGAGCTGCCTCATATTCAGCTTCAAGGGATGACCATCCTTGCGTCCCTTGAGGCTGTTCACTTGCAGTCTCAGGTCGGTGCGATCCCGGACCAGATCACCTTCGAACGATGCCGTCACGCGGAACACATCCCAGACCCGCACCACAGGGCCGGTGATGTCCATGTTCTCCGTCAGACTTTTACAACTTTCGCCATGTTCCGGGGTACTGCCCTGGAACAGCCGATGGACATATACACCTAGATGTTGGCGAGGATCGGACTTGCATCGGTGGATGCACTCGCTGACCGCGCGCCGGACGACCTCGCTCGCCTTGGCCCGCTCATCTCGAGCATACTCATCAAACTCGCAGTTCAACTCGCGCAGCAAACGCACTTAACATCGCGGGTTGCTGCCGTCTCCGGTCGGCCGAGGTGCCCGAACGAGGGACGTCCATCATCCGCAGCGTTTCCTCCGCCGCCCTGTCAGCCTCGTCTGCGCCGAACGTGATACCGGAATCGACAGGTCCAGCTGACTCCACCCATTCGGTCAGCTCTCTCAAATCCTGCTTCGCGAGCTTGTGCGTCGTTCCTCTCCTTCCACGAGCCTTCCGGACTTGTACCTTGACTGGATGCACCGGCACTATGCAGAACCAGGATGCTCGGATATGGTGTGGTATCACAATATTGCGTCCAGACAGATGTCTTGGTTGCCTGGTCACCACAAGATTGAAGATACTGCACGTTGATCAATTCACGGGTTTCCGTATACGTCTGAACGCGAAAACATCCGGAATCATCGCGCATTGGAATTGTATAGAAAACGGTCGTGTTCTAGCGGTTCTGATGATTCGGCAATGATGATCCACAAGCTTCCCCGTAGTGCATGCCGGCTATCGTCTCTTGGTACCATTTCATAACGGAACTGATATCTGCAATCAAGCATTCAGCTGTACCAAGAATCCACGCGACAAGAACACGTGCAGCGCGCCTATAGCGCGCTGCTGCACTATCTCATGGAGCTAAAAACAGTTCTCCAGAGAATAATCCGACCGGAAACATTTCCCCGGATATACGGAACATTCGTATTTCCCTTTCACCTGGACAGATTTCCTCAGAACTCACAAACTCAGCTTCGGTGTTGTCCTCAACCATACACAAATGAGATTTACATTGTGTCTGATGGGGCAGAATCAAGTGACAAAGGACCAGCACTGGGTGCTATTCCATACCAGCCGATGGGCTAGAGGTCGTCAACAGGTTCATCCATACGCGATGATGACGGCATCTTTGCCGGAAACCATTGACTGCAATCACAGAAGACCCACGGCAACAACGACACCCAGCAATACCAAGACCCCCTCATCTCGCATCGAATGCGAACTGACGACAATCTCAGTTAAAAGCGAGTCATTTGTGGAGACCGACGGCTAACGATTGCGGTTGAGATGCTGGTTGAGATCGTCGACTTTTCTGCGGGCCATGAGCATGTTAATCGCACCGATGATGGCGAACAAGACGGTAAATATGATAGCGAATCCTAGAAAGTTGAGCGGGTTCAGTGGGAACCAGCCCGCCACGCTCGCCAGTGGTGTGAAGAGCAGCAGGGTCACCACGTAGTACACACCCATCTTTTGCCAGATGCCCCATGTCTCATGGTTGTAAACCAGTTCGGCCGTCAGACTGAACATGACGCCGATGGCGCTCCAGATACATGCGGACAACACCACCGCGGGGAACTGTCCGAACCTTGCGACAAAACCCGGGGTGGAAGGTATCCATTGTGCCGCACCGTTGAGTGCAGAGAACACCACGGAGATCCAAAACCCTATAAACTGGCCTATCACCGCTCCAGTGCAGATGCTGGCGACTATTCTATTAAATGAGATTCTCATGATGATATCAACCTTTCTCTGAGGGCGTTCATGTATGTTCCGGTGACTTTGACGCTTGTCTCGTCGCGTAGCGTCGCACTGACGACACCATTGGCATGCAGATCGAACCGTCGGAGAAACCGCAAGTTGACTATGGCGCTATTGGATACTCTCTGAAACAAGTGTTCGGGCAGGTTCCGATCCAACATCTTCAACGTCTCCCTGACGACCAGATCGTGTCCGCCGAATCTGGCGAACACCTGCTTGTCGCTGGAACGGAACAAAGCGATATCAGCAACCTTGAGAATAACCGCGCCATCGGGCGAACGGGCCTGAATCATGTCACGAGTATCCAAAAGGGAGATCCTCTGCAGCAATGCATTGATGCCGGCATCACGCTGCCGCGCATAAACCACAACCCGCGGGGCATCTGCAGTAGAATCCTGGCTGTAATCAATCTCCATCAATGTCTCCCTCCATTCGGAACAACCATAACCAGCACGAAACCGAATACGGAAACCCTCAGCGATGAAACACCCAAAATCGTGGATACAATACCCAATACGGCAGAAACACCACCAAGCAAACAAACCAACTCTAAGTCGATCGTTTATTCATCGTGTTCTTCCTCGATAAATACCGGAATGCTGGCATCACAGCCGTCAGGCAATACGGTGGACTTGACGTATTCTCATCTCTGCGAAACGACTCCATCAGAACAGCACCCTTCAGTTCCAGACTTGACATCGCCGCCATAAAGGTAGTGGTCACCATGGGCTGCTCATGGATCAAGGGCCGGAATACCGGTCTGCTCTGTTTCGAAAGATCTTCATCTTTGGCATTCCGCAGCAAGTTCACAATTTGATCATCCAGTGGCTGTATGCATGCCAAGTCGACGAGTTACTGGATATGATCCGCACACCGGTTCACTGTACCTTCACCGATGAAATCAAGACCTTATTACTGGTGTGGTCTCATTCTGGCGGATCACGGAAATCGAATCAACTATTGGCGCGGCACATCCAGCATCAGCTACATTAACTCATTGACCCTGTCCTCTGCACCACCTCACAGATGTTTGATAACCGATGTGTGATGGCCCATCAGCTGATCGCTCGGGAAATCGCAGATCACAACCACTCCGCATCCCTGCAGCCTCCCCCGTCTGACGGTCCAACTGCTCACGTGGTTCCCTTGGCTTGATCATTGGAATTGATCCTGAAGATTTATCACCTATACCTTGTGTGCTGCGGTTGTGTCTTGGGTACTGATGCAAGATACAAAAATACCGCGGTCGCTGATACGCGATCACGGTATTTGGTGGCTCCTGCGACTGGGCTTGAACCAGTGACCGTCCGATTAACAGTCGGATGCTCTGCCAACTGAGCTACGCAGGAATGTCGTGTGTAGCATGCGCTGCACACAAGAAATAGATATTACCGTCACTTTTACGACAATGCAAATTGGCATGTTGCCCGTGTCACGCACACCTCAACAAACCAAGTCCTGACTAAGCCTTTGGCTCGTCACCGCGGTACCGGGCCATCATCTGAGACTGCAATTGCTGGGCGCTGGGCGGTGTCCAGCTCAATGCGTCAGCACCGGCTGCCACAGTGGCCGCGATGCTTTCATCGGAGGAACCTCCCGAAGCCAGAATCGGCACTTCCGGATGATGCGTTCTGATGCTGGCGACCACTTCCGCCGTTCTGGCCCCGGCAGCGACATTGATGATTGCCGCCCCTGCCAGAATCTTCTCCTCGGTGATTTCGTCATCCGCCGTGACGGTCGCCACAACGGGGATATCGACGGAATTCATTGCGGCCTCTATGGTCTCTGCGGGCGCAGGGGCGTTGATGACGACACCTGCGGCTCCTTGCATCTCGGCCACCATGGCCAATTCGACCACGCGTGTCCCCGTGGTGGTTCCTCCCCCGACACCTACGAACAGGGGCTGCTGTGCCACCGTCAGCAAGGCCTTGGTGATCACCGGTTCACCGGTGAATGGGTAGACCGCCAGAATCGCGTCCGCATTGGTATTGCGTATCACGGCAGCATCCGTGGTATATGCGAAGGTGCGTATCGTGTGCCCCTTGACCGTGATGCCTCCTGCCGAGGCCGTGGATTCCGGCACTCGGGCTATCGGCGACGTGAGACGACCTTCTATCCTTGCCGTACCGGGTGCGTTACGACTGACCGATGGCGTCGTGCTGTGCTGTTCGACAGCAACGGCTTCACTCGAGGAAAACATTGAAATCGATGGTCTTGCGCTCATTGGACTTCTTCCTGTCGATTGGCACGCCGGAATTCCCTCATGGCTTCCCTCATCATTTTGCGCCGCTCAATAAAGTCATCCTTAGGATGCTTTCGTTCGATGTTGTCGATAATCCTGTTGAGGTATCCACTGAACTGTGCAAGCTCCTCATCGCTCAGGCAATCAAAGATGTCAGCATCGTGCTGCATGCTGTCGTGCAGCTGGCTTGCCGCCTGCTTGCCCTTATCGGTGATCTGCACCATCGTCACACGTTTATCCTCCTGCGACGGCTGCCTGGATACGTATCCTTTCGCTTCAAGCTTGGAGAGCAGCTGCCCGAGCGCCTGTCTGCTCAGACCCAGAATGGTCGCCAAATCCCGCTGGCTCACCGTGGAACTCAGTGTGAGGGTCAGCAGGACCCTGCCCTGACCTCTCATGGCGGAATCGCCTGCTCCTATCATCGAAGCCCGCACCGATGCAGAATCGCCTTGCGCTCGTTCCCCGCTCTCAGAGGAACGCCCCCCGCGTCTTACCGAACGCATCGCAGGGCGACCGTGCCCTTCTCCGTATATACCGAGTCCGTCGATACGGGCGACCCTGGTTCGATTCCGTATCATCATCATGCTCAGTTCACGGAGCTGATTCAATACCTGTGGTCTTACGTCGTCAGCCATGATTGTCCTTTCATGCCGATTAATAGTCAAGTACTTTACAAATTCGATAGTAAGGGCCGCTTCACTATTTGTCAAGCACTTTACAATCCGCTCTGCTGCGTTTCTCTGTAACACGTGCCGCGAAGAACGAACGCGTCGCCCCAATCGGTCAATCGCAGCGCCGCATAAGACTCGTCTACGCCGAACGTGTTCGCGCAGCATCCGACCGTCCGAGGTTATCGTTTCAGAGTTCTGCCCCCCGAATCGAAGGCTCCCCGCCTTCACCAGCGACTACCCCACCGGCAACGCCGGCATCGGTGCCTTCAGCGACAGTAGCGCACCTGCGCTCTTTGAAGAGTTCGAAGAGATCCGTGTCTCTGTCCTTGAGCTCATGCTCGTACATTGAAATCTTGTAGCGGACCAGATCAAGATTGCTCTGGTAATGAGCCATCTTCTCTATCAGATGCCGCTCATGCTTCTTCATGATCAGCAGCAGTTCCTGTTGGGAGCCTTCCACTTTCTGCCTGCGGAGCTTGACGTATCTGGCCAAATCCGCGATAGGCATATCGGTGCTACGCATGTGGTGGATGAATTTCAGCCAGTTGACATCCTCCTGGTCAAAGTAGCGTCTGCCGTTCTCATGCCGTTTCGCCACGATGAGACCCTCCTGTTCGTAGTATCTCAGCGTCGATGCCGTCATATCCGCGGCCTTTGCAGCCTGCCCGATCGCATATTCCATCGAGTCCTCCACCCATTTGACTTAAAGCTCACTCGAAGATTTAGTATACGAGCAGAACCCGTTCGATAGACCATGTGAAGGATTGCGACGATGACAGAACACGATGAAGATTCACACACGACAACGCTTGACCCACGCTTTTTTGATGGAACAGGAACGTTGACTCCGCAAGAATCGGCACCTGGACTCTCGGTGGGTACGGTGCACTTCGATGCAGCCTGCCGCAACCATTGGCATACGCACCCCGTTGCACAGATTCTGGTGGTGACCCGAGGGCTAGGCCTCTATCAGGAGCAAGGCGAAGCTGCAAGACTGCTACAGCCCGGAGACATCGTCACCACCGGCAAAGATGTGAATCATTGGCATGGCGCCTACGCGAACCACTCCATGGAGCATGTCGCGGTCACTCTGAAGGATGCTGACGGCAACGCGGTAACCTGGGGCCGATCCGTAAGCGATGAAGAATACGAAGCGGCAAACGCCACGATAGCCGAGCACTTCACGACCAGCCCAACGACGAACGCCCGTGCAATGGACACCAGGGTGACTGCGGGTCATGACCGGCTGGGCACCTTCGCACCCGAATTCGCTCATCTCAATGACGACATCCTCTTCGGCGAGGTCTGGTCCAGGCAGGAACAGCTCAGCGCCCGGGACAGAAGTCTCGTAACCGTAATCAGCCTGATGTCCAGTGGGATGCTCGACAGTTCTCTGCGCTTTCACCTGCAAACCGCCAGGAACAATGGCATCACGCGTCAGGAAATCACGGAAGCCGTAACGCACGCCGCGTTTTATGTCGGCTGGCCGAAGGCCTGGTCAGTATTGACCATGGCGAAGGAAATCTGGGACTGAGCCACCGCCGAACATCCGATCACAGGCCATCCCACCCATCATCTGGGCGAGGAATCGTAAGGTCCATATGTGTCTAAACGCTGAATCTCAATACAAGGGAGCTTCAGCGGTTTTCGGCGTATGCAAGAAATGCGGACTCAATCCTCGGCATCAATCCGTGCATGACCTTGAGATTCACGACCGCGAAAGCCAATGCCAACAGTTGATACAGCGCATAGACCAGCAGCGAGGAATCATCCAACCGCCATAGGACGACTATCAGGATCAGCATAACTGGAGTCTGCAATGCAGCAGAAACCACACCGGGCACATATCCCCGAATTTGGGCGCACATACGGAAATGCATGATGAAATGAGCGGTGTACGCCACGCAGAACACAAGATATAGCGTCAGGTTACCCGTCAACCCGGATACCAGTGAGACGGCCAGCAGTATACACATTTCCTCAAGAACTCCGGCCGTGAATGCCTGACCGTTGCCGACTGGACCGAAGAACGGCTTATCCATACCCGATATCAAGCGATGGTGGCGTCTCTTCCAAATCGGCATAACGATCATCTCTTCGAAATCATGCATGATGAACATCAGCGGCAACACCCATGTACTCAAGAATATAGTCATATACACTCCTCAATAGGTTACAAATGTTACCTATTCAAGATAGAATCAGAAGAGCCCACCGGAAACGCAATGACACATATTCGCCGTTTTGTAACCCTGAAGGACATCGGAGCACGAGATGAACAAAACTGCACTGCGGTCGCAGCAGGCGGTTATCTACGCGTTGCTGCTAAAACTGCGGACGAACAGTTTCGAGGAAATCACCATATCCGAGCTTGCGTCATCGGCGGGAATATCCAGAAAGACCTTCTACAGGAACTTCCATGGCAAACAAGCCGTCGTGCACGCCTACATCAGCGACTTGGTCGAACAATATCTGCAGCAGGCACAAGAGTTGAAGATACCCAACTTCAGGGAACTCCTGATCCACTATTTCACCTTCTGGTTTTCCCACTCGCGAGACTTGAGACTGCTGCAACGCAATGGCCTGCTGGATATCGCACTCAGCGTCCAAAGCGAAAAACTCGCCGAGCTGCTGCCGCGACAACCACTCCCCTGGCACCAGAAAGCACTCGGCGATGAGCGCTGGATCGACCTGCTGTTCATAGGCGGACTGTGGAATATATTCCGCTTCCACCTCGCACACAGTGAAAATGCCACTCCGGAGCATCTCGCAGACGGCATCATCACCGCTCTAGCAGAGCGCGCTCAGTATGTATCGGCATGACCCTCGTCCACATATGACGAGCCCTTTGAGCGCAACGGTTCCATATCCTCTTCAAAGGATGCATATGGCCATACCGGCGCAAGCGATAGCTTCGTCGCCTATCGTCGCATATATCACCACAGCTCAACGATGTTCAGCCCGGCACCATATCCGGGCTGAACATCTCAAGACCTCATGACTGATAGACGGGGAATTGCCTGTTGGCATCCGAGTACTGCTGCTTGGTGATATTGCGCAGCTGCATCATGTCCTCATCGCCGATGACAAAATCCACATCGGCATTCTGCCGCATGTGTTCGGTGCTTGAGGCCTTTGGCAATGGCAACAGACCCAGTTGCAGCAGATATCTGACCGCCAGCTGCGTCACGGACACCTGGTTGCGTTCCGCAATTCGCTGCACTTCACCATTGTGCAGCATATCCCCATGTCCGAAGGGTGAGTATGCCTCGACAAGGATATTGTGCTGTCTTGCGTAATCCATCAGTTCGAACGGGGTGTTCCCGATGTGGGCAAGCACCTGGTCGACGGCGGGAAGAGTTTCCGAGTTGTCGATGATGTTCCGCAAGTCGACCTGCTCGAAATTCGAGACGCCTATCGCACGGATCTTTCCCGCCTTATGAGCCTCTTCCAAGGCCTTCCAGGCTTCAAGGTTTCCTGCGAAGTAGTGCTCATCCTCGCCGAACTTGGCCCAAGGCTTGGGCGAATGAATAATCATCAGGTCGATATACCCGAGATTCAGCGTCCTCAAGGAATCATCGATGGCCTGCTTGGCACCTTCGTAATCCTTGTATTCGGCACGAAGTTTTGTGGTTACAAACACCTCCTTGCGGTCGAGGCCGGACGAGCGTACGCCTTCCCCGACACCTGCCTCGTTGCCGTATGCCTCTGCGGTGTCGATATGGCGATACCCCACCTCAATGGCTTCCCGGACGGCTTGCGCAGCCTTGTCGTCGTCTTCGATCATCCAGGTTCCAAAACCGATTTTCGGAATCTCCACGCCGTTCGCCAAAGTGAAATGCTCTTGCAACATACCTGTCATCATCGTCCCTCCATCACTGGCTTCATGGTTCATCTGCACACCATGCAACCGCCACCATAAGTCAGCGGTTGGTCTGTCAAGCACGAGTGTAGGTCTTAAAGTCCACTTGAGGTCAAGCTCTCAAATGCGCTCAGCGTAAGACCGTCCTTCACTATCGGAGTTCACACCAAGGGAGCACGATGTCAGCTGGCACCCAGAACGACGCCAATGGCCAGAACGATGGCGCCGCCCAAGGTGACCACCATCAGCGAATTCTTCATGGGGACGTGCAGGAATCGATAGCGGACCCAGGCTATTGCGACCAGCTCAATCGCCACCACGATGAACGCGGCGATTAACGACCAGTGCAGACTCGGGATAAGGAACGGCAGCGTATGGAAGGTACCGCCGATGGTCGTGGCCGCACCGGTAATCGCACCACGAACGATGGCGGACCCCCGGCCTGTTTTCTTGCCGTTGTCCGAAAGCGCTTCCGACCAGCCCATGCTGACCCCCGCGCCCAGTGCCGTGGCCATACCGACAATGAAGGCCGCATGAGGGCCGGAAAAGATGGCAGCCGCGAAAACGGGTGCGAGAGTGCTGACCGTTCCATCAATGAGCCCGACCAGCCCCGGCTGCACATATCTGAGCACGAAGGCATCGTGTTCCGAACCTTCATGCATTGATGTCGTCGTATTGCCAGGCAACGCCACGCCTTGAATCGCTTTCAATCTCCATATTTCAGCCTCTTTCATACCTTGTCATTTGCTTATTTTAATTGGTTTCAAATTAGATGCAAATTTAAAGTACGAATCCCTTGAAATACTTTACGCAGCTAGTACACTCGGAGATATGAATACCGCAACACCTCAGTCCAAAGCCTTGGACTTGGACGAGCTGTTGCATCAGCACGGCCTGCGCAACACGCCGCAGCGTCAGCTCATCTACCGAATCGTTTCCTCCTCCGCGCAACATCTCAGTGCCGTACATGTCCAGCATCAATTGGAAACGCTGATGCCGGGGATTTCTTTGCCGACCGTGTACGCGACCCTCGAACTGTTCGCCGATCTGGGAATCGTGCGCAAAATGGCGATGATAGACGGCGTGATGCTCTACGACACCGGACAGCAGCGTCCACATGCCCATATGGTGTGTCGAAATTGCGGCCGCATCTTCGACCTGGACATACCTCCGGTCAACAGTGACGACGTCACTGCGGCAATGAACCAGGGCTTTCGTGTCGACTCGGGCGATCTGGTCCTGCACGGGCTCTGCAGCGACTGCCGGGCCAAGGCCAATTCATAGCGGATTCCGAAATTCGGAGTCAGGCTCCATTGGCATGAATACGGCACACTTAACCACGCGCCAGTCAAGCCCCTCGGGTGTCGCCTTCTCCTCGGAGCATCACGGTGTTTCCGATAATCCATATCACCTTGCATGTGTCACGTCTTCGTGTATATGATAACTATTATCGTTATCTATTTGTAGAAAGACTCATTCATAGCATCCAATAGGAAGCTGCGGCGACGTCAGAAGCCACATCTCACGGCACAGTAATAGTTGTCCGACAGCTCAAATCGCACATTTAGTCACATATAGAAAGCACTCTTATGACCTCACGGCAATCCACTGTTTCACGCCCGAAACTCGGCACCAGAGACCTGGTGAACATCGGCGTGTACACCACCATCTATTATGTTGTCACCTTCCTCGGTGGAATGGTGGGCATCGTCAGCCCAATCGGCATGTTCGTCGGATTCGCACTGAGCGCCATCGTCGGAGGCACGGTCATCATGCTCTTCCTGGCCAAAACGCCGGTTATGGGAGCCATGACCGTGCTGGGTCTGATCGTCGGCGTGCTGATGCTGGCCACCGGACACTTCTGGGGTTGCATCCCCATCTGCGCGGCTCTCGGATTGGTGGCGGACCTCATCGTGAAAGCGGGCGGCTACCACTCGAGGGGACACAACATCGTTGCGTACGGCGTGTTTCAGCTCTGGCTCATCGGACCGTTCGTCCCGCTGTTCATGAACACCAAGGCGTATTACGAAGACATGCGTGGCAGCATGGGTGCGCAATATGCAAGCCAGATGTCCCAGATATTCACTCCCGCGGTCGTGGCCGTTTTCATCGTCATATTGTGCTTCGTGGGACTCTTCGGAGCATGGATCGGGACCAAACTCATCGACCGTCATTTCGCCAAAGCCGGTCTGGTATCTTGAGCTGCGAAACAGTCGCGTCCGCACCTGCGGCAGCGAGACTTCACGACTCGGCACATAGGGATGTGACGGCAGTGGACCCACGCACCAAAATCGTGGTTCTGGTCCTGATTAACTTCCTGGTACTTGGAAGCGGCCCCTTCGTCATCACCCTGACGGCGGCAGGAATAGTCGCGATGCTCTATCTGAGTGTGGCGAATTGGCGGGGCGCGATGAAATTCACGGTATTCGTGGGCGTCTGTTCCGCAGCTTTCCTGGTATTGCCCGGGATTGTAGGCGGCCCCATCGGTGCGGTGTTCGCGGTCACCGGTTACTGGCTTGCCCGTTTCGGGGTCTCATGCGGCTATGCCGCGTATTTCATCTCCACCACCGGTCCGGCCCAGATTTCCGCAGCTCTGGTCGCCTTGCGTTTTCCCAAGGTCGTGGTGGTGCCGCTGGTCGTGGTCATGAGGTTCATTCCGACCGTGGCACAGGAGTTGCATGCAATCAGCGAAGCGATGGTGTTGCGCGGAATCTACCCGGGTCCCATCGGCGCTCTGATGCATCCCATCCGGAGTGCAGAATTCATCATCGTGCCGCTGCTCGCGGCATCCTCGCGCATCGCCGATGACCTGAGCGCATCCGCGATGCTCCGCGGACTGGGTACTCACCGGCATCCGACATCCATCGAACGACTGAGATTCCACTTCGGCGACGCCTTGATACTCGCGTGCATCGTCGCCCTGACCGCTTTCAGCCTCTTCGGGAAGGGCCTTGCTCTATGACGTCATCCTCAGCACCGACACCGGTCGCCGCAATCGACCATGTGAGTTTCTGGTATGGCGCCGATCCCGCTCAGCGCTCCGTGTATTACTCCTCTGCTACGCGGGAGGCTGCATCACCAGAATCAGCTCACGCCTTGCACGAGGGCTCTTCGTCGCCCAGGAGCGACGCTCCGACCCTGAACGACATCACGCTGGACATCACACCCGGCACCGTGACCCTGCTGTGCGGGGCGAGCGGTTCGGGAAAGACCAGTGCACTTCAGCTGCTCAACGGTCTGGTACCGCATTTCCATCATGGGACCATCACCGGTGCCGTACGCGTGTCCGATCTCGATATCGGCTCGGCAGACATCGGTGCCTGTGGAGAAGTAAGCGCAACCGTCTTTCAGAACCCGAAGACACAGTTCTTCACGAGCGCGGTCCGCAGCGAGCTCGCCTTCCGGATGGAGAACCACGGTGTGCCGCAGGAGGCAATGAACGCATCAGTGAAGAGCACTGCCGAGGAATGCGGCATCGGGTATCTGATGGAACGGCAGCTCAAGCAGATGTCTGGCGGGGAACTTCAGAAAGTCGCTTGCGCCCAGGCCATCAGTGCGCACACGCCACTGCTCCTCTTCGATGAACCGACATCCAACCTTTCCGTCGAAGCGATAGAGGACTTCACCGCGATGCTCACCCGTCTCAAACATCAGGGACGGACCATCGTCATCGCCGAACATCGACTGTACTTCCTGCGAGGACTGATAGACCAGGCTGTTCTGCTCGACGGAGGTCGCATAGTGAAGCGCATGAGCGGCCAATCCTTCTTCTCGCAAAGTGACGACGAAAGGCGCAAAGCGGGGCTTCGCACGCTGCTCAGACCCTCGTTGAAAGCCCGCACCACGCAGCAGGATGCGGGCTCGGCCATATCCACAACGGCACACGAGAACACCGGACTGAGACTGGATCATCTTCACTTCTCATACGGCAGCAAGCCCATCCTCGATATCGACCATGCCGAGTTTCCAAAAGGCAGCATCTCGGCACTCGTGGGTGCCAACGGCGCTGGGAAAAGCACACTTGCTCGTCTTATCTGCGGACTCCTGAAGGAAGACAAACACTCCTCGATCACCTTCGGCGGAACGGCGGTTTCTCCGAAACAGCGGACGTCTATCAGCTACATCGTCATGCAGGACGTTCATCGACAGCTCTTCGCCGATTCCGTCAATGCAGAGGTAACGCTGGGGTTGAAGGACGCCGACCGTACGGGCAGCGATACCACCCGGGTGCTCAAGGAACTCGACCTTGATGCGTATGCTTCCAGACACCCACTGTCACTTTCCGGGGGGCAGAAGCAACGCCTCGTCATCGCATCGGCAATCGCGTGCGACAAAAGGGTCTACGTCTTCGACGAACCGACTTCCGGCGTCGACTATCGCCATCTGACGGCCATATCCGAACGGCTACGAGCCTTGGCTTCGCAGGGCGCTGTGGTGATCGTCATCACCCACGACATCGAACTACTGGAGAGCTGTGCCGACCGCATCGTGCGCCTGCATTCCCTGAGGGAAGACGGAATTGCCGGAGGTGACGGCGAACCGCAGCTGAGCACCGAAACCGTTGCTCGGTCGCACTGCGACCAATGACTCCGAGCATGCAAACTCTCAGCTAACGACAACACCGAATGAACAAGATTGAAGGTCATACAGTGACAACATCACACACCAGCGAAGCCACGAGGCCAGGTGGTGAGCAGCAGCGGACACCACCGGCATCCGCAATACATGACACGTCGAAGACGAATGACGGCGTCGAACCGTCCAGCGACAAAGAGAAGAGCAGGGCATCGAAACTCGCCCTTTCGCAGATAACCGAATCCATCAGAGGATGGCTTCTTCTTGGACGCGTTCTCTCGGGAATATCCGCCATTCTGGCCATTGCACCCTATATCGCGCTGGTGAATCTCGGCGATATTTTCCTCGGTGCCTGGACTTCCGGCACGGCCATCGATGAGAGCAGCTCGATGATGTGGCTCGGCATCCTGCTCGGCACATTCACGGGTCGATTGGTGCTGTATTTCATCGCCTTGAGCATCACCCACTTCGCGGACGCACGCATGGGTCTGGAAATACGCTCGAAACTCGTCGCCGCACTGGGACGGGCGCCTTTGTCGCATTTCACTTCGACCACCAGCGGGCAAATCAGAAAAGCCATTCAGGACGATACCCATACCGTGCACGGCCTCGTCGCCCACGCCCCCGTCGAATCGACTTCGGCGCTGGTCATGCCGGCGGCATTGTTCATCTACGCAATGGTGATCGACTGGCGTCTGGGGCTGCTGTCCGTCGCCACGATACCGGTGTATCTGCTGCTGCAAATGATCATGATGCGCGGCATGGGCGAGAAGACTGCGGAGATGGATACCAAACTCTCCAAAGTATCCTCCACGATGGTTGAGTTCGTCAGCGGCATCAGCGTGGTGAAGGCCTTCGGGCAGGTTGGCAGGGCACATAGGAATTTCGCACGCGCATCCGACGACTTCTCCGACTTCTATGTCGGTTGGTGCGCTCCCCTGCTGAAGGGTTCCGCCGTGTCGATGGCATTCATCGCGGCACCTGTGATGCTGCTGATCAACCTTGCCGGCGGATTCCTCATGGTGCAGCAGCAGTGGGTCACTCCGGCCCAGGTGCTGGCCTGTTCGCTCATCGCTCTGGTGCTTCCTGCGGCCATCGAGGTGGCCGGGAATATGTCCTGGTCCTATCAGGTCGCAGGAGCCGCGGCACTGCGTATCAATACCGTGTTGGATACTCCGGTCATGGCACAGAGCGCAGCCCCGAAAACACCATCGGGTTATGACATCCACATAGACCATGTCCGCTATACCTACGGCAGCATAGTGGCTTTGGATGATGTCAGCCTCGACATTCCCGAAGGTACGACGACGGCGCTGATCGGACCGTCAGGTTCAGGAAAATCCACGCTGGCCACATTGGTCGCGCGATTCGCGGACCCTCAGCAGGGATTCGTCAGCATAGGAGGCGTGGACCTCAGGGAGCTCTCATACGAGCGCTTGTACTCCACCGTGTCCTTCGTGCTGCAGGACGCGCAATTGCTGCGCATGTCGGTACGCGACAACATCGCACTCTCCCGGCCTGATGCAAGCCTAGAGGATATTCGCAAGGCTGCGAAAGCAGCAACCATCGACGATGAAATCATGGCGTTGCGGAAGGGATACGACACGATCGTCAATCAGGACGTAGCGCTTTCTGGCGGTCAGGAGCACCGTATCGCCATAGCTAGGGCGTTGATAGTCGATGCCCCTATTCTGATTCTCGATGAGGCGACGGCCTCCGTTGACCCCGAATCCGAAGCGGAGATCCAAGAGGCGCTCAACAATCTCGTGCGGGACCGCACTGTCATCGTCATCGCCCACAAACCCACGTCAATCGTCGGCGCCGATCAGATCGTGGTGCTGGAACGCGGGCGCATCATCGCATGCGGGACGCATGAGGAACTGAAAGACGAAGCGCATTATGCGGCTTTATGGAGCAACGCGCAGATCGACGACGGCGACATCATCGCGGCGAACACGGCCACGACGGAACAAGGAGCGAAGCGATGAGCAGAACATCATCACGACACGGCGGCAACTCTCTGATATCACGCTACCGTGTGCTGATATCCGAACGCGGACAATCGAGTTTCACCGCGGACATCGCTCTGAGCGCGGCTTCAGGCATCGTGACGGGACTGTCACTGTTGGTGCTGCTTCCGGCATCGACCACGCTCTCCGGCGAAACAAGCTCATTCGGACTCGGATTCTGGGGCTGGATGATCGTACTCGCCATACTCGGCATGGCGAGCGCAATCATCGAATATTCGGGGGCCATCGCCTCGTATGAGTCCGCTCTCGACATCATCCGCAACCTGTTGCGTCGTGTCGGCGACAAACTGGCGCAGCTGCCGATCGGCTGGTTCCACGAGTCCTCTGCGGGTAACCTGTCGCGATTCGCTTCACAGGACGTCATGACCTTGGGCCAGAGCGTCGCGCATCTGCTGGGAAAGCTCATCCAGAACGCCTGCTGTGTGGGCGTGGTCATCATCGGCGTATTGGTCTGGGATTGGAGACTGGGACTGATGCTGACGCTCAGCGTTCCGGTGATGCTTCTTGCATTGCGTGTCTCGCAGTATTGCATCACCCGGGGCAAGCACATCACCGATCCCGTGGAACAGGAAATCAGTGATCGCATCGTCGAATTCGCACGCTGCCAGGGTGCGCTGAGGGCTTGCGGACGAAGCACATCCTTCACCGAGCTTGATGAGGCGAGCTCGCAAAGCACCAAAGCGCAGAAAACCTCACTGTGGTGGGGCACACTCGCGAATATGCTCCACGGAACCATCGGTCAGTTGATTGTGGTGCTGATGGTGGTGCTGTCCGCACGTTTCGCCATCGGCGGCTCGCTGAATCCGATTGCCGCGATAGCGTTCATCGGATTATCGCTGAGATTCATGCAGACGCTTGAGGAGCTCGGAGGCAAACTGCTCGGTGTTGAGGACAACCGCGTCATGCTGGACCATCTTGATGACATCTTCGATGCTCCCACGCTGACGGAACCCTCTAAGCCGGCGACCTTGAACGACAGCGGTGCCGTATCCTTGCGGGATGTCGGCTTCTCCTATGTTCCCGGGCATCCCGTTCTGCAGAACATCAGCTTCGATGTGCGACCGGGTCAGCTTGTCGCCCTGGTCGGTCCTTCGGGAGGCGGAAAGTCCACGATCGAGAAGCTCATCGCCCGTTTCTATGACGTCAGCACCGGCGACATCTCGGTGGGTGGCGTCGACGTCAAGGACCAGCCGGTCGAACAGCTGATGAGACAGCTGTCCATCGTCTTTCAGGATGTGTATCTCTTCGACGACACCTTGGCTGCGAATATCCGCGTGGGACGGCCTGATGCCAGCGACGCCGAGATTCACGAGGCGGGCGAGCTCGCCGGCGTATCCGAAATCGTGGACCGTCTGCCCGACGGGTGGAACAGTATGGTCGGTGAAGGCGGTCATGCACTCTCCGGTGGCGAACGCCAGCGCGTATCCATCGCCAGAGCCCTGCTCAAGCAGGCACCCATCGTCTTGCTCGATGAGGCCACCAGTGCGCTGGATGCGGAAAACGAGAGACACATCATGGATTGCGTCGACCGGTTGAGACAATCGTCCTCCCTGTTGGTGATAGCGCATAAGCTCAATACCATCCGCTCAGCCGATCTCATCATCGTGTTGGATGCGAATGGCCGTGTGGTCCAACGTGGCACACATGAGGAGCTGATCAGGGAAGCGGGTCAATATGCTTCCTTCTATGCGGCACGGCATCGGGCAAGCCAGTGGCGCATCGCCTGATTCGGCCTGACCTCATACTTCGAGAACGGCAAGAGTACCGTCTTCCAGCTGGGCCGCCATGCACGGTTGATCGTGCGCGGCGGCCCAGCTGTATTTTCGGGGCGCCCCCTCTATGGCAGAAGCAATTAGACTGAAGGCGGGCAATGGGCAGGACATTCTGGATTACCGATTGACGACACCAATGACGAGGTGAATACCATGGCTGACATCGACCTTGCGCTTGCTGCGGAGCAGCAGCAGCTCGAAGCCTTCATCAGACTGTACAAGGTACCCGGTCTGGATATTGAGGTCATGGTGAATCACCGGTGGAATATGCAGGATATGCTCGCCCATATCCTCGCCTGGCACGAAAGCTTCGCGCACAATCTGCATGTGCTTGCGGAAGGCAAGCCCGCGGAACCTCCCCGGGGCACCTTGCGCGATGTGAACCGTGAGGGCGGGCTTGCGTTACGTGGGGTCGGAATCCCGCGGATGCTTCGTCGCCTGCGCAAAGCGCAGAGAATCATAGAGCTTCACATCCACGATGATTCGATCACTCTGATTCCCTACCGCAGACCCGGCACGAGCTATACCCGCCAGCAGCATCTCGACGTGGTTCGCGGGCACATCAACCAGCATTTCTGGGAGCTTCTGGATGTATATGTGGCCGCCAAAGGCTGAGACGGCTCACCTCTAACGCAACTGTGCATCGAGGCACGCAAGGCACGTTGATTTATCGTCTTCTTGTGCTTCTTTGCACACTTTCAAGCGCGAAAAGCACGTATGCGGCGTCAGGCATGCCCCACGAAAGATATTCCTGCACGACGGCACATGGTTGGGCGGAACGCATGCGAAGGAGATTCTGCCTCACCTTTGTATTGTCATGCTGTTGGTACCCCCATTCAGCGCACTCGGGCCGCAAACCGGGGGAATGCCTTCATCCCTGCGTATTCGACGCTGTCCCCAAGTCGTTCTTCGATGCGCAGCAGTTGGTTGTATTTGGCAACCCGCTCCCCTCGTGCAGGCGCACCGGACTTGAGCTGCATCGCGTTCGTGGCTACTGCCAGATCCGAAATCGTCGAATCAGGGGTCTCGCCTGAACGATGAGACACCATGGTGGTCAGACCGTTGCGGTTGGCGAGCCTGATGGCATCCAGCGTTTCCGTCACGGTACCTATCTGGTTGAGCTTGATCAGTGTCGAATTGGCCGTGTGCTCCGCAATGGCGCGGGTGATGAACTTCGGGTTGGTAACGAAAATATCGTCGCCCATGATCTGCACCTTGTCACCAATCGCGGCCGTCAGCGACTTGAAATCATCCCAGGCGTTCTCGTCGAAAGGGTCCTCGATGGAAGCAATCGGATACTTGCTCAACAAACCCTCATAGAAATTCGTCATATCCCTCGTACTGGCCTGAGCACCGTCGAAGTTATAGACACCTTTCTCCTTATCGAAGAATTCCGAAGCTGCCGCGTCGAAGCAGATGGCGATTTGCTTTCCTGGCTCGTATCCAGCCCTTTCGATGGCTTCAACGAGCAGGTCGAAGGCTTCGGCATTGGATTGAAGATTCGGAGCGAATCCACCCTCATCGCCAAGCCCTGTTTCCAGTCCGCGCTCAATCAGCACCTGCTTCAAGGCATGGGCGAGTGTCACCATCTTGAGTACCGATGATGGCACGCATTTCCATGACCTCGCCTGGAATGTCACACCTGGCAAAGACCAGACACCAGACTGATGTCACCTCAGGCAGACGGTTGCCGTCACCCCGCGGACGGAACCGTGGATACCGTCTGTGCATGGCGTCGTATGTCCAGAGAAGCTTTGGAAAGATACGGGTTGTCGGCGATGACGAACCTGCGCAAAAGCTCCTTTGCCTTGCTGATACCGATACGGGGTGTGCGAAGGATGCGTTCACCGGCACGCAGCGGAGCGTATCTCAGCATCAACGGAGGCTGCGCCAGATCGTGGCCGTATAAGCGCATATCCACGCCGAGAGCCTGACAGAGTTTGGCAGGTCCGTTCGTCAGTTCCACCGTATGTCGGTCACGTCGTGAACGCATCACGTCAATGCCTTCCAGCGGTTCGACCGCTCTCAACAGCACACCGGCGCCGAATCCTGCAGCGCCCGCAGTGATGTTGCAACAGTGATACATGCCATGCGATATATAGACATATGCGCAGCCGGCGGGGCCGAACAAGGCACGGTTGCGCTGACTGATGCCATGGAAGGCGTGACTGGCTGGGTCGTTCTGATCGTATGCTTCGGTCTCAACGATTCGCGCACTCGCCTTGCATCCATCGACTTCGCTGAACAGCACACATCCCAGTAGACCCTGAGCGGCCTCGTCCGCAGACCGTTGCAGAAACACACAATCATTGTTGCTCATATCATGGCTCCATATCAATCGATTCGAGTTTCACTCATCCTTGGATATCGTCTCACGGATGTCATCAGGATGACTCACGCACAGGTCCCTCGTGTGGAGGCAATACGCATATGGATGATGAATCTGAACCGTTCGTCCTGAACAACATCCAGCCATTCAATATGAGACGCTACACACGACTGTTCTGTACGACCGACCATCATCCGGTCATAGCGCACACGGTGCAAACGAACAGCTCGTATTCATACCGGCTATAACAGACCCCTATATCCGCTCGATTTCAGCGATTACCCGGAAAACCGGGGTGTTTGAACCGATTCAAA
>OMJG01000862.1_pt1 | contig 20201 bp, 18 predicted proteins | sample 1646431 | NCBI WGS metagenome assembly OMJG01 (sample SAMN03771674, study PRJEB25209) | food metagenome | isolation source: Cotija cheese | place: Mexico:Jalisco,Michoacan | collected 2011-12-12
CTGAAATTGACCTGATTGTGCTTGGCGCCACCGGAACCAATTCACCACACCGCGTGGCCGTTGGTTCAACCACGAGTTACGTGGTTGACCACGCACCTTGTAACGTGATTGTGATCCGCTAATACTAATTATAACGCCCGCTGACTAGTCATTTGTGACTGGTGGCGGGCGTTATGCGTGCTGATTTTTTGATTTTATATCATTTATCTATTTCTTAAAAACCGTCCTATATCAACATTCTACGTTGATATAGGACGGTTTTTGAAGAAATATTTAACTGACCCCACCCGGAGTAGTATACGGTGGTTAGGTACTGACATAGCAATGTTTCGTTTCACGATGTGCACCAAATGTGCACCAAAATTCCTAGGCGGGTAATACATAAATAATCTCACAAGAAAACGCTCTGGAGAAAAATCATGCCAAAAGCAGCTAGTGCTTAATGGCCAGACTGTTTAGATTTATCAGACAAAAAATTAAACAATCTTATTTTCATTATGTGAAATCTTTAATGTGCTTGACAGAATATTGGCTTATTCATTATCATCAGAACTATCTTTTGGAGTAACTTCTGGATCAGATGCTTTATTATCTTTAACATTGAACGATAAAAAGCTATCATCTAGTTCTATCGTTACTTTAGTTGAACCATCACCTTGGGGATCGTTTTCAACTACAGGCACAAAATTATTGTGAAAACTCATTATTATTTCCTTCTTTCCTATATAAGCCAATTATACAACTAGGTTTTAGAAGCGCCATCATTATACATTATAAAAATCAATATAACTTACTAGATTATGAAACGAGATTTGGTGTAATTTTGAAAGCGGTAACGGTTCATTCGACATACCTCATCTTATAACGTATTCGTATAAAGTGTTACCTTACATATAGAAAAAATCCCCCACGCCGAAGCGCAGGGGATTAATTATACTACTTTTGGCTTGCTTGTGAGGCGGATTCTGACGCCGTTTCAGTGTCAGATGCTGCAGAACTATTCACTACAGCAACTGTGGACGTTGGTGTTTGCGCTTCGTCAGCGACTTTATTAGCTGCTGCTTCGACTTGACTTTCCTTGTCACTTTTAACTGTTGGTGTCGACACTGTTTGAACGTCAGTAATAACGCCCAGCATACCAAGGATCGTTAATACTGTGTTAACAACGGCAACAATGGCTGACCAATCACCAGTAAACTTAATGCCAAACATGGCAAAGACTTGTTGAACCAAAACGATCAGTAAGGAAATGATCCCAGCGATCAATTTACCATTCAAACTACCGTCGACATTCTTGAAGCTAATTTTTTTAATCATATTTTACCTCCTAAAGGAACTTTTCTGCGATATAAATAACTAACGTGACGAGCACGCCACTAACCAAGACACCGATCAGCCAATTTTGAATGGTTGTCACGCGGTCAATTTGATGGCTAGCTTCAATGGACTTGGCCAGCGCCTTGTCAGCTTTTTCACCAATATCGTCAACTTGATTCAATTTTTCTTCGATGCTCTCGACTTTAGTTTTGGTGGCAGCCACATCCTTTTGAATATCCATTAATAACTTAGTTGTATCGTCGTATTGTGCCATTACCGCACCACCAATCGCTGGCCAGGATAGATAGTAGTGTAAATTGACTTTCCATTCTGGCTAGCTAATGTAGTCATGCTCAGGCCGTTGCGTTGTGCGATTGTCCACCAACTGTCACCATACTTAACTGTGTAGTACGTATGAGTTGCACCACTTTTTACATATTCCAGCGTATTACTTGCCGGGCCGGTTGCTAGATAGCCATAACCATTAAAACGTGGTTGCCGTGCCCAGCGATAACCGCCCTGAATGATGGCTTGATCAGTCTTGACCGTCGTTCCAGCTGGCAAAGTCGTGATGACACTTGATGACGTTGACGCTCCAGTGTGCAGTTTGACCGCAGTCTTGAGTGTGTAGGTCTTCGTTTCCTTGACCCACTTGGCCGAGGCAACTAGCTTTGAAGTGTTTTTGTTTGCTTTTTGGTTGTTGGCCTTAACTGCAGCTTTATTAGTTGGCTTTACCTTTGATTTCTGACCAGCTGTGTAGTAATCACTATTTAATTGGCTAACGTCAAAGCCACCATAGCTAATACGGAACTTAGCCGTTGATGACCACTGCCATGCGTGGTTACTTGAATACCAGTTCTTACCACTAACCACATACGGGTAAGCGGCAATCCAACCTGTTTTACCCTTGATGGTCATCTTGTTGTTAGCCCATGATCCAGACGTATAAACGTCGGCACGATAACCAAACTTCTGAATTTCTTTCATGAACGCCGCATTATTGCGGTCGTTGGTTGCTTTGGATTGGTTATTGGCTTCCTGTGATTCTACGTCAGTCGCTAGTACCGCGCCAACTGGTAGCCCTGCCGCTTTAGCCGTTTGCCCAGCAAAGTCAGCTTCGGCGATTGCTTGTGCTTTAGTGGCATAGCGTGCAAAGTGGTAACCGTTGACATATAATCCGGCCGCTTGGACATTTGCAATGTTGCTGGCAGCATACGGATCCTTGTACGTACCGCCTTCACTAATCTTGACCGTAACAGCCTTGACACCAAATTCATTACGCATCGAAACGTATTCGGCGGCACTCATGTAGCCGTTATTATTCGATACATCGACCATATCCATGCGAGCGGCGTTAGCATTTAGCCCTAAAAAAAGAGTCGCCATAGTGGCAACTCCAGTCAGTAATAGTTTATTTTTTAGTTTCAATTGTCTACCTCCTAATTTAGCTTTTTGAAATTGGTATTCTATTAACAACCCAGCTTTGATAGTAATAGCAGTTATAGAATGTTCCGTTCGTGTCAGTGGCATTTATCATAACAGCATTTGGCACGCCACTAGCATCCAAACTGTCGATAAAGATTATTCCTCTCGTCCATATATTATCAAACGGATTGTTTTTCGCTAAATCTGCGCATCTGAATGTGTAAAAACCTAACCCCAATGATAATACTTTTCCATAAAAATCCTGGCCAGATAAAACTTCAAGTAAATGTCCACCGTTATCAGCCGTAATTTTTTGTTTCTGAAAGTTAGTAGTGTCAGTTGTTCCCGGTAGTGCATTAGCCGCAATATTTTTAAATTTATTAACAAAATCATCAAAAGTAATCGTGGTAATCGTGCTACCATTGGCGCTTTGAATGTTATTGGTAATGGCAAACCCAGTTGATCCATCACTAGGATAGATTGACGTCCCAGTACTATCAGCCACCCATACTTCAATGGCATAGCTACCAGCTGGCAAACTAGTCATCAAGTCAGCATTAAACTTAACGGTAACTTGACCAGTCGTTGGATCCGTTAGACTAGCTGGGTCAACTGTGGCCGATTTAAGATAGCCACTAGCATTGCCCAATTTAGCGGTAATTGAAGTGGCATTAGTTAAATCAGTGGCCACGTTATCATTGCCACAAATTAACGAAAAACTGGTAGTGGTATCACCAATCTTAACCGTTTGTGGGGACATATCCGTAAAACTAAGCGTTTTCGCCATTTTTAGGCGCCTCCTTTTCAGCCAACTTGGCATTAAGCTGGTCAATTTGAACTTGTGCCATCGCTAATTGCTGGTCTTTAAGGGCAATCTCTTGGGCATAGTTACTTGTCAGCTTGTTGACTAAAGCTTGTGCGTCAATATTCATAATTTAAGCCTCCTGTGTTGTCGTAGTCGTGGTCGTGGTAACTGGCTTTAAAGCGGTCAGACTGTCAATCAGTGTGTCTAGTACCTTCAATTTAACCCTATCTGCTCCCCCAGCACCTCCAGCAATGGCAGTGTTAAATTCATCCATGGTAATACTTACCTGTGAACTGATACCAAGTGTATTAATCTGAATGCTAATTGTCATAATGTTGTTCGTGTAATCCGGTTTATAATTCGTGATTAAAATGCTATCCATTTAATTTGACCTCCAATTCTAATAAATGCCCATTTAATTTGTCAATTTCTTTCTGTTGTTCCTGTACCGTGGCTAGGGTGGCATTTAATAGCACACTGTCATCCACCCCACATAGCTTGCCGTCTTCATCACGGCTGACAAACACGTCTGGCAATTGCCACTGCTTAGTGTCATTCACATCATCAACGATTGAAGACAACCTAATATGGCTGGTATTATCGTCAGTCTTGTACTGGTATGTTGCTAGGTCGATTGAGTTAACTAGCTGTGCCCAATAAGCTGTGTCAACCTTTTTAACGTCTCGCTTAACACTTAATAGGGACGATTTAATTAGGTTTTCATAGTGAATGGCACCCGCATATAGCCCTAGCATTCTACCACGTGAATCACCCTTCTTGAAGTATAATGGGCTACTATCAAGCATGCCGATAGTATGCCCAACGCCTAGAAACAGGTTTCCAATTTTAGTGTCTCGATATAACGAAATAGCCCTTGTATTGGCAGTGTCAATTCCAAAATTAGCAACCTCATTGCCATTAATATCTCTAATTCTCCAATAAGCGGAGTTAGATTGTGCATATATATTGCCATAAGCGTCCATAGTAACTCCGTTACTGCCAATGTTATCGGCATTACCAGCAAAGTTTATTTTCTGTGTTGGCCCATACAAATAGATTCCTGTGGACGGTGTTACGTTAACATAGCCCGTGACTGTCTCTGTATTGGAAAAAGTTGCATCTTTAACTGACGTATAACCTGAGTGTGACTCAAAACCTTGACCGTTAATTACTGAATCATAAGCTAAGTATTGCCCATTACCGATCATTGAGCGATATTTATAGTTAATCGCCCCAGATTCAACGCTTGATTGCAATCCGACCGCGCTGTCAAAGTACGTTGACTTATATGCTCCGTCTGGCGTAATAGTCATTGGATAATATTTAGCGGTATTATTGGCGTCATTAATAATATCGCCACCGTGGAACGTCGTCCCGTTGATAGTTGATCCATTAATAACTGACCCATTAATAATGCCAGCACTAACAACGTTACCCGTATCTGGCTGGTAACCCGTAGATTGGGAGGTTTGAGTTAGCATAGGTGAGCTAAACACAGCATGTCCATTACCGTTATAGGCCCAGTATTGAATACCAACATAGACAGCGGTACTAGGAGCACTAAAGCCATTAATAGTTAGATACTTCCATGCTTGAGCACTGCCAGTTCCCAATACTTGAGCAGACGCATAGTTGCCAGGCGGAAGACGGTTCCCATTTGAGTCAAAGAAGGCTAAAGTTAATTGATATGTCATTTTAGCATCACTACCATAGTCAAGAAACCACGCCGATGCACTATAAGGGTTACCAGTCAAACCATTTAAAGGATATAGTTTAGACTGTGCAAAGTTATTCCAAATACCAGAACCTGTGTCGCCATTAATACCAATTGATGGCACACCATCGTGAACGCTATTATTTGAGTACCATGCCATTGGGCTGGTTGTCCATCCGGGTATGTTATGACCACTACCACCTAATAATGCCGCATTATAAACTAGGTTAGTAACACCTCTAATTGTTAAATTGCTAGCTACGACAGCACCACTTGCATCGGTTGTAAATGAGCCATTAGGCGTGCTAAACGTGTTAGCAACAATGTTGACACCTTTAAGTGAACCAGTAGTAACATCACCTAAATTGGCACTTAAAGCTGATAGCTTGTTGACATTTAACCGGTCAGTGCTCATTGTTCCTGTTGTAATGTTTGATGCGTTAATATTTTTACCATTAATCGTATTAAAGTCAATCGTACCAGCTGTTAATTTATTGGCACTAAGGCTACCTACTTTAGCATCTGTGATAGCGGCATCTTTAATCTGTGCTGTACCTACAGCCAATTTACCGATCTTAGCATTGGTAATAGTGGCATTGGCAATCTCAGCCGTACCGATAACCCCTTTATCAATAACCGTCTCTGTTGTGATATGGACTACCGAGCCGTCCTTAACCCCTGCACTCAACGTCTGATAATCAGCACTTGCTTGACTTGCACTTACTGCTGCTGTGCTACCAGCTAATATGGCACTAGATGCGGCCTGACTAGCATTATTAGCGACACTAATGGCATTATCTCCCGTTATAGCTGCCTGTGAAGCAACTATAGCAGCACTAGACGCCGCTTGACTAGCAACCGATACACTAGACTGCATGTTATCAATGTCAGTGTTAAAGCTATTGCTTAAGGCGGTCTGTACGTTGCTTAGAGCCGTATTGTAGGCATCTGTAAGGCTCTTATAAGTGTCCCGGTTAACGTCACTAGCCTTAGTAGTATCCGTTAAGATGGCCGCCATAAAGCTGTTCAGGTTAGTATAGGCCGTGGTTAAAGCAGCCGTACTGATACTGGCATCTTTAGCTCGCTTTAGAATCACATTATATTGGCTAGTTAATCCGGCATACTGTGAGGCCTCTGTCTGCTTCTCAATCACAGACATTAAGTTGGGGTCATTTAAGTTAGCGACCCCACCAGCGGCATTATCAGCCGTATTTTGAGCCTTGATAATCTTAATACCATCATCTGTCAGAATGACTTGAGTTGCATTAGATTCTGCCATTTATACTCCCCCTTTCTAATCATTTGTATTAACATTGTCATTTATCGTCCCCTTATCAATCTTGTTAGCTGGTGCCCGTACAATAATTGGTATTGTGATAACTCTTGTCACCTGATGATTAGTTGTATGGTCATTTTCTGGCCGGCAATGAAAAGTCAGGAATAACGACAGCCCATTGTTAGAACTGTGCATTAGGTGGCATGTTTCCGGTTCAACATTGTGGTCTGTAATGCCTAAATCAATGTCGTTTAGCTCATCAACTGCAAACTCTTGACCCCCGTGAACCACGTTGACGGCGTACATCATACGCTTATCGTGCATGTCCATATTGCCGCTGTGGAAAATGACATAGGGAAAACTTAAAGTTTGTGATTGGTAAGTCTGGTTTTGAAGGTCAAAGCCATAGTTGGTGATATTGATGGAATACTGAACGTTATAGTTGCCATTCTTAATGTCAGCGAGCTTAATAATGTCTTGCCGGCCGTTGGTAAACCCACATAATACATAACCGTTAGCAAAGTCAACATTGACGTATCGACAATCAGCTATGGTACAGTAATGTGTTATTCTGCTGTCAGTTGGCTCTAATTTTAATCCCGGAATATATGGAAACCGACTAACAGCGTATAAGTTATTGCCTTGGTCAACACAGGTGGAAGCCCATATATAAGCCGTTCCATTGGATTCTTCAATATCAAAACTAGCCCCATGTCCACCATTAACAACCGTCATAGCACTAATTACGTTAAAATTGCTGTCGTGAAGCACGTATAGTGTGTCACCGTGAATCGTTTGTGAGCCAATGTAAGTCCCATTGGATAGTGGACACATGTACTGTCTACCAACGGCACCAATATTGATATTAGTTGGCAGAAAATCAGCTACCCGTTTGATATTGGCTGTATCAAGCTTAATCTCGGGATCGTTTTGAATGTATCCTGTCTCGATTGTTCCACTTAGAGTGCCAACGGCATTATGAGGGACTTGTACTAAGTAGCCTGTTTGCTCATAATTGGTGTCAACCGTGCCATCAGGGTTATGCCGGCGCCAGATAAAGCCCTTGCTATCAATGTAGGATGAAATATTAGTATTGCCTTCCCAAGCCTGTAAGATTAACCGCTTAGTCTGCGTAGTATCAGTGAAGTTGTTACCGTCAGGGGTTAAAGCGACCGGCTTTACTGAACTGGCGTCTGCTTTAGCCTTCGCAAGGGCATTACTAATAGCATTCTGATAGCCTGTAAGCCATGCTGGTGTTGCTACTTGAACAGTCGTATACTCGCCAAAGCCGACTGTGTTGCCATACGGGTTAGCAAAGCTGATTGTTCGTTGAATAACACGTCCACTGGCGTCTAGCACTGGATTGATTAACTCATCTTTAAACCTGATTGTGGCACCTAATGGTGGATTGAAGTCTGGCGTTACAGCAACCTCATAGTACGTTCTAGGGTGGTTGTATAGTTTGAGCATATCTTGTGCCCATGACTTTAATCCCTCCGGATTCTCTATGCTGTTAGCCGTAACTGCAGCTTCATAGTACAGCCCACTTTGCCAATCCGGATTATATCGCTGATTGGCATCATCATCGACAATGTAAGGCTTGCCATTATTGGCATTGGCAATTGTGCTACCGTTAGCCCCATATGGAATTAACTTAGTCACCGGTGTTGATACCGTTGTCCGTTTAATACTAGTCATGTTCTTGCCAAATACTGCCTCGTTATAGACCACGTCAGCATTAAGTTTGTCAGTAATGACACACACCTTTTTCGTAATGTTACCTTGTGAGTCAATCTCAACATAAGGGTCAATCTCGACATTGTAGGTTTGAATTAGTGTCTGTAGTAACGTGCTAGCCTTAGTCTTGCCGTCAATGCTAAATAATGACACTATGGTGTTGGTAGTTTGAAAGTCTACTGTCCATCCGGTAGCGTTAAAGCACTCATTGAAGGCCGTTTGAATAGAGTTATTGCTAGGAGCTGCTGCAAGTGGATAATGATGAGCTAGTGTATATAAGCATAGATTAGTAAAGTTAGCCGTTGTAACATGCTTAACAGCAGCGGTATTGTTCTCTTCCACGCTGTATATGCGCATAACATACCAATGACCTGATAGCCCATCATAATAGGCGAGATTATTACCAGCCACTACTTTATCTGAATCTGGTTGGCCCTGAAGCACGTCTAATGAGCCTTGATGATCGAACTTTTTAGATTGAGCATTCAGGTTGATGGTGCCGGTATAGCTATCCTTAGTGCCCACATTGACGTCGTCATCGTAAGCGGTACTAGTTGTGTCTGCATCGGCTAATTGTAGCTTAATGCTGTCATTAGAAAACTTAGTAGCGCCATCAACTGTAAGGGTACCAATCCGCTTTAAATTAGGGTCTAGGATTAAATACTGATTATTTAAAGCCACCTATATAACCTCCTTATTTTAGTTATGTAAAAAGGCCACCCACTTGAGGGAAGCCTTTAAAGTATTGTTATAGTAGTCTAGGTAGATATTTAAGTGTGATTTGTGCATCATCTAGGTCGCCAATCATTGACAGGCTATTAACCCCCGGTTTCAACTTAGGATAGTCAGTTGACCAAACTGGTGAAACTAGCTTGCCACCAACTGTTGTACTATTATTCTCACAATTTAGGACAATCTCTTGACCAGCGTTAGAAATGTACGTTGTATCACTCGGAGCAACCTTATTCACCTGCCAAATTCTTAGGTTTGCTAATGACATGAAGGGGTCTTTATAGTCAATTTTATTGTGGTCTTCCGCAATTGGGAATTTGAGAAAAGTTACTCCAATGCCACCGAGTGGACTATTAAATTGATTGTTACGATCAACAAACGTTCCACTAACAACTAGATGCTTCCTTGAATCTGTATAGGGTTGACCAGTCTGCGTATTATATTGCGTAATGCTCCATGTGAATACCTGTCCCTTCTTAGTCATGTCTAACACAAAAATTCCATCGGAAATACAGTCAGATTCTTCACGATTAATTAAAGTTATAAATTTTCTGGTCTTATCATTAATTGATTTTATCCGTATATATTCATCTCTTCCGTTTTCAACAGCACCTGATGGGCCATAATCATAGTATAGGTTGCGGTGCTTTCCATCGTCCTTTTCAATATATGACCCGGGCTCACATAGCTGTAATCTAATCAGTGGCTTCTTTCCACCGCCAAGGTCTAAGATACCAAAGCGTGCAATCATTTCCCCGTTTGCATTTAAAAGTAAAAGTTCACACCGTCCCATTGCACGACTGTTATGGAAACCAGAGTATTTTAAGTGATACAGACTAGTTACAATGCGCCAGTCAGTCAGTGATTTTGTCATGCCAGTATACCGATAAGCCGGGCCATACCATGTATCTTCAACACCAGAAGGCATAGTCCCATAGTCCTTTTTACCTGAATCATTAGCAACTATCATAACCGTGCTAGATGGGTTTATATCGCACGAACCTTGATAAATTGGATTGTCACTAGTTTTCATTACACTGGTAACACTGGCATCTTTGGTCCATGTTGCCATACTTGCAATTGGATCCCGGACAACATCTGTATATGGTTGAACAGCACTAGCTTGGTCTTCGGGAGTTTCTGGTCCGATTCCGTATTGACCACCATTTAGAGTAAAGCCAATGTGCTTTAAAGCTCGCTTAGGGATAATCTGAATAACCGGGGCTGTTCGTGCAGTGCCACTAACAGTAATTGTGTTTAAGCCATTCTTTAATGGTGTCTCAACCTGTGGCAAGTTCGCCCGTGGGTCAGACTGCACAAAGGTAATCGTTAATGTAGCGTCCCACGCCCCCTGGTTAATGAACTGTGGATCGCTAATCGCAGTAATATGTCCCCAGTAAGTCACTTTGGGTTCAAAGCCAAAGACTAGTGGGTACTCTATACCATTATCACTTGGATCATCACTTAGCAATAAGCCGCTCAAATTATGCATAATCTGATTGTATTTGTCCTGACTGCCACGAGCGATAATAGTTATTGGAATACTGATTGTCCGACTAGTATAGTCCATACCATTAAATTGATTACCATACATGGCGGGGATATCGGTTGCTTGCTCGGCCATGGCTGGTGCAGTTGGCAGTGTTACTGTTCCCATAACGGCTTGCAAATCATTGCGGCTATTTAAGCCAGCATATTCAAAATCATTTTTATTCAAAACAGACAATTATATCGCCATCCTTGTTTAATTTTAACTATGTAAAAAAGAGCCTTCTAAGGCTCTTCAATATATTAATACTAATACCCCATCATTTGACTATATTGTGACGTCTTCTTGGTATTTGACTTGACAGCATTAACCACGTCAGAGTTGGCAACAACTGCTTTAACATCTCCTTGGCCAGTTACCAAAGCATCTAGTGAAGCTATAACCCGATGTTTGAATGCTTCGTCGGAATCAATCTGGTTGTTACCAGTGTTTATCACATTAGTGCCATCTTGAGCTCCGAACTTAGCCATTATCTGTTGCATAATTTGGTAAGCCCGTGAACGCTTAGATAAGTCCATCGGAACTATGGCTTCCGGCAAGTTGCCTTCAAATAATTTGTAAACGCCTGCTTTGTTTCCAAAACCACCATTCTCAAATCCTTTAATATAGCGATAAACAGCTGACGCCTGATTTTCACGAAGCCCACCGGTGCCATTCATAGCACCGCCTGATTCCCACGTTGCAAAGAATTTATATGCGGCTTCTGTTGGATTGGTCATACGTAGAACGGATTTTAACAAACTGCTCTCACCGGGCTCGTTAAGAGCGTAATTAATTTGACCAGCAGCTGAGTCCCATGCGTATCCATGTTTTCTAAGCCAGTTTCTTAACGCTGTTTCACGAGTGAACGTCCATTGCCCCAACCCAGTACCATGATCAAGTGGATCAATGGCAGTAGGGGTCAAGTTTGATTCAATAACCCAGTTTCCTAGAACACCGGCAATACCACCATTATTTGAAGCGGGATAGCCATGTTTAAATGCTCTAGCCAATTCTCGTGCACGGGAAGCAACACTACCGGACAGCTTAATGTTGCCAACTCCTCCACCGAAGTTGTCAGCTAAATCAGAAATAGCTTTCGCAAATCCCTTTAAAGCTCGATCAACTAGTCCTTTGCCTAAATCATGACTGATTGAACCGACTCCTGGAGTTTTGGTTGGATCAAATGTCTTTAAAGCCATTGACTTTAAAGTTTTCAATGGGTGAGTTATCTTAGACAATGCGTCCATTGCTTTATCACTAACGCTGTCGAAGATAGAAGTAGCACCGTTCTTAATTTTCTTTAAAAACGACGCGATATCAATAGTGCCTTTAGCATAGCCAGGAAGCGTATGCCCTAGGCCACCGTTAAAAAGCTTAGCAGTATCACCAGCATTAAGAATCTGATCACCAGGTTTAACATTAACCACTTCAGCACCATTCATACCCAGAAATGACACTTTCCCATTGTCTCTATCAATTTTAGCCTCGACACCGCCTTCACCAACTAAAGCTCTAGCAGTGCCAACAATACCACCGGAAGCATAAGCTCCCATCGATACTGGATTATATCCCGATTGATAAGCGCCAACATTGATTGGCTTAATACCAAATCCTTTAACTAGATTACTAAAGAAACTAGCAATGTTTTTCCAAATACTATGAATACCGGAGCCTTGCTTATCGGCAGCTTTCATGGAGCCGTTGGCTTGCTTAACAGCATGCCCCAAAACACCTTTTGACTGTGAATTGGCCTGATCAACTACCGAACTGTTTTGATTCTTAGCATGTTTAACAACTTGTGATCTTTGCTTATCTGCGTCATCAGTAGTGTGCTTGTACTGACGATCCGCATGTTGTTCAGTTTTGTTTTCCTGCTCTAAAGCGTTGTCAATTGACTTTTGTTTTTGGTCCTTAGCTTTACTAATAATAGCTGCACGTTGCTTCTCGGCATACTTAGAATTACCAGAATATTGATTTTTAGCAGCATCAACTGTTTTACTATACTGGCGCTTTGCTTGACTGATTGCCTCACTAGCTTGTCTTTCAGCTGCTTTTATAACCTTATTGTGTTGCTTTTCAGCCGCAGAAACACGATATTTGTATTCTTGGTCTGCCAGCGAGACTGTCTTTTTGTACTCTTTATTCGACTGTGAAATAGCATCATTTGCTTGTTCACGAGTGATTTTTCCCTTGCTCTTGGCAAGACTTCTCAAAATATCATTCTGCTTATTAGCAGCTGACTTTATCTTTCCCGTTAAAGTTGTGTGTAAACGGGCTTCTTGTGCAGTAGTTTCCGTTGCACTTTTAATCCGGAGTTTATCAAGAGCGGCTGACTTTTTGTTTTCTTCAGCCTTAATGGCTGCTTTCTTTTTAGACATGTCTTTCTGAACAATGATCGAGTTGGCACCAAACCGTCGTTCGTCAGATGCTATTTTAGCATCCCAGCTAGAACTAGTTTTTCTCTCGCTAGCATTCCATTTACTAATAATAATTGCTTTTTGCTGCGCATAATACTTCGCAATAGCATTGCGATCAGAAGCTGACATTTTTTCAAAACGATTTGTCTCATTATCATTCTTTTTAATTGAAGCTAATCGCTTTTTATACTCCGCATCAGTTAGCATACCCGCTTTATGAAGTACGTTCACATCATTTAAATCTTGCTTCTGCTTTTTAGAATAATAGGAACTATACGCCTTACCTAGATCACTCAGTGAGTGCTTAGTGGACTCTGTCTTAATCTTGGGAGCTTCAATGGTCTTCCCTTTTAGCGCATCACTAATTCTTTTAACAATCGTATTTGCAGTTTTAGTACCACCAACACCATCACCAATGCTTGCTCCTAACATTGCTCCCGCAGCTGTTCCTGCTCCCGGGATAACACTTCCAAGGGCTGCACCAATGCCGCCCCCAATAAGTGTTCCAGCTGTTTTACCAGTTGCTTTATATTTATCAGACGCCTTACCGGAGCTAACTGCTTTCGCAATGCTACTACCAGCGTCCCAAGCAGTCATGGCTAATCCAGCACCATTGATAATCCTTGTACCAATTGTTCCTCCTAGCAATGACCATTTACTGCTTTTAGCAATTTTTTCAGTGTTTTTCGCTTCAACTGATATAGAGCTTAAATCAGCGCCTATATTACCAGCCTTTCTACCTTTAACTCTCCGATAACCAGTTCCAATATTTTCTTCACTGGCCGTACTTAGTTCAGCATTAGTTTTAAGAACCGCGTTTTGTTCTTCTAAAGCTTTAGTTTCTTGTTTAATACCTAGAACTTTTTCAGCCCAGCTAACAGTATCACTGATTTTTTTAAAAGTTGACAGAACTGAACTAGTCTCTTTGACGGCTTTACTTGTTAACCACCATGCTGCTCCAAATTTTGCAATGGTTTCTGTGTGCCCACCAACCATACTGAGTAACGGCTTTAAAAGTGCATTGGTTATTTTAAGCGATTCAATTAACGTTTCAAAGCCCAGACCACCCAAGTTTTTGACAGTTTTGAAGAAATTAACAATTTCCGGAGCATTTTTGGCAATAGAGTCAGAAGCTTTGGTGACACCCTTGGCCAAGTTATCCATTGCATCATTCATTGCTTTTGGTGCCGACTTGACATCAAAAGCTTTAGCAAAGGCTTTAGTAATCGTGCTAATACCTTTTTCTGCCGCTACACCGACCTTATTAAATTCCTTGTCAGTCCGTTTATCAGATACCCATTTTGAAACTGCGCCATAGATTGGATTTTGAGCGGTTAAAATCGGCTTTTCAATGTCACCGATTAAGGCTGGAACACGTGCCTTGATCGTTCGTTCCATACCAACCATCGTATGTAACATGTTGTCGGCGGCTTTATCGTATTTTCCTGATCCAAGTTGGTTAAACGTATTTTCAATATCTTTAGCAGATATTTTTCCTTCTTTAGCCATCTCACTCAAATCAGCAACTGTTACCTTACTACTTTTGTGAGTCTTTTGGGCGCTTGTCTCTTGTTGAGCAGCATATTGCGAGTTAACCTTAATAGCTTGCTTAATTTCTGCATTAGTCACTTTGTGCCCACTTGCAATTTGCTTGCTAAAAACTGTAAATTGCTGGGCACTGACAATACCTTTTTGACGATATGTTTCTAGGTCAGATAAACTATTATTTGTTCCATAATGCATTCCTTCAAACATCAAGGTCATTTTTTTGTTATAAGCACTTACGGCTTTAGCAGCACCTTTACCTGTTGAAGCAGCCGTATCACCCGTCTTTTTTAATCCAGATTCATACTTGGCTAATTGTTCACGGAACATCGGGAAATACTGGCTAATTTGGTTTAACATACCAGCGTTTGCTTTTCCCCGTGACAGACCGTTAACCATGTCTTGTGTAACTGCTTGTATCTGTTGTTTATCTAATCCAACCGCATCCGACATGTTTAGCATAGATTTGGTTAGTTCATCTGATTCTTTTTTATTGGAATGCAAGTGATAAAAGCCTTGCTCTAATTCATTTACAACATCTACGGCTTGACCGGTCTTAACAGATAAGTCATTGATCGTTTTAACCATTGCGTTAGATTTGCCAACAGTGCCAGTTAAAGTCAACCAAGTGGCCGCCATCTTCTGCTGCTCTTTTTCATATTCCATACCAGCACTAATAGCTTCGTGAATATGTGAAGTGATTGATTGAAAAGCGCTCGTAATACCATTGGCAACTAAATGAGCACCCAGAATTTTGCCAAATAAATGATTGGCCTTATCTGCGTGCTCGTTTACTCTATTTAGCTGGCTAATGACTGACGTTAATCCTGACTGTGGCTTTTTGCTTAATTGTTCATCAAGCTCTTTCATCTTAGTCCGAGTTTGGGCAATTTTAGCGCCTAATTCGTTCACCCTAATCTGTTGTTCTTTGAACTCTTTAGAACTGTTACCACTAGCACTCGCAATCTTATTCAGTCTGTTTTGCTCAGCCTCTAGCTGCTTGTTAAGCTCATTATAAGACTGATGTAACCCGCTAGCCTTAACTTTGTTGGCTTCAAACTCGTGTCCTTCGGCTTTTAGTTTAGCTACATATGAGTCTGTTACTTTGGCTGATATTTCGGTTGCATCTTTTAATTGTAAGACACCACTTTTTTGCAGATCAAGTGACTTCTGTGCTCGTTCTTGTTGCCCCTCTAAACTGGCGATTGAGCGCTTGGCAGCGTTAATCTGATTTTCATATTTAACATAAGCTTCTCGGCCTTTTTGAGTGGTTTGGTCTAATCCGTTTTGCTCGCTTTTGAGACGCTCAATTACTAATCGTTGTGCTTCAATAGCTCGACCAGCATCTTTGACTTTACCCGCATAGGCCGCCATAACACCTTCACCTGAACGAATTTCAGCAAAGTTAGCTTGCATACCAGATTTTAGTAATTTTGCTTCATTCTTTATTTCTCGCAACGTGCGAGTCATGCCACCATCGTCCATGTTAATTGCGAATTCGTAGCCTTGAATTTTCTCTGTTGCCATACTTTGCCTCCTTTACAACGCACCGATTTGACGTGCTAATTCGAGCGGATCTTGAACACGGTCTTTACGTGACTTTGCATTCAATGCTGTTTGCATTTCACTAAATGAGCTTTGATAAAAGTCACTAGGTAATATGCCTTGTGAAATCAATTGATTAGCGATGTAATCAATATCCTGAATAAAATTATCAAGTTGCCAAATCATTCTGGCTTTGGCAATTTTGGGTCTTCTTCCTCTTCCCGATCGCTGCTGTTGCCTACAGATGGTAATTCTACTCCCAAGAATTGTTTTAAACAGTCATTAAAGAAGTCGTATTCGTCGCTAACCGAAAATTCCATGGACATGACACGTTTCTTTTGCGAAGCATTTAGTTCCAATAAATCACAGGTCGTTTCAGCCACAACCTTTGCAAGCTTAGGTGTTAATTCGACTACACCTGTAATGCTGTCCTCAGTTTCTTCAGTAGTCTTGATGAACTTCTTATATGCTTCGGCCATTTTTTCAACATTTTGACCACTATCAATCAACGTATACTGCGTGCCCGTCCCAATTTTCTTACCATCAAATTTAACTGATTTTGCCATTATTTATATGCCCCTTTGTGTATTGTTTATTATCATTTATTGTGAACCTGTGCTTAGAATGCGCTTCTCAGCATGTTTAAAAGCCGCCCCTAGCGGTATTGTTAATTTATTTTAGGCGACCATGATTATCAGTTATTACTGGTTGGCGCAGATTAGTCACTATCAGTTTTACTAGTCTGTGAGCTTGTGTCAGTTGTAGCTTTAATGCCCCAACGACGACGTGACCGCGTTTTTATAAAACGTTTGTCCAGGAAATACAGCGTCAAACATCGCTTGCTTATCAAATTTAGGATCCGACTCAGCATATACCTTGTATGGTTGGCCGCTGAATTTATCATAGTTCAAGGCGGTAAATGTCAAATTATCATCCTCACGAGTTTCAGCTGTATCCGTGTTTGTTTGAATGTTCTGGCCAGCTTCGGTAAAAATCCCACGACCAAAGCAGAAATAAACAGCAGTACGTGTCACTGTTGAACGTGACTCAATAATAAGGCCAGCTTCAACGGGTTTGTCAGAATCAATGTAACCACCTTTACTATCTGATACCCGGCCTAATAGTTTTTGCTTGACGATGAAATTAATTTCATTTGCGTCGATTGCCACTGACGGTGCCGAAGGTGGATTAGAAACGTCCACAACTTCATTGTTACCAGTAATCTTAGATACCGTCCCAGATAGCCCGGTAATGTTAGCAGTCTTAGTACCCAAGTTACCGTTTGCTTTGCTAGTATCAATGGGGTATACCCCAGCGGCCGCCAACCCCTTATCTTTATCAATAACCGTTGACCCGTCATCGGCTTTAATACCGGTGTATAACATGTTTAAACCTAATGTTGCCATTTAAATGGCCTCCTTTATATAATTAAATTTCAAAGTGTTCGTGATACTTTCTGAATCTGGTGTTAATGTCTGGCCGGCATCGCTATAACAACGAACATCATTGGTCAATAGCACTTGTTTTAACCCAGATTCGATGGCATCCATATCGCCCAAGTAATCTTTAGGATAATAGAGCTGTATCTGAACTTGCTTCGTTGATTGGAATGGAATCCCATTGCCATAATCTTGACTACGTTCAGGTAACCCGCTTATTACTACAATAGGCTCGTCAGTTAAAGTATCGTTAATTGGAATAAAAAAGCTATGGATATGCTCCACAGCTAGTTCTGGTATTTCATTAATATTTGCAACAATTATGCCTTTAATAAAAGCTACCGGTGTCACTTGCCCACCTTCTTGTCCATAGCAGTCTTTAATTGTTCAACAACTGCCTTGCCAACTTGGCCTTTTGCTTCACGCTGAGTAGTCTCCCAAAAGTGTTTCCCGGAAACATGGCCATGTTTGGAACCATTACGGTCAACGACGTCCCAGCCATCATTTTGAAAACGTGCAATGTACCCTTTTTCACCTTTGGCTGTAAAACCAACGTTAACCGAGCCATTAGGATGATCTACAGCAATTAATGAATCACGTAGATGTGCTTTTTCAGCATGACCATGTACCTTGCGTAGTTTTCCCAAAGGAATCTTAGGCTTCATAATTTTAATGAACTGATCCGCCCCAGCTGCATTAGCTTTAAGCTTCTCTTCACGTCCAAAGCCTTCCGCCATAGTATCTAAAATATGTTCAAATGAGTCTGCATGTTTAATCTCATTCGCCACGCCCAATCACCACCTTATGACAAGTTATGAGGTCAAAACCATCCGGTGGTAAACCATCATCGTAGGCCACATCATCAATCTGGTAAACATCCTGATGATTGCGTCGTAATTGCATGCCGGTAGCTATTTTTCGATTATGGCGCACAAAGTAAACAGCATTCTGTTTTGAGGTGTCGCCATTTAACGCTAACCTTTGCTGAAACGACAATGACCATTCGCCGGCGTACAAACTGAATTGAGGGACAAAATCAGTAATAGGATTACCCGTATTAGGGTTAACTTTTCCAGTAGCTGCCTGAGTTCCAAACTCCAATCTAAAATTCATTCGTGCAGGATTAATTGCTTTCGTCATTTGTCCCCGCCTCATATTGCTTTTGACTGTACAACCCTCTGAGTTGACCAATGATTGAGTCCACGACCAGATCAACTGGATTAACAGCGATGGCTGTAATCGATGTTCGATAAGTCCAATATGAACCAGCTAAGGCGTAAACGGCAGTTTCAAACAAGTCATTCACGCCTTCCATTTCATAGAACCCCGGAACGCTAGTTTCATCCCCAATGGCCCGTTTAATGTAGCTAGTGGCTGCAGACAAGTAGCCTTTTAGCAGCTCGTCGTCATCATCCCCGTCAATTCGTAAAGATGATTTCAATGTTTCTAAATCAGCTGCCACTTAAATCACATCCTTGCTTAGCCGCCCAGATTGTCACTGTACTGTGTATTTATTGGCGACATGGTTAGCTAATTACTTCCCAAGGCCCGTTGTAGCAGTGCTAGCCGCAAAGTTAGCCGGTTGGTCAGCAATTTTGCTGAACGAACCTGCAACAAAGGCTTCCGTATCAGTAGCTTCAACATCAAAACGATCAATCACGCGAATCTTGGTTTGGTCTTTTTCGAAGGCACCACCGCCAATATTTGTAGTCAATAAGGAAGTGTTTTCTCGGTCAAACAAAGTTACCGCTTGCGATAAATCGCCATAGTAAAGTGGATAAGCCGTTCCTGACGTAGCTGTAACGTTAGGCAACCACTTGTCAGCTACCTCTACAATCCGCTTACCACGAATTAAATACTGATCAGGTTGTGTTGGATCTGGTTGCAATAAGTAACGCCCCATAGCATCCTTAACCTCGGAAAGCACATTGAAACCTGACGTATTTGTCATTAAGAATGACGTAGACTTAATGGCAGGATCAACGGCAGTATTAATCATCGTAATAATGTCATCGAACTTGGCCAAGTTGGGCTTTTTAGGTGCTTTGTTCATCGCCGCAATGATTTTAGTGTTGCGAGTAACAACAACCTTCTTAGCAATCCATTTAGACAGCCACTCCAAAATATTGTCAGCCGTATCCTTTAATAACGAATTAGTGGCAGTGGTAATACCAGCATACCGATGAATCGTATATTTGATAAGGGATAACTTAGGATCATCATTATCACCAATGGTAGCTGTTTCATCATCTAAATCAGCCAACGGAGTAAGATCGGTCCACTTTTCGTAAACCCGTGACCCAGTTTGAGTTGTAACAGCTTCCCGATTAACATACTGTTGCAATGAATCGAACTGGCGAACTAACGTATTAATTGCTGTTTGAATATCTTGGGGAATAGTCAAGCCGATTGCATTGCCAGATGTGTCGGTAGCAGAAGTTACCAAGTTCATAACTTTAGGGTCACCTTTAATCATGCCTTTAAAATTCTTAACGAACTCAGCTTTGATGTCTTTCTCGTCATCATCAAGTGGGGTTTTATCCTTGTCATTCATGTCGGCAATTTCTTGTGCCTTGCGTTCTTCTTCCAATTGTTCATGTAAAGCATCACGCCGGGCAACCGCGTTGTCGCGATCTTGTTTCATTGCTTTAAATTTGTCTTGATCAAAGCTGTCGTCAAGGACAGCTGCGTTTAACTTGTCGTTCAAGTCTGATACCT
>OMJG01000865.1_pt1 | contig 20142 bp, 20 predicted proteins | sample 1646431 | NCBI WGS metagenome assembly OMJG01 (sample SAMN03771674, study PRJEB25209) | food metagenome | isolation source: Cotija cheese | place: Mexico:Jalisco,Michoacan | collected 2011-12-12
TGCGTGCGGGCTGGCGGCGCTTGAGTAATTGTCACAATGATCCTCCTGCACGATTGATGACACGACCTGAGGACTACGCGAAGCTCGGCATCAAGGAGGGAATGGTCGAGCCTTGGGAAGACGGACGGCGCGATACGCCCACGCCCGGCCACAACGAGGTCTGGTACTTCGACGGCACCATGGAGGACGGCACGAAAACCGTGGTTGGCTTCCGACCCGTTGATCCCGCCACCGCCGGTGACGGCACTGATAGCCCAAACCTCAACGTCAACATCACAACGCCGGACGGGCAAGAATTCGTGTCCATGCTCCGCGTGCCAGCCGAGGAATCGAGCGTGGGCACCGACCAGTGCGATGTACAGTTTGGACCGCACTACGCCACAGGCGATCTGAAGAACTACGACGTTTACGTTGAACCCGTTGAAGGCGTTGGCGTAGACCTCCACTACGAGGCACTGGTGGAACCCTACCGCGCGGGCGGCACCTCCCACATCGCACTCGGAGACAACGATGAGTACTACTACACAGATCAATCGATCCCGCGTTGCCGCGTCACGGGCACCGTCACCGCCGAGGGCAAGACGTGGAACGTTTCCGGAACTGGCTATCACGACCATCAGTGGTTCAACATCAGCCCCCTGGTCGCATGGCATCACTGGCTCTGGGGCCGCTTCTACACCCCCAACTACACCGTGGTGATCTACGATTTCGTCGCCTCGGAGAAGTTCGGATTCGCCCGGGTCCCGATCTTCGGCGTCATGGACAAGACCGGCAAAGTCATCTTCGATAACCGCGGAGAGACCGAGGTTGAGACCACCACGTATTACGACGAGCAGACGAAGAAGGCATACCCGAAGTCCAGTACGTATGTTTTTCACGACGACGACGCGACGGTCAAGTTCAACGTCACGTGGACCGACATCATTGAGGTCCGCGACATGTATGGTGCCACAGCCGATAAGGACCACTACGGAATGGCGGGCGAGCAGCACGCTAACCATGACGAACAGTGAGGGCACCGTAGAAGAATCCGGAGACATGACCTACGAGTTCAACTACCCGGGCGTTCCGGATCCTCGCGCTCACCTAGGCTAACACCAATCCAACAGAAGGCGGGCCCTAGCAGAAATTGCTTGGGCCCGCCTCATTAGAAACTCAGATCAGGAGATTGTGCCGGAGCCTTCTCCCTCAATCTTGTCATCATGAAGGAGGTCTCCGTTTTCATCAACCGGAGTGATGGTGACATCGAAGGTGATGCCCGTGTCAGCCTCATACTTAAAGTTCTCGCCGTAGCTGAAGTGTTCACCAGTGCCGAAGGTGTAGACGGTTGGATCCGCCATTTCAGCAACGCCACTGCTTTGGACACCCATCTCCTCGGATAGTGCATTATCGGTGATACCGCCCATGCCCTGCATCCACTCCCAGTCATCATATTCGGCTTCAACGCTCACTAAGCTGGAGCCTAAATCAATGGGATCGCCATTATTGGTGATGACGTAATTTACGAACACGATGTCATCGCCCTCCGCGATGAGTGGCTCATTGGTATCGGGGTCTACCCAGTTACCATCCTTCGGGGCCGGCGCAGTTCCCATTTGGAAAACCTCGACGGTCACGTCTCCGGCTTCCACCGTGGCGATTAGATCTCCACCCTCGGTCGGTTCCTTAGCCCAGCTAGGAACACCTCCCTCTGCGGACGCGGAATTTTCTTCCTCTTCGTCGGCTGCAGCATCTTCGTCCGGAGCCTCAGTTTCTTCTGTTGTAACGTCTTCTGCCTCTACAGCATTAGTCTCTGCTGCTTCGGCATCATCATCTGCGCTGGAGCAAGCTGCCAGGCCGGCTGTCGCAATTAGTGCGGCAGACACAATTCCTGTGAGTCGATGGCGGCGCATGGAATCCCTTTCGTGGATGGACTAGGACTTTTAGCCTATACGGACGCATAATGTGAGTGCAAGCACATTTACTTAATTTTATCTTTCCGTAGTTACTCGGTTTTTTCGTGCCACTAGTCGTAATTCCGCCCGAATGCCGCAAGCAGTGCCATGACGGACTGATCGAATTGATCTAACGCCTCCTCGGGCCTATTTCTCGCAAGTGCGATCAAAGCGAGGCCCACGAGCGACCCCACGAGTGCATCTGCGGTGGACGAAGAAATCCCCTCATCAGTCAAGGTCTTTATGGGAAAGGCGTGCAGGCCGTCAACGTCGGAACGCAAGTCAGGATCGTGGAGCGCTTCAACCAAGAGGGAGAAGAGCGTGATAAACGATTCGCGGTGAGTCATACCGAGGTCGCGCCACCTTCTGGCAAGATCCTCAATGATCGCCGCGTGGTCCCCGTCGCATTCGAAAGACGCTGCAAACGCCAGCCCAATCTCATCTGCCGCAAAGGCGAGGGTTGCCCGGCGGAGATCGTCACTGCTTGGGAAATGGTATGTAACCGAAGCCAACGAGACGTCCGCTTCCGTGGCCGCTGCACGATGGGTAAGCATAGCCGCACCTCCGCGCGCCACAACGGTCACAGCCGCCCGCAAGACGAGACCGCGACGTTCGACTCCACGAGCATTCCTCTTCGTCATTAGATCCCCTTTCGTCGTGAGTACATCACGGTCTGTTGACTTATCAGTACAAATGTACCGATACTTGTTTTTGCGAGCAAGAAGGAGACAAACATGCCAACCATCGCCATATTCGGTGCGGGGCCCGGACTCGGCCGCTCCGTCGCTGAGAAGTTTGGGCGCGAGGGCTACACAGTTGCACTCGTCGCACGGAATAAAGACAAGCTTGAAAAGCTAGCCAAGGAGTTGCGGCGAGAGGGAATCACCGCGCATGCGATTCCAGGGGATCTCATGGCATCAGCCGAGATCGGTAAGCTTGCTACCCGCATTCGCGAAACCGCGGGAGATCCGGATGTCATCTATTACGCACCCACATCCCCGGATATGACATTTGTGCCTGCCGCTGAACTCACGCCCGAAGCGATCGAAGCAAACACCACGCTGCTGCTGACCACGTTCGCGGCCTTAGTCTCCGAATTCTTGCCTCACATGGTGGCCCAGAAGAGCGGTGCGATCCTCACCGCTCAAGGCACCACGGCGTTACAGGGCACCCCGCGCATGAGCGGCCCCGGCCCGGCCATGGCGGCGCAGCGAAACTATCTGCAGGCCCTCCAGAAGGAGCTTGCACCGTCCAACGTTTTTGTTGGACGTCTCTACATCTCCGCACTCATCGAGAACAGCGCAATCCACCAGAGCCTCCAAGCAGCGGGCAAGAGCGTCCCAAGCATTGGCCTCGTTAATCCGGACAAACTAGCCGACAAATTGTGGGCCATGCAGAAAAAGGGCCGGCCACACGAAGCAGCGGCACCTGCGGCGGGCAAGGCCCTTGCCCGTCTATGGCGACTTCCCCCGTTCAGAAGTTCATGACCAAGTACACGTCCTAGTATTTCCGAAAGGTGAGAACATCATGTCACGTAAATCATTCCTAGCCGATCGACCCAAAGATTATGAACGTTTCGGCATTGCTCCTGACCGCATCGAAGTCCGAGAGGACGGCATGCGTGCCGATTCCACCAAAGAGTGCTTCTACGAGTGGTGGTACTTCGACGCTCGTCTAGATAACGGTGCGAAAATCGTGGTCACCTTCTTCACGAAGGATGCGGCCTCCCCCAACACCGGGCTTCAACCCAGGATCGAGTTTGATCTGCCAGATGGGCGCTCATTACACAAGCAAGCGACCTTCTCCGCAGATCAGTTCACGGCTGCCACTGACCGTTGCGATGTGAAGATCGCAAATAACAGCTTCAGCGGTGATCTGCACGATTACACCATCACGGCCGCGATCGAAGATATTTCCTTTACCGCCCATCTGTCCGGGCAAACGGAACCGTGGCGCTCCGCCGCCGGAAGCATCTACTACGGCGCGGATGAAGAGAAGTACTTCTCCTGGCTCCCCTCCGTCCCTTACGGACATGTTGACCTTACATACAAGGTCGGTAACGAAGAGGAAGTCACTACACCCGGCAACGGATACCACGATCACAACTGGGGCAATGCTCCGATGACCTCTATCATCAACAACTGGTACTGGGGCCGCGGTGCCGCGGGACCATACACCTTTATCACGGCGGATATCGTTTCTGAGAAGAAGTACGATTATGACAGGGTCACCGTGTTTATGCTGGCAAGAGATGGCAAGGTCATCGCGGATGACGGCAATAAGGTCACCTTCAAGAAGTCGGATATCCACGAAGACCCAGTCACGGGCAAGCCGGTGGGGAACATTCACTCCTACACCTACCGCGACGGCGATGAAGAGTACGAGCTTTCATACAGCCGCGAGAAGACGATCCTGCAAAACAAGTTCATCGATACCGTTACAGGCTTCAAGAAGCTTGCTGCCAAGCTGATCGGATTCGACGGTTCCTACCTGCGCCTTACCGGCCCCGTCACGGTGACCCACCGGGTAGCCGGTGAAGTAGTCGAATCAGTGACTGAGCCAGCCATCTGGGAGCAGATGTATCCCGGCAAGACTCGAGCAGAGGATCGCGCGTAACGCGCAATAAACCACTAACACAGGAAAGCTTTACACATCATGACTATTGCACTTTGGATTATCAACGTTATTCTGGCGCTCGTCTTCCTTGCCGCTGGCGGGATGCACGCCTTCCAGTCTCAGGAGAAGCTCGTCTCCTCCGGCATGGGCTGGGCCGCCGATAACTCCCCTGCCTTCATCAAAGCCATCGGTTGGCTCGAGATTCTTGGAGCAATCGGACTTACCGTTCCGATGGCCACGGATATCGCACCGATCCTGACCCCGCTCGCGGCCGTGGGCCTCGCCGTCGTTATGGCGGGAGCTGTTGTGACCCACGCAAGGCGCAAGGAATCGGTAACCACGGAGGCCGTTCTTGTTCTCCTAGCCATCGCCAGCGCGATCATCGGCTTCATTGCTCTCTAAATAACCAACATCAACAACGACGACGGGACCTCGCGTACGTACGTAAGGTCCCGTCGTCGTTCCTAACCTTGAAGTTCTTCTGCGGCCTCGGCCGCCTCTAGCCACGATTCCTCTAAAGCATCAATCTGGCCTTGAAGCGCAGCAGCTTCCCGCGAAGTCAGCGCAAGGGCCTCGAAATCCCCCGATTCTGATTCTTTGGCCTGGCGCACCTGCAGCTTTTCAAGCTGCGTACGCACCTTGCCGAGCTTGCGCTCAATTCGAGACGCTTCCTTCTGAGCCTCGCGCGCCTGAGCGGAACGGGACGGGCCCGAATCCTCTGGGGTCGCCGCCGTTCGCGGGGTCTGGGTGCCGGCTAGCTCGCGAAGCTGCACGTACTGATCCACTCCCCCAGGAAGATCGCGCAAACCCTGATCCAGCACGGCCATCTGGCGGTCCGTTAGCCGTTCCAAGAGGTAACGATCGTGCGAGACCACCACAAGCGTGCCGGGCCAGGAATCCAAGAGGTCTTCAACGGCGGCGAGAGTATCCGTGTCCAGATCATTCGTGGGCTCATCAAGAAGCAGTACGTTGGGTTCCGCCATCAGGAGGCGCATGAGCTGGAGGCGGCGCCGCTCACCACCGGAAATCTCGGCAACACGTGTCCATGCCCGCTCACGCGTGAAGCCCATACGCTCCACGAGCTGGGTTGCTGTCAGCTCCTTCTTACCTACGCTCACACGCAGCGCGATTTCAGAGACGGCTTCCACCACACGTAAGTCCGCCACTTTCTCAAGCTCGCGAGTGTTCTGATCTAGGACCGCGAGTTTGACGGTCTTGCCACGCTTGACCTGACCGGTTTGGGGCGTAAGTTCGCCGGAGATGACGCCGAGGAGGGAGGACTTTCCCGCACCGTTCGGCCCCATAACGCCAAGGCGCTCGCCCGGTGCCAGCCTCAGGGTGAGATCACGCAGCACTGGCTCCGGCGCTCCAGGGTATGTGAAGGTGATGTCCTCAAGGTCTATCACCTTCTTGCCCAGCCGGGAGGTGGCCATCTTGGTCAGCTCCATGGTGTCGCGCGGCGCCGGTTCATCCGCGATCAGGGCTTCTGCTGCATCGATCCGGAAACGCGGCTTGGAGGTACGGGCGGGAGCCCCGCGGCGGAGCCATGCGAGCTCCTTCCGCAGCATGTTATTGCGCTTCTCCGCCGCCACGGCGGCCTGCCGTTCACGCTCTGTGCGCTGCAGTATGTAGGCGGCATAACCGCCCTCGTAGGTTTCTACGTGGCCAGGTTGGGGATCCCGCCCTCCCGGACCATCGTTGCCGGGCACCACTTCCCATAGGCGTGTGCACACGGCGTCCAAGAACCAGCGGTCGTGCGTCACTATCACGAGGGCGCCCTCGGGCCGCGCGCCACCAAACCTCTCGCTGAGGTATCCCGCAAGGAAGGTAATGCCGTCAATGTCTAGGTGGTTCGTGGGCTCATCGAGGATCACTATGTTCGCGTCCTCGCACAGAGTTGCCGCGAGCGCCACGCGCCGACGCTGCCCACCGGACAGCTCACCAATCTTCCCGTCCAGATCAATATCTGGCAGTAGTCCCGCATGCAGCCGGCGTATGTGGGCATCGCCCGCCCAGACGTGGGTGGCATCCGAGCCGTGGATCGCGTCCCTGACGGTCTGGCCATCGGGGAAAGTATCGGCCTGGGCAAGCTCAGCAATCTTGACGTCGCGCTGGCGCGTGACGATGCCGGTATCTGGGGAGACCGCGCCCGTCATAAGGCGGAGCAGGGTTGTCTTACCGCCGCCGTTGGGGCCAACCACCCCAATACGGACGCCGTCTTCTAGATCAACCGAAATATCACCAAGAATCGGGCGGCTGCCCAAGGTGATACCTACCTGTTGCAGCCCGAGTAAGTGCGCCACTCAGATAACCTCCGTGACACGGGCACCGGCCACCGGACCATTCGCACGCAAAATACCCGCGTCCGGATGCTCAGTAGCAAGTTCCTTGGCCAGTTGGTCCGCGGCGCCCTTCGATTCGGCCAGCACCGCAACGGTGGGGCCCGAACCGGAGAGAATGGCGGCCATTCCGCGCGATTTCACGGCCTTATAAAGGGCGCGAAGGCCCGGACGCAGCGAGAAGGCCGGTTCCTCCAAGTCATTGATCAGGAGGGATGCAATCTCCGAAGCGTTGCCCGCGGCCAGTGCACGCTGGAGATCCCTAGTATCGGGCACAAGCGCCTCGGGAACTGGCCCGTACCCCATGATCTGATCGAACTCGCCGAACACCGCTGGCGTTGAGAGTCCATCCGGCGCAGTGATCATCACCCAGTAATGGTGAACATCCGCGTTGATCGGTACCAGACGCTCGCCGCGGCCCACACCGTGGGCCAGCCCGCCCATCAAAGCAAACGGCACATCGGAGCCGATACTGGCCGCAATCTCTAGAAGCTCATCGGCGCTAGCTTCCAGCTCCCAGAGCTCATTACATGCCACGAGAGTTGCGGCAGCATCAGCGGATCCGCCAGCCATGCCTCCCGCCACCGGGATACGCTTGTCAATCTCAAGATGCACGCCATCGCTTCCCCCGAAGCTCGCGCGAAGAGCCATCGCTGCCTTGACCGCTAGATTCTGTTCATCCGTGGGGAGGTCTTGCCCTTTTCCCGACATCGTCACAGAGATTTCGCTGCGATCAAATGTGGCCGAAACGGACTCGTAAACGTCCACCGCCTCAAACACAGTATCGAGCGGATGGAAGCTGTCGGTTCGAGGCGGGCCAACTCGCAGCGCGAGGTTTACCTTACCGGGAGCGGTAGCAAAGACTTTGTGCACAGGTCGAGTGTAATAGGAAGTGCACCCAGAGTCGCTTCACGTGCCTCGATTCACCTAAAGAATGGGCGGAAACTCCTCCAGCCCAAACACGGATTCCACCGGAACCCCGAAGTACTGGGCGATGCGCAGCGCCAAATGCAGAGAGGGCGCATACTCACCGCGCTCAAGGTACCCCATGGTCTGGTAATGAATACCCAGAGCCTCGGCGAGCTCGCGCCGCGTGATGCCCCGGCTGGCCCGCAGTACCGCGAGCCGATTGTGGACAGGTTCTTCGTGGCGCGGGCTCATGCGTACCCCTTGGTTGCAACCCGTTCACGCGAGGCCATCAGGCTGCCCATAGTCTCTCGGCTCATTCCGCTCCGCAGAACGCGCGGCACCAGAGCAAAGCCCACTATCGCCCACACTGCCAGCACTATCACCCCTATGCCAGGATTGAATGATCCAGCTAGTTCTCCAACCCCCGCCTCGGAGGGCAAGAAAACCCAGCGCCCAAGGTGCGCCGTCCAGTAGATCGGCATCACTCCGACCACCCATTGTAACCACTCCGGGTACAGGCTCAGCGGTATCACGGTCCCGGATCCGGCATACAGCACCATGAAGATGCCCATGCTCACGATAAAACCCCACGTGGAGCGCACGAGCGCCCCCACGATAACCCCGAAAGGAAAGAACACGATGAACGATGCAATCAGCAAGCCAATGGCCAAGACAAAAGTTGAGACGGAGTCCGGGCGAAGGCCCGGGATCACGAGCATGGCCGCCACCACGGTAAGCCCACCCGTAAAGATCAAGTAGATGAACGAGTCCACTAGCTTTCCGATCACCCATGATGACGTCCCATAAGGCAGCATCCGGAGCCGGAGCAGTGTTCCCGCGGTACGTTCAGTCTGCATCTCGCTCATCACGTTGAATGCAGCAATGGCCCCTACAGCTCCGATCAGCCCCGCGATGGAGAATGCCGCCGCATCATGTATCGCCGCATCGAATTCCACACCGTCCACGAAGTAGTTCACCGCTAGAACCATGACGATCGGCGAAATGACTGTGGCCAAGAACGATGGGGTCAAGAAAGTAATCCGCGCCTCGGCCCGCGCCTGTCGTAATCCTGCTCGAATTGCCTGTGCATCCATTAGTTCGCTCCGTTCTTTATCAACGCGAGGTAGGCATCTTCCAACGTGCTTCGCCGCACCTCGAGATCACTGACACCGTCTTCAAGGAGGAGACCATGGACGAACTCTTCAGGTTCGGTAGTCACATGAACGTGGTTGGCACCATCTTGATGCCACGTCACCTCCGCGTTCCCCCGCACCTGAGCGCGCAACCCGTTTGGGGAACCCTCGGCCACGCTTCCGCCGTCGTTCAAAATAAGGATCCGATCCGCGATGCGGTCGGCTTCCGCTAGGTCGTGAGTTGCCAGAAGTAGGGACGTCCCGTTGTCTATTTGATCGACGACGACGTCATGCACCGCCCTCTTCACCTCCGGATCCAAACCCGTCGTGGGCTCATCAAGGATGAGCAGCTCGGGGCGATTGATCACGGCCGCCGCTAGGTCGAGGCGGCGGCGCAGTCCGCCGGACAGGTCCATCAGGGCTTTATTCATGTGTTCTTCGAGTCCGAATGTTGCCGCAAGCTCATCAACACCGCGGAGCTTCGTGGATTCCTCGTAGTGGGCTCGCGCCCACCGCAGGAATTCATACACGCGCCACTTCGGGTGGTCCTGTCCTCCCTGAATCGCCACCCCGATTCGGGCTCTCCAGTGTTCATCGCGCACGCGAGCCGGATCCTCGCCCAGCACATCCACTGTTCCGGCATCACGCCGCACAAAACCAAGAAGGATCTCGAGGGTGGTTGTCTTGCCAGCCCCATTAGGACCGAGCAGGGCCACCGCCTCTCCCGGCTGGAGCTGGAGATCTAGCCCCTCAAGTACCTGATGGCTGCCGTATGCCTTTCTCAGGCCCGTGGCGGAAACGACTGTCATGCTACTTTCCTCGCATATATGGGAGTTCGGTCAATGTAGTAGTTATGCTACATTCGAAACGATAGCATAACTACTATATCTCGTACACCTCCTGCGATAATCACAGCCCGCACCCCCGGAATCGCGGCAACTCTCTGAGAAGCACGGATGGGGAATGTGGCGTGTGAAATGAAGAGTAGTATTCATAGCTACATAGCGATACCATCGCCATATGGCGATTATTCAGCAGGTGGAACAGCCGATCGACATCCCTTCTACCAAGGCCTACGCTCACCTCTTTCACACACTTGGCGATCCCACTCGCCTTGCGATCGTCCAGCACCTAGCTTCTGGTGAGCACCGCGTCCGCGACCTGCGCCAACACATGGGACTCGCCCAGTCCACCGTGAGCAAGCACGTGAGCTATCTGGTGGAGTGCGGGCTGCTGACCGCCCGCATCGAGGGGCGATCCACTTGGTATTCGTTAGCCGATCCGGCCTTGCTTCGAACGCTAATATCGGCAACGGAGAAGGTGCTAGAAGCAACCGGCAAGCCCGCACGGCTTGGCCCACACCTGCACGAGAGTGGTGTTCTGCCATCCACCTCGGAAAGCAGCGCTGCGGCAACTCATCTGGGAGGGAAGTAATGGCACACGATCACTCTCACGTCTCAGACGGCCAGCCTGGCGACCACCGTAAGCAGCTGTGGATCGCGCTCTCGGTAAGCCTAACGATCGCCATCGCACAGGCGATCGGCGCAATCACCACGGGCAGCCTCGCCCTGCTCACAGATACCGGTCATGCGATTGTGGATGCCTCCGGCCTCGTCATGGCCCTGATCGCGGCCACCCTTATGCTCAAGCCCGCGAACGCAAAGCGCACCTGGGGCTTCCGGCGCATCGAAGTGATCGCGGCACTCGCCCAAGCGTTGGTGCTGCTGGCCGTGGGAACCTACGCCGCTGTCGAGGGCATCCAGCGCCTGTTCTCTCCCCCAGAGATCCCTTCGGGTCCGATGCTCTTGTTCGGCATAATCGGCCTCACCGCGAACGTTATCGGGATCTTGGTTCTGGCGGGAACGCGTGGTGCCAACCTCAACATGCGAGCCGCGTTTCTTGAAGTTCTCAACGATGCGCTCGGCTCGCTCGGCGTGATTGTAGCCGCCGTAGTCATCAGGACAACGGGATTCCAGCGGGCCGATGCCATCGCTGCCCTCTTGATCGCCGCCCTCATCATCCCCCGCGCCATCAAGCTGATCCGCGAGAGCTTTGCGATCCTCATGGACTTCACGCCTCGCGGCCTCGATTTAGACGACGTCAAACAGCACATTCTCCGGCTTAATCATGTGGAGGATGTACACGATCTCCACGCCTCAACGATCGCGACTGGACTGCCGACCCTCACAGCGCACGTGGTGATCTCCCAAGAGTGCTTCACTGACGGCCACGCGCAAGAGGTGATAGCCAACGTCAAGAACTGCGTTGCACACCATTTTGATGTGCCGATCCAGCATTCCACCATCCAGATTGAGACGGCTCAAACGGCCAGCGAAGAGCCTGAGGGCTCGAAGCACTGATCACCAGCCGGCGATACGCCCGGCCACCTGCTCCTCGATCGTGTTGATACAACCTTCAGAATCGTTTGCCCACGGAATGTAGTGGAACTCTTGGCCGCCAGCACCCGTGAAGGTCTCGCGGTTCAAGATGTTGATCTCCTCGAGGGTCTCCAAGCAGTCGGCCATGAACCCCGGGCAGATCACGTCCACTCGGCGAGTTCCACCCTTGCCCAGCTCCTCCACCATGTCGATTGTGGCGGGCTTGAGCCATTCGGACGGCCCGAATACAGACTGGAAGGTAACCACCAACTGGCCTTCATCCAAGCCCAGACGCTTCCGCAACAGATCTGCGGTGGCCTCGCACTCGTACCGGTATGGGTCCCCACCTTCGTGCATCGCCTTGGGAATCCCGTGGAAACTGGTGATCAGCTTGTCTCCCCCAGCAAAATCTGGGCGGCCGTTTTCCTGCCACGAGGATTCGATAGCACCCACCAAGGCATCGATGTAGGCCGGCGCCTCAGGAAAGGATCGAACGGTCCGGATCTCCAACTGATCCCGCGCGTCCAGAATCCAGCGAGCTACTTCGTCAACAACCGTTCCTGCGGAGGATGCCGCATACTGCGGATAGAGCGGGACCACGAGCACCTTCCGGTAGCCGTCCGCGTGCAGGCGGCTTAGCTCGCTTTGAACGCTGGGCTTGCCGTAACGCATAGCCAGCCGCACTTCCGCACTGTCCCCTAGGCGCTCGATCAGCGCATCACGCTGGCGAACCGTCCAGTGCATGAGGGGAGATCCCTCGGGATACCAAATGGAAGCATACTTTTCGGCCGATGCCTTGGGCCGAACGCGCAGAATGATCCCATCGAGGATCGGCCGCCACACCGCCGGGTGCATCTCTACGACCCTTCGATCACTAAGGAACTCCCGAAGATAGGGACGCACCTTCTTCGCTGTGGGTGCTTCGGGCGTACCTAAGTTGACGATCAGGACGGCAGGTTTCATGAATCCAACCTTAACGCCCGCCTTGCCCAAATGAGAAAACGGGCGATCTTAGCGACACCCTATCGGCTAGCGCCGCCGCGCATCCGATACAAGAAGAGGACCGTGCACACGCTGAGCACCCCGGCCACAACCCCGTGTACGGGCGTACCAGCATAGCCAACGGCACCGAGTACAAGGATAACCACCGTAGACAGCACGATCGCCCCGGCTAGCCACTTCTGACGGGCGTCAACTACTAGTGCATCCTCAACAATTTCCACATCCACTTCGTCAAACTCGGGTTCGGCCACCCCATGCTGGGAGGAGATGGCGGGGACGCGGCGGTCGTCGTCGTTAATCAAAAGACTCCGCCCAGAAAACGCGCGGCCCAACCAGGCGATCCAAAACCCAGCAGCCGTCACTGCTATCAGCATGATGAGGATGCCAACGATTACGTAGACAAAGCTGGTCATCGTGGGAGAGTTGACGGCAGCTGCGATGGCATCACTATTAAACATGAGGGTAATAGCGCACAGGACGGCGCCCAGTGGCACCAGCCAGCCCACCGCAACGATTACGCGGAGCTGGGCCTTGGCACTGACCGGGAGCATGAGCGCCCCCACGCCCAGCGCCACACCCAGCGCAAGAAGTGCAATTCCGCGGACGTAGCCAGCTTCTTCGGGGTAGCTAAGCGATCCCAGCCGTAGTGCGGCGAAGACCGCCAACCCCAGCATTGCCACGGCAATCACACCCAGCATTAGGTAGTGGATGCGGCGCAGCCGTGCCTGGAGCAGATCCGGGCTAGCGGGCGCAACTAAGGTGGTGCGCCAACGCGCCAACTCCTCTTGGTCGCGGTCCTCGATAGCCCGCACAACGCGAAGGGACGAACCGAAAAGCCCGATGAAGATGACAGCAATGGGAATAACCACCACGACCGCGAGGGAAAAGCGAGGCGTCCAGGTGGTGTTGGTGAGCAGGACGGACATGGGGATCAGCAGAACCCACAGGGCGCAGGCCGCGAGCCCGCCAAGGGATATATCGATCCGGCGCTCAGCAACCAACCAGTGGTTGTGCATCGCCTGATCCATGTGACCTCTCTTCGTCGTGAGCATAGTACACAACTCAAGATTAGTCTGGCGCAGGCGATCTCTAGGTGAAGCTTTGTGCCGCGTCCGCGATGGCGATGAAATCCTCGACTGTAAGTTGCTCCCCACGGGCCTTGGGAGAAATTCCCGCGCGCAGGAGGATCGCTTCGGCCTCCACGCCCGAGCCGGCCCAGTTGCCCAGCGCGGCGCGCAGAGTCTTGCGGCGCTGGGAGAAAGCCGCATCGATCACGGCGAAGACCTTCTCACGCGGAGTATCCGTGAGCCTCGGGTGGCGAACCAGCCAAACCAGCGCCGAATCCACGTTCGGCACTGGCCAGAAAACAGTTCGCGCCACCTTTGATCCGCGCTCTACGTCCGCGTACCACGCAGCCTTGAGCGACGGCACACCGTACGTGCGCGATCCTGGCCCCGCCGCCAGCCGATCGGCTACCTCTGCCTGTACCATGACGAGCGCCTCATCTAAGCTTGGCAGCGCCTCCAGCAGCGTCAGAAGGATGGGAACGGCAACGTTGTAGGGTAGGTTGGCTACGAGTTTGTTGGGGACAAAGGGTTTTTTCGACGACGACGGCGAAGCCAAATCCCCCACGCCCGCCACCTGCATCGCGTCCATCAGTTGCACGGCGAAACGGGAGGAGGCATCGGGCATGTGGGCATCAACGGTAGCCGGCAGTGCGGCGGCCAAGACGGGATCGATCTCCACGGCGGACACCGTGGCACCCGTTTCAAGCAGTGCAAGCGTCAGAGAACCAAGCCCGGGACCAATCTCTAGGACGGCATCTTCTGGACCAATTCCCGCTTCGCGCACAATTCGGCGCACTGTTCCGGCATCGTGAACAAAGTTCTGGCCGAGCGTTTTCGTGGGACGCTTATTGAGTTCGTTGGCTAATGCGCGGATATCGGTCAGGCTCAATAAGCCCGATCGCTCATCCTCCATTAGTACCAGCCGACTGACTCAGAGTGGCCCCATGCATTACAGGGGTTGCCGTAGCGTCCCTCAATGTAGCCGAGTCCCCACTTGATCTGAGTAGCCGGGTTGGTCTGCCAATCTGAACCGGCGGATGCCATCTTGGACCCAGGCAGGGCCTGAGGGATACCGTAGGCGCCTGAAGAAGCATTCGAAGCACTAGCGTTCCAGCCAGATTCGCGCTGCCAGAGGGAGACGAGGCAGGTGAACTGATCATCGCCCCAGCCGTAGCTGGCCATCATCGAATGAGCGATGGACTGAGCATCACCGGACGGAACAGCCGTGCTGCCGGATGAAGAAGACGAAGAATCGGAGGAGTCAGAATCGGAGGAGTCAGAATCTGAGGAGGACTCCGTTTCCGCGGCGGCCTCGCCGGTGCCCACGCGGACCACTTCGGTCACTGGCTCGCTCTGAACCACGTGCATGGTTTCAACGCGAGAGGTTTCCTCGCCGTCCTTGGATGTCACGTCGAAGGTCTTGTAGGCAACACCGTTCACGCCTTCGGTCTCAACAACCTCTTCACCCTTCTCAAGGGAGGCGTCTTCAACTTCTTCAGTATCGTACTTCTCCGTGACCTTTTCCGTCACAGATTCGGTGTTCACTCGCGCGATCGTGATGGTGTCACCATCGGCAATCGGATCGGACATAGAGGCCGAAACCTCGTCATCTGAGTTCACGTGGATACCAGCTTCAAAAAGGGCATCGTGCACTGTGGTGGTGGACGTGGTGAGAGTCTGGGATTCTCCGTCAACCTTCACCGTGAGGGTGACGGGTTGATCGGTCTTGGCAAGGGCCGCAGTGTTCACTCCGGGAGTCTCGGCTGAATCTGAGTCATTACTCGCAAACAGCGTGTCCGCGGAAACCGCCCCAGTTGCACCGAACAGTGAGACGGTGGCAATCATGGCCGCTGCACCAAAGCCCGCGTTCTTCTTGGTACCGGAGCGCTTCGCCTCAACAGTGATGTCGGAGACCGCGGCCGGTACGAACGCTGATCCCTCAAGGGCCTCAAAGTTTGTAACGGCTTCGCGCTCAGCCTGAAGTGCTGCGCGGCGCGGTCCGATGTGCTCCACGTTCTCCAGATCAATGATCGATTCTGAAGTGGCAGGTCCGCTATGTCGCCCCACTCGGTTCCTCCAATAAGTAACGTAGTAGGCCTTGGAGACCCACCCTTTATAACAAAACTATATCGAGTGTAACCGGATCGTGATAATTCGACTAGTGCCTATAAGTGTGAAGGTGCTTTCACCTAGCTTCCATCGGCGATTTTGTTGATTTAGTTCAAATAATGGGACTTAGGTCCATGCACTGATAGTGTCAATGGCATGAGCACAAATACACCACCCAATGGCTTCCCCCTAGGCCAGCAGCCCGGAGTACCTCAGTATCAGGGCGGTCCGTATCAGCCTAGCCCGTTCAACGCGCCGCAGCCGGCCGCCCAGAAGCAGCAAAAGGACCGCATCGTCAACCTTGCGATGTGCGGTGTCCCTCTGCTTATCGCCTTCATCGGGCTCTTCCTCCCGTACTTCACAGTGAGTATCTCTGGCTATTCAGAGTCCGTCAGCTGGGCACAAGGTGATTCGGGCGGCCCCTTTATCATCGCTCTGATCTTCATCCTCGTGGCCATCATCCCACTCGCGATGCAGTTCTTCCCGAAAGTAAACCCCAAGCAGATGGTCTCATCCTCAAGCCTCGTGACCGTTGCCGGCGTTGTTGTGATCGGCAACGTGATCTACAACTGGACCCCTGAGGACATCGATCAACTTGAAGGTTATGGTGCGGAGTTCAGCCGAGGAATCGGCTTCTGGCTCCTCCTTCTCGCTGGCGTAGCACTGGTGGGCACAGGCATCTACTTCACCATCTGGGCGAACAAGCAGGCAAAGCTAGCCGCCCCACAAGTACCGAACCAGCCCTATGGCGGCCAGCCTTACCCCGGCCCTCAAGCTCCGGGACCTCAGGGCCCAGGACAGCCCTTCGGCGGACCTGTTCCCCCGCAGCAGCAACAGCAATTCGGAGGCCCCGCCCAACAGCAGCCGGGCGCTCCACAGCAGCCGTACGCTAGCCCACAGTCTCCTCAGACTCCGCCGCCTCCGGCCGCACCAGATGACAACCCGTCGCAGGGTTCGGCCATCTAGCTGAATCTCGAAAGAAACTGGGGTGTGACCGCAAGGCCGCACCCCGGTTTTGTGTTCGCAGAGATCTTAGACGCCGTATACCTCCCGCGTATTTGCATCGATCTGGCGGCACCACTCTTCTAGGCCAATTCCGAGCAGCTCAGCCTGATACCGCACGGTGTATGCCACAGCGTAGGGCGCATTGGGGTGCCCGCGCCAAGGTGCCGGCGTTAGATAGGGGGCGTCGGTTTCCGCAAGAATCAGTTCGGGAGGCAAAGCTTGAAATGCATCCCGCAAGTCACCGTTAGCCGGATACGTCATGGTGCCACCAAAGCTGGCATACCAGCCGTGCTCCGCGCAGATTTCGGCGAGTTCACGATCCCCGCTGAAGCAGTGGAAAACGGTTCGTTCGGGCGCTCCCATTTCCTGCAGGATCCGCACGCAGTCCTCGTGAGCCTCACGGTCATGAATCTGCATCGGCAAGTCAAGATCTTTCGCCAGCTCAATGTGCATGCGGAAAGATTCCTCTTGGGCCGCCTTGCCGGCATCTGCCGTGCGGAAGTAGTCCAAGCCGGTCTCCCCGATAGCCACAACTAAGTTGCTCCTAGCAAGATCTCCCACTAGCGCCACGGCTTCCTCGAGCGAGTACTCGCGGTGCCATGGGTCTAGGCCGTGCGTCATGCCATCTGGTGATTCCTCGGTAATCCCGCGGTGCAACGGTGCATCATTCGGATGGATACCGATTGCAGCGGAAAGCTGATCCGGGAACCGTTCTGCCAGCTCTATCGTGGGCTGCAGGGTTGGGACCTCACATCCACACGTGATGGCCCGCCTCACGCCGGCGCCCTCCATCCGACTCAGCTGTCCGGCCATCGTCAGAGGAAGCCCTTTGCCCTCCTGCCGCTCCGAGTCCGCTGAATCGGGGGCTGTCGCTAGCTGAGCTTCTTCGCTTGCAAACGAATCTCCCCGTACAGGCAGGTGCGTGTGGTTATCCACAACTGGATACGGAAGTACCTCGGGGACGTCAGGATAAACGTGGCGCTTCTTCTTGTTCTTCCCCAACGGGCGTCTACTCCCCGGCCTTCTCGCGGAGGCGATCAAGCTCTTCTTCCACCACGGCATCGTCCAGCTTCTGGAAAACCGGCTTCGGCTTGGAGATCGGGGTTCCCGGTTGGACGGCAACGCGCTCCCATGGCCGAAGATCCGAGTACTCGCCGGTGATGATCGGGTAGGGATCTCCCCCGTCCAGATCCTCAACCTCTTCGAGTTGCGGCATCGGAGCAATATCCCCAGTCCCACCCAGAACCTTGTCGATCGCGTTGGACGAGTGAGGCAGGAACACGCTCATCATGGTGTTGAGATCAGAAACCACCTGCACCAGTGTGTGGAGAACTGTACCCAGGCGCTCGCGCTGCTCGGGGGCCTTGAGTTTGAAGGGCTCCGTACGGGTCACGTAGGCATTTGCCTCCCCCACCAGTTTCATAGCCTCGGTGAGGGCTGAGCGCTGGTGATGATGGGCGATCAATTCGCCCACTGTCTCGAAGCCGGACTCCACGGTGTCAAGGAGCTCACGATCAATGTCCTCAAGTTCGCCCGCCGCGGGGATCTCCCCGAAATTCTTGGCGATCATCGCAGCCGTGCGGTTCACAAGGTTGCCCCAACCGGCCACCAGCTCGGAGTTGTTGCGACGAACAAATTCGGCCCACGTGAAGTCCGAATCGGAGGTTTCCGGGCCAGCGATAGAGATGAAGTAGCGCAGAGCATCGGGCTGATAACGCGAGAGCACATCGCGCACGTAGATCACGACGCCCTTGGAGGAGCTGAACTTCTTGCCCTCCATCGTCAGGAACTCCGAGGCCACGACCTGCGTGGGGAGATTGAGCTTGCCGAGCGGGCCTAGCTCTCCACCTTTGGCTCCCTCACCGTTATTGGCGAGCAGCTCCGCCGGCCAAATCTGAGAGTGGAAAACGATGTTGTCCTTGCCCATGAAGTAATAGGAGAGGGCCTCGGGGTTGTTCCACCACTCGCGCCAATCCTCGGCGGATCCCTTACCTGCAGCCTCGCGCCTACGCGCCCATTCCACCGAGGCCGAAAGATAACCAATCACCGCATCGAACCACACGTAAAGGCGCTTACTCGGCTGATCCTCCCAGCCCGGAACTGGGATGCCCCACGAAATATCGCGGCTCATCGCACGCGGCCGGACGTCCTCTAGGAGATGCTGCGAGAACGAGATGACGTTCTGGCGCCATTCGCCGGTTTCCTCTACCTTGTTCAGCCAGACGGCCAGTGCCTCGGCCAGCGCAGGAAGATCCAGGAAGTAATGCTGAGTCACCTTGAACTCTGGTGTTTGCCCGGACACCTTGGAGATCGGATCGATAAGATCGCGCGGATCTAGCTGATTTCCACAGTTATCGCACTGATCACCGCGGGCTCCCTCAGCCCCACAAATTGGGCAAGTACCTTCGATGTACCGGTCAGGCAGCGTGTTACCAGAGATCGGATCAATGGCGACGTCCGTATCTTCGATGATCATGTAGCCGTTATCACGGCAGGTCTCAAACATCTGCTGCACAACCTTCTCGTGATTCACGGTGGTTGTGCGGGTGAACAGGTCATAGGACAGCCCGAGGGCAACCAGATCTTCAACGATCACGCGGTTGTTTTTATCGGCCAGCGCCTTGGGGGTTACGCCTTCTTCTTCTGCGGCCACGAGGATGGGCGTGCCGTGTTCGTCAGTGCCGGACACCATGAGCACATCTTCGCCACGCATTCGCATATACCGGGAGAAAACATCCGAAGGAACACCGAATCCGGCAACATGACCGATGTGCCGGGGGCCATTGGCGTATGGCCAAGCAACTGCAGAGAGAATATGCGACATAGTCACAGAATACTTGCCCGGGCCACTTCAAGCATATTCGCCCAGACACAAGGTGTTTTAGGCGTCAAGGTCCCGTTCGATCAGATCAGCGATCGCGGCCACCGCTTCGCCGCTATCGGAGGTAACCTTCACCTGCGCACCCTTCTCTGCAACCAGTGCCATCACCGCCATGAGCGAAGATGCGTCCACCGCAGCTTCGCCATCAAGGCTGAGGAAAATGTCCGTATCGAACTCAGCCGCTCTGTTGGCAACAAGGGAGGCTGGCCGGGCGTGCAAACCAACTGCAGAACCAACAATCGCCATACGCGTAGCCATGAACGCTCCTCTTACGGTTATCTGAATGTCGTGAGATCCTATGCTACTGGTTGTGATCGTGCCAGACGAAGGAACGGCTCCACCTGATTCGGGTGCGGGATCGTGGTACCCGGAAGCGAGACCGCCGCGGAACCGTATGCAACCGCTAGCGCCAGACGTTCGGGGCCTGCCATCCCCCGCACGCACCCGATCAAGTAACCGGCGGTGGCTGAATCTCCGGCCCCCACGGTGGAAATCACGGGAGCATCCGGCGCCTGACAGAACCACGCGCCCTCGGCCGTTGCCAGCATCGCACCGGCCCCGCCCAGCGTCACCAACACGTCGCTTACGCCGCGCTCCCGCAAATCCAGTGCCGCTTCACGGAGTCCTGCGAAGTCGCCGCGCCCGGCCGCAGCTTCTAGGTCGCGGCCATCGCGGCCCGTGAGTTGACCCAACTCCTCGGCGTTGGGTTTGAGGAAGTTGGGGGCGGCGGACTCATCCTCCCTAAGCTCACGCGCCAGAGCCAGCAGCG
>OMJG01000867.1_pt1 | contig 20098 bp, 14 predicted proteins | sample 1646431 | NCBI WGS metagenome assembly OMJG01 (sample SAMN03771674, study PRJEB25209) | food metagenome | isolation source: Cotija cheese | place: Mexico:Jalisco,Michoacan | collected 2011-12-12
TCCGGATGAAAAGAATGAAATCGCTCAATTGATCGCCTCAAATATCCATGATAACTCGACAGTTTGAGATAAGCTTGTCTCCCTGTTTGAACGAGTTTACCGGCAACTTTAAGTAATCGCAATCGAATGGAATGAATCGTCATGCCCTGATTCAGTTTCTCAAACACAATGGTCTTCAAAAAATTGACGAGGTTATAAGCCAAGACACTCATCATCATTCTGACATGGTTTTCCAGGAATCGTGGACTATCGGTTTTATCAAAATAAAACCCTGATTTTGCTTCTTTGATAAAGTTTTCCATTGTACCGCGTTTACCATAAAGAGAGAATACAGCTTCAGGAGAGATCGTCTCTGAAAGACTAGTCACAATAAACGAGTGTTGAAAGAGAAGTTCTCCTCCTTCACGAACAGATCGAATACAGACACGACGAGGTTTGGACCATGCCTGAGCTTGATACAGTACAGAAAAATACTGAACTTCTCGCTCTTCCCATTTTTGGTTGTCCCCGTACAGGACTAATTGTTCAGCTCGTTGACTGAGCTTTTGATTGTTCTTTAACCGGATCACATAATGAGCGCTGTTGGCTTCGCAAGACTCATACACCTCTGGTGTAGCGAACCCACTGTCTCCCCGTACCAATATGTCGGTATGGGGTAATGCCTCATTGTAGTGAAGTAACAACGGGTCTATAAACCCTTTCACGCCTTTGGATGTGTATTGGTTCCCTGAACGCAGTTCAGCTTTCAAGAAATCTCCCGTTGAACCATCGAAGGCAAGTAAAGGATGGTACCCGTATGTCTGATAATGAGCGTTATAATCAGTCTGTTCTTGATGGCCCAAGGTATCTGAATGGGTAGAGTCAATATCTATGATCAATTCTGTATCATTGCGGGTCAAACGTGCTTGATCGATTAATGCTTGATTCAAAGACTGTAGTTGATGGATATTTTCTTCTGAGAAACGGTCTAGAAAACGTGAAAGTGATGATTGAGAGGCTAAAGGCTTCTTGCCTAGCACCATTTGGAATACGGGATCTTGTCTTAAAAGATTCGCTGAAGAGTCTGCCGAATAGCCAGCGACCAGCTGCATGATGAACTGCTAAAGTATCGCTATATTATCATGGGTGAAATAGGCACGATGATCCGTTATGTGCAACAGGCCTTTGGCCAGTTCAGAGAAATTGAAGGTATTCATGACTTCTTTAACTAAGACTAATCCAGAATCGCTTGATAAGCGACCACCTGTATGGGAAATAGTGATGTTTGAATTGAATTTAACTTGATTTTTATGTAAGCTAATCATTAGAAGAACTCCTTTCTTGTGGTTGGTTTAGTCACCTTTACCATATCAGAAAGGGGTTCTTTTTTCATCACTTAAAGGGTGATGATATAAAAAGTTAATTTCACCTGCCGTTAGGCAGTTTCTACATGTTCCAAAAGAAAGTATGAATTATTCAGGTAATATATATTTAATTAAAATTCCAATATTTTCATTCTTGTAAAATCATATAACCATCTAATGTCTAGTGAAAATAACATTTCACTTTTTGGTTATGATGAGAAAAATGAGGCTGGAACAAAACTAGCTGGAAAATAAAACCCCGTCAAACCAAGGATTAAATTTCCTTAATTTGACGAGGTTTTTTGATTGTTTTAAACTTCAAATTCATACTCAATGAAGACTTTTGTTTCAGTCTCATTAATCACAAAAATTATTTGAAGATGCTAAAATAGTTCTTGATTCCTTGAACAATTCCATCCGCTATCTTTCCTTGATAGTTATTATTTACTAACTTAGACCGTTCAGATGCATTATCAATGAATCCCATTTCTGTTAAAACAGCTGCCATTCCGGTTTCTCTAATAACATGGAAATTAGCTTCTTTATCTCCTCTATCGTAAGCACCTGTTTCTTCAAGGAGGGCATCCTGTATAGCTTCTGATAATAGTGAACTTTTTAATAATCTATCTGGATCATTAGCAACTACGAGATTTTTCGCATTTCCACTTCCATTATAAGAAAATGTTTCTATCCCCTTACTTATGCTATTAAATGAGTTAGTATGAATGCTGACAAATATATCAGCGCTAGATATATTTGCAATTCTAGCTCTTTCAGACAATGCTACAAAGACATCTGTAGTTCTTGTCATGATAACTTCATAGCCAGCACTTACAAGTTTAGCTCGTACTTTTTTTGCAACTTTTAAATTAAGGTCTTTTTCTTTAACTCCAGCTGTTTGAGCACCTGGGTCCGTTCCACCATGTCCAGCATCAATCACTACAACACGCTTAGTAGGATTTAATTTTTTCAAGGCTGCTTTATCGATCCAACCTAGTTCTTTTCCATTTACGGCAATTAATACCCAGGTTGCGCGTCTGGTTTTAGCTTCTTTTTTTACAGTGACCTCTGTTCCGAAGTAGTTTGAAGAAGATGCTTTTACAACATAACCTTCTGTACCCCAGGGTTTAGAAGAAATGCTATCGCCTTTTCTGATTATTCTAGCTTTATAATCTGCTACATTTGTTTCAGAAGTTACACGTTCAATATCCAAGGCTGCTTTATCAATCCAACCAACATTTTTACCGTTAATCGTAATATAAGCCCAGGTTGCACGATCTGTTACTGCTTCTTTTGTGATTTTAACTTCTTTATTCAAATACTGAGATGATTTTGTAATAGTTTCATAATCTTTTGTTCCATATGGCTTCGTAGTAATTGAATCAGAGTCACGCTTGATTAATGCGTAATAGTTAATTTCTTTTTCAGAGATGATTACTTCAAATTCAGATAAAGCAGCTTTATCGATCCAACCAAGTTGCTTACCATCAATAGAAATCAACGCCCAAGTTGCTCTTTGTGTTGTTGCTTCTTTTATTACTTGAACTTTTTTACCAAAGTAAGCAGAAGATTTCGCTACTGTTGAGTAGCCCTCTGTTCCATAAGGTTTTGTGTTGATACCATCTGTCATTCTAGAGATGTAGCGTGTGTATTGAACAGATTTTTCAGAAGTAACTTTTTCAATATTTAGAGCCTCTTTATCGATCCAGCCTATCTGCTTGCCGCCAACCGAAATCAACGCCCATGTTGCACGACCAGTTACAGCTTCTTTAATGACTTTAACTTGCTTATTCAAGTATTTTGAAGAGTGAGCTACGTATTTAGACTCAAAAGTTCCATATGGATTGGTATTAATCGTATCCGTTCCTCGATTGATAGTAGCAACATAGTTAATTTCTTTTTCAGAGATGATTACTTCATTAGTAGTCAAAGCACCTTGGTCAATCCAGCCAATCTCTTTATCATTTATAGAAATTAATACCCAGGTTGCTCTTCTTGTTTTTGCTTCTTTTAATACTTTTACTTGTTCTCCAAAATAGTTTTTAGATTTATTTACAATTTCGTATCCTTCTGTTCCGTACGGTTTGGAAGTAATTGTGTCTGTTGCACGGTTAATAAAACGTGTGTAGCTCACTGATTTTTCAGAAGTAACTTTTTCAATATCTAATGCTGCCTTGTCGATCCAGCCTATTTCTTTTTTACCGATTGAAACCAATGCCCATGTTGCGCGGTCAGTAACTTTTTCTTTCGTGATGTTCACTTGCGCATTAAGATAATCCGAAGACTTAGCTACTTTTTTCGAACCCACTGTTCCATAAGGTTCTGTATTAATCGTATCCGTTCCTCTGACGATTTTTGCTGCATAATTGATTTCTTTTTGCGAAAGAACACTTTCGTATGATGTTAATGCTTTTTTATCAATCCAACCTAGTTCTTCGCCATTCAGAGTAATTAAAGCCCATGTTGCTCTTCTTGTAGTGGCCTCTTTTACAACTTTAACCTCTTTATTCAAATAAGTATCGGATTTTGCCTTTGTTGTATAGCCTTCTGTTCCGTAAGGTTTAGAACCAATACTATCATTTCCTCTTGTTATTACAGCCGTATAAGAAACAGCTTTTTCAGAAGTGACTTTTTCAATATCTAATGCTGCCTTGTCGATCCAGCCTATTTCTTTTTTACCGATTGAAACCAATGCCCATGTTGCGCGGTCAGTAACAGCTTCTTTAGTAATAGTCACTTTCTCATTTAGGTATTCAGATGATTTCCCTACTATTTTTGAATCTTTTGTTCCGTAGGGTTGCGTATTGATTGTATCAGTACCACGATTGATTTTTGCAACATAATTGATATTTTTTTCTAATCTAATTGTTTCATATAAATCTAAGCCGCTTTTATCGATCCACCCTAATTGTTGTCCGCTTAATGAAATCAAAGTCCACGTTAAACCATTTTTCGTTTTCTTTTCTTGGGTAACAGTTACTTTTTTGTCAAAATATTCCATTGTAGTCGAGTTTACTTTAGAGTCTTTAGTGTATTTAGGTGCTGAATAAATTCCATCAGTTTCTGCATTGATGTAAGCTATATAATTAACGTTATTTGTCGCAACTACTTCATCTGAATAAGTACTGGTTAAGTCACTTTGTAAATCACTATTTGAAGGATTTACGTCTTCCAGAGTTGTCTTATCGAAGGTGTCTAGATTATATGTTTGGATAATACTGTTTAACTTTGTGTTATAACTCGGATCTGTAGCGTATCTACCAGTCAACCAAGCTGTAGCATCTTGATAAGTTTTAGCATTTTCTTTCCACGTACCTTTATAAAAATCACTGTTCATAGTAGCAGGACCATTACGTAGCTTGTCTCCATAATCATTTAATGATTCAGCATACGACGGATATTTTCTGAACCCCGCTTTGATTGTTGACCAGCCATCTTTTTCGCTGTATTCCTTTGTATACTTATAAAACGTTTGTCCGTTATAAGACCCTTTTACCCCAAACAAGTTAAAATTAGGATTATAAGCTAAAATGCTAGTTCCCCAAGCACTTTCTAAAGCAGCTTGTGCAATCATTACTGAAGCATACAAGTTGTTCTTTTCAGCCACAGAAACTGCATAACCTGAAATAGAATTAATAAAAGCAGTTGTTTTAGAGACGCTACTAGTTCTAACGCTATATGTATCATTAGCAACTTGGTCTTGCTCCATCATTTCTATTGCTTTTTCTCTAGTTTCTTCTACCGAATATATCTCTTCAGGTGAAACTACTTCGTTCTCTATGTCTACTATCTCACTGTTTGTTTCACTGGAATCAGCTAGTTCTTCACCCTGTACTGTAGAAGTCTCGAGTTCTTCCAAACTACCTTGTGAAGTCTCTGCTTTTTCAACTATACTCGTTGCATCACTACTTGCTTCGGCTGCCGATACAGCAGAAGAAAGAAAAATAGGACTTAAGAACGTAGCAACCATTGAAATTGCAAACACTTTACGTATACCTTTATTTTGACTCTTCAAAAATTAGCTCTCCCTTTTATTTTTTTGTACATTCACAAAAATGCTTCCCTTATTATATAGGAAATTCTAGTAACTTCATGGCTATTATTGTGACAGTATTATGAATAAAAAAAACACACTCTCATTCTTTATTCAAGAAAATGAGAGTGTCCTTTTATTCTTTATTTAGATTGTTTTTTTCCGTTTCCTTAACAATATAAATTGGTCTTTTTTTTGCTTCTAAATACGTTTTTCCTAAATACTTGCCAAGGATACCTAAGCAAAAGAGCTGTAAGCCACCCATACCTAATATAATCACGATTAAAGAAGTCCACCCTGATGTAGGATTTCCAAATGCTAATGTGCGCACGATGATGACGGCAGACAAAATCAAAGCAAAGATAAACGAACCTAATCCTATGATTGATGCAATAGCTAGCGGAACTTCAGAAAAAGCTACAATACCATCTATAGAATATTTGAAAAGACTCCAGAACGACCAGGTTGTTTCACCCGCTATACGTTCTCTATTTTTAAATTCCAAATACTTAGTATTGAATCCTACCCAACTGAAAATCCCTTTAGAAAAACGATTATACTCCGTCATTTGTAATACCGCATCAACCATTTGTCTGGTCATCAACCGGTAATCTCTCGCTCCATCTACAATCTCAGTATCTGATATTTTATTAATGACATTGTAAAATTGTTTTGCGAAAAAAGAACGAATCGGTGGTTCACCTTCTCGACTCACTCTTCGAGTACCGATACAGTCATAGTCTGTTGTTTTAATTTCCTGTACCATTGTAGAGAGTAATTCAGGAGGGTCTTGCAAATCGGCATCCATTACCGTTACATAATCCCCAGTTGATTTTGCTAACCCCGCATATAGAGCCGCTTCTTTTCCAAAGTTTCGCGAAAAAGAAATATATTTAACTCTTTCTTTATGTTGTGTAGCTAAATTTCTTAACTTATCGATTGTACTGTCTTTTGATCCATCGTTGACAAAAATATATTCAAAATCTTCTGTCATTGTTCTTCTAACTTTTTCTAGTTCTTCATAAAATAAATCGATTGTCTGTTCTTCATTGTAACATGGTACAACAATAGATATTACTGTTTTTTCTTTCATAATCATACCTTCTTCTTTATTACATTAGACTTTTCTCTAAAATACTTATAGATGAAATAGTTCAATAAAACTATCCAACTAAATGCTGATAAGAATAGCATTGAATTTTGTAAAAAAGTTTCTTTGTATTGAATTGTTATTTCCCCTTTTCCATTAACTATTACAGATAGTTGTCCATTTTCCTCTTTATCTAAAAATGGTTGGCTGACTATTCCATCACCAGCTATTTCTGCAGTGTAACCTTTATAATAAATTAGCGGTAAGGTTATCTTTTGCTTAGACTCTGAATCAAATGTAAAAGATATTCGGTCTCGATTTTTATTATAGTCGTCTATTTTTAATTGTTCTTTATCATAAGTTGGCTGTAGAGGCTGTTCTTTTAAAACATCATAATCTGAACTTTGCGGCAAATACTCCTTACCAGCTCCTAAGTAAGAGAGATCTAATTGATTAAATTCCTCATACGATTTCACTTCTTCATCAGGAGCATTTACACGCATGTTGACTGTATATGATATTAATAAAAATAGACTTAAAAAACAAACACTAGCCATTTTTTTCTTATCTTTGAGTACCCAATGCAATGGATCTTCTGCAACAATCCAACAAACCAATAAAGATACAAACCCTAAAAATCTCCAAGGAAACTGGATGGTATTGAAAAATGTTTGATCAAGTAGCTTCCAGGGAAACAGATTCGTTACTACTATGAACAGCAATACAGCGACAAAATATATATCTTTAATTTTTTTATCCTTTATCTTGTAAATAATCACACTGTATATCACTAGAAAAATGAGTAGTAAGATCCCTAGATTAGGAGTACCTTTATTGGATAAAGAATTTACAATCAAAGATCCTAAATCAGTAGCTTTTTCAGACATATAAAAGATTGGATTGTTCCCAACTTTAAAGCTTTGTGATAGGGTTTGTTCAAGAACTGGTATAAAGTAAGTAAGCGTAAGTGCAATAGTTAGTACGACCGAATAAATAAGCGATAATACTCTTTCTCTTTGTTTAATCAATTGTTTAGTATTCAAAATTAAAAAGATAGCCACTAATAAGGCGAACATCACAGCTGACAAAATATGAGAATAGATAATAAAAGTCATTCCTATAGCCAAAAAATACCACTTTGAAGGTTCCCCATAAAGAATATGATAAAGACCAGCAAAAGCAAGTGGAAGAAATGTTAGAGCTAATAATTCTCCTAGCGCTGCTCGTGTTGTTAGGTCTAATAAGCGGTAAGGAGCAGTTGTGAAGAGCAGAGAAAAGAGAAAGCTTTTTGTTAATGAGTTTTTGATACTATAAAAAGAAGTATAAGAAATAACAAAAGTAAAGAAATTGATTATTACCATAAAGCTAATATATGCTTCTGATATAGAAAAGCCAATCAAACGAAATAGTGCAGGGATATAAAGGAAAAAATCCGAGTAGAATATACTAGAAGCATATCCCATAGTATTCATCATAATCATATTTAATTTAGGAAACCATACTCCATTTGATATTGCTTCATATAGACCCTCAATTCGATTCTTATGAAATTCTATGTCATCTCCTATTATGATTTTTCCATTCAATAAATGGGTATAGTAAACAGAAAAAAAACTTAGAAAAATGAAGAAGAGCAAAATAAGTACCCCTGTTACTTTTCTATTATTCCAATTCATATTGAATAACACTTTCAAGCCCCTTTTTATATGATACATGATTAAAGTGATCAGGACTGAGAGCTAAGCTCAGTCCTAACCTCATTATTACTCTCCACAAACCTTTAGATAGAAGTCATTCATGGCTTCCTCATTATAAGCCTTATAATCAAAATTTGCTGGCTTGATTTTTCCATTGATAAAGTCTGTCATTCCTTGAGAGATATCATCAATAGAGTTATTAACCAGTAATCCTTCTGTCCCTGTTAATACACTATGAATGCCTGGAACGTCCGTTCCAATCACAGGTTTATTGATAATCATAGCTTCAAGAAGAACTAATCCCTGGCCTTCATAATTAGATGACAAAATGAAACAATCACAAAGATTAATAAACATAGCCGGATTTGATACATGTCCTAATAAGTGAATTTTATCTTGCATATCCAATTCAATTATTTTTTGTTCTATTTCATTTCTTATTGGTCCATGTCCTAATATATATAACTCACAGTTTTCATTCTGGTCTGCCAATTTAGCAAAAGCTTCTATTAGAGATATATGATTTTTTTCAGGAGATAACCTGGCTGCATTCACGAAGTTTATTTTGTTCTCCTTGGGTGGCAAGAATCCCTTTAATGTAAGAACACCTGTAGATTCATTTGTGTCTTCGAAGAAAACGATACGTTCATTTCCATCGCTTGAACTAATAATAGTTTTACCATTGTTAAAACTATTATTCACATGTGCAGATTTTATAATAGCATCACCATCAATCGAATTATTTACGTAATCCATTTTCTCTTCATAATTCGGTATAAGATGACCTAGATCAATTTTATTCTGTGTATTTGTACTTTTTGAAACAGATATAACTTTATCATAATATTTATACAAACTAAAAATAACTTTTAAATTCCACTTATGTTTATACTTATTTCTGATTTTTTTATTATACTCTTCCATCATTACATTGTGTAAATAAACAACTTTTCTAGGCACATCTGACATAGCAAACAAAGCAGTAAACATTTTATTGTAGCCGCCAAAATCTATTAAAATATCTACTGGTAACTTTCCTGTAACTCGCTTAAACTCATTATTTAAGTGTTTTTTCAGTTTTTCCTTATTTAAATATTTAGAATCAGCACCTTGTCTATATAATAGATTTTGTCGAACAGTGTTGAAGTATCCTCTATTCACAGCACTAAATTTATAAATAAAATGAACTCTAGAATCCACACGATTTATATTATCCGCTTTTTCAGCTTTCATTTTATCTGTATCCATAAAGATCACTTCATATTTGTCATAATCTATATTTTTAGACAAATTTATTGCTGAATTTGTAATTCCATTATTATAAAATCCACCACAATAAAATAGGATTTTCTTCTTATCAGATAAATAACTCAATTCCAGTTCATTTTTTGGGTTTTTATGGAATACAATGTCAATTACTCTACGTGCAGATTGCTGATCATCATTTTTACAAAATCTCTCTAGATAGTTACTGTAATTTTGTGAAAATTTTTCCATGTAAATCTCATCATCTATCGTAAGAGACTCACACAGATTGTTTATAGTGGTGCAAAGTTCTCCAGGTAATTTTTCTAAATCTAAATAAAAACCTCTTTTGTTTTCATAAGAAACTTTATCAGGGATATAAAAATAAATTGGTCGTTTAGTTGGTAAAAAATCAAAAAAGATACTACTATAGTCTGTAATTAGTTTATCTACACAAGATAACAGTTCATTGGTATCAACCCAATTGGGAACAATCTGGTCATCATAATGATGTTCCACAAAATAGTCATAGATAAAATAATGTGTTTTTAAGAGAACTTTATATTCCGAACCTAAGGTGTCTTGAATTTTTTTTAATTCATTCAAAAGTATCAGTATATCTTCTTCTGTTGTGTCCTTTAGAGTTTTTTTCCAAGTTGGCGCATACAAAACTAATTTTTTATCTGTAGGAAGATTCAACATTTTTAACATATTTTCTTTCTTTGTTGAAAGAGTTAAGTCTACTCTAGGATTCCCAGTAATATAAACTTTGCTACTTAATATTCCATCTAAATCATGTCCCTTTATTAATCGGTCTGCTGTAAATCGATTAGGCATAACTAAATAATCTGTGTGCAAAAAGTTACGTTGAATATTTTTATGGGCAGAAAGATTAGCATTTTTAATATCCAACCCTAAAGTCTTTAGTGGCGTACCATGCCATGTATTGATGTAGATTTGCTCATCACGCTTTATAAAATAGGGCATGAATGACGTGTCATTAATTAAATAATGACAGGTTGCTAATAATTCGAAATACCTTTTGCTTTCGTATTCTACAAAATGAATATTTTTTTGATTCGGAAAATCTTCCTGAATCCTTTGAATCATTGGATTTTTCAAATCATTGGTAGCCCAATAAAAATGAGCACTAGAAAAGTGCGGATCTTTTATTAACTCAGTGAAAAGAGCATATACATTTCCAGTTAGACTCACGGCATGATAAGCCTCTAGTAGAAACGTATTCTTGTTTACTGATCTATTTTCGATAGTTTTAATATAATAGCTTTTCAAATTCAATTTTTTATTTTGAACTTGTTCTTTCATTGGACCCATATAAAATTTGGCAATTTCTTTAACTTTTTTTAGCTCCACTATAAATTTCTCATTCCTTTGTATTGATTTTGATAAAAAAATTTCATTGATTTCTAGATTGGATCTGCTTAACCAACTTAGCAGCTGCATTTCCATCTTCCCAATTGCAAAAAGCATTGTAAAAATCTACTAAATTAGTCTGATAATTTTCAAAAGTTCCTGTTTCTAAGAAAATAGTCAATTTCTCATAAAAAGTGTTTTCTTCTATCACAAATGGTCCAGGGGCATTTTTTTCTAAGTCAAAATAAAACCCTCTTAATTTATCCCGATAATGCTCATAATCATATGCATAAAAGAGCATCGGTCTCTTTAGATTAGCATAATCAAAAAATACCGATGAATAATCTGTGATTAGCAAATCAGATACTAAGTATAGATCACTAATGTCTATATTTGTTGAAAAATTAAATATATTAGGATGAGTTGAACTATTGTCTAAGCTTTCTGCTACCAGATAATGTGCTCTAAATATAAACACAGCATCATTCCCAAGTAAATGGATTAATTGATCCATGTCAAACGGAACATGAAATTTATATTTTCCTTTAGAGATATAATAATCATCGCGCCATGTGGGTGCATAAAGAATGACTTTTTTATCTAATGGAATACCTAATTGTTTCTTTATAGCTTTTATATCTTTATCATTATCTTTTTGATATAGTACATCATTACGTGGGTATCCACTATCAATAAATGATTTTTCAAAAGCAAAACAAGATTTGAATATATCTTTTGAGTATTGATTTGGTGCTACCAGATAGTCCCACTTTTGAGTTTCGATCAAGAAGTTTTTTTTGTAATTCTCTAAATTGGAACCAGGCATACTAAACGTATCCATATCTAAAGCTAGTTTTTTTAATGGTGTACCATGCCAAGTTTGAACATATTTTGTTTCTTTTCTTTTTGGTAACCATTTAGGCATACGTGCATTAATAATCCAAAAATTAGCTCTAGCCATATAGTAAAGCCAACGAATGGAAAAGCGATATACAATCTTTACATTTTCATCTTTCACAATATCCCTATCACGATAGCGAATACTCCAATATAATTTATTTTTTTTATCATTCTGCATATATAAATAATCATATATCGCTTTTGGGTTGTCATCAAAACGTCTACCATATTGAGATTCAAATACATATACATTTGGTATAACGGGTAGTAAGGAAAATATACGAAACATTGAGGACAAGACAAAGATAATTAGTTTTTGTTTCATTATTAATAACTACTCCTTTAATCTTCTCTCTCAAGGTCTTCTTCAATTTTTTTACTAATTTTGTCGACTTCAGCTTTAATCATCTTCAAATCTTCTTTAATCTTAGAAGTTGAAATACCTTCAGTACGAGGTAAATAAACTACCTGACAATATTCTTTTAAGAAATCAAACTTATTTTCCCAGTCGTCTCCCATTACAAATACATCAATGTCGTATTTTTGTACATCCTGTATTTTTTGTTCCCATTGATTTTCAGGGACAACCTCATCTACACATTCTAATGCCTCTAAAATCAGTTTACGATCTTCCCAAGACGTATACGCTTTTTTTCCTTTAATGGCATTAAACTCATCTGTTGACACAGCAACTGTCAGGTGGTCTCCCAATGCAGCCGCTCTTTGAAGCAACAATATGTGTCCTTTGTGTAATAAATCAAATGTTCCATAAGTTAGTACTTTTCTCATAATTATTCCTTTCATAACTTTATTTTGAATGAGTATGTTTTTAAATATAATCTACAAATCGTGCTCTGAATTTCATATGAATATGAGAACCAAATATCAAAATGATAGAAATTATTCCCCAAAAAATCAGACTCATAGTAGGCTTTTCCCAGAACCACTCCCTCGAAAGGAAGGCATCTCTAAAACCGTCTACAAAGTAATAAATAGGGTTAATCTGAAATAGATTAACTAACCAGTCCGGAAAACTACGTGTTTCAACATCCCAAATTGGCCCAGAAATATAGAAAAGTAATCGTAAAATAGATTGCAACATAATATGGTAATCACGAATAAGAATTGTTATTGTTGAATTTAAAATACCCATTGCAAATAAAAATGCTATCATACAAATAAAGTAATAAATATATTGTATCCAATATATCGTTGGATACACACCGAAAAAATACATGACAGTCATTAATATAGCCATCATCCACCAGTAAGAGACGATGTTACTCATCATATTAATAGATGGTAGAATACTAACAGGAAATTTCATTTTAGAAACCATTCCTATTTTATGATAGATACTATTAGAACCACCTAATAGACTAGAGTTTACAAAAAACCACACAATAATCCCAATAAGCATCCAAACTATAAATGGAACACCACTAACATTACGTCCTCCGTTTACTCCTATACCAAAGATTAGATAATAAATCCCAATTTGTATTAAAGGATTTAAAAATTGCCACATTAGGCCTAAATAGTGACTCTGATAAGTTGCTCTTTCTTCATATTTTGATACTCGTCGAATAATTCCGAGGTTATCAAATTGCTCTTTTATAATAAGCATAACATTCTTCATGCTGAATCTCCTTGTATTCAAATATTATTATAATAATTCTTGAATATGTTGTAATAAACGCTTTATAGATTGTCCATTGTTATAAGTATTCCATTTATTATTAAAGTTTTCAAAATGACAATCTTGAGTTTTTTTTATTTGTAGAATCAATTCATCCATAGATTGAACAATTTCCCCTGGCAACCAATTTTTTAAATCTTTTTGTAATCCTGTTACCTGGTCATATTCTTCTAAGTCATAACAATAGAAAATTATCTTATTTGCATTATTAAGCAGTGTAAAATCAAACGTCACTGATGAGTAGTCTGTTATCAAGATGTCTGTAACCATTAATAGATCTTCTATACTATATTGGCTTAAGTTACCATACAAAAACCCATTGTAATTTTTTTCAACTGGCTTTGTCAAAACGTGAGGGTGTTTCTTCATCAAAATAGCATAATCACTTCCCAGTGCCTCATATAATTGTTGAACATTAAATGGATACTCATCCTCTAGCCCATTTCGATAAGTAGGAGCATATAAGATAATCTTTTTCTTTTTTAGCTCAGGATACTTAGTAAAAAAAGAATCTCTTTTTTCATCAATTAACTTTTGATTGAAGTAAATATCTGTTCTTGGATTACCATATGATTTTATGCTATTTTTACTAGCACCGTAACTATTTCTGAATACTTCTCCCATCATTTCTGAACCTACAATATACTCATCAAATCGTTTATAAACTTGTTTAAAACGTAAATGATCAAAAAAACTTCGTCCTATTGCAGTCGGGTCTTCCAAACCGAAACGTTTAATTGCACCATTAGCATGCCAAATCTGGATAATCGTTGTTTCCTTTTTGGGATATAGACCCGCTAAAAAAGGGAAATAATTGTCACAAATAATAACTTTTGATTGCATAAGAATGGGAATCGCTTTTTGTAAAAAGGTTACCGAAGAAGAAATCGGAAAAATTTTTGCTCCCATTTTTTCAAATCTTATAGCTTCTTCTTCACATTTTTTTTCAAAAAGAATTATAATTTCGACATTTGGATTTTCTGTAATTAACGCGCTCAAAAAACCATTATCATTTTTAGGAAAACTCATTAAATAAACAATTCTTTTCTTTATAGACAAGGGTTTAGAAAAAATTGAAAAGAACCGAACCAACCATATATATATAATTTTTTTGATTTGTTCCAATGTTCTCCTACTCTCTTATACTTCATAGTTTCCAGTATTATTTCTGTATTGCTACCAATTAATAAAACGCTATCCAAGAGTTTAATATCAAGTTAAAATCCCATTAATACAGAGATTAAAGAATTACCACTTAAATGAACCACCATTAAAAAGCTTGTCATAACGACAGCAAATAACAAAATAAGTCTAGTTGATAATCTCATTCGATCCGTTACTTTTTCTTCTTCAAATTGTTTGTCTAATTCAGTTATTCTTTCCCTATCGTTTGTTTGCTCTATTTGCTTATTAAAATAGTCTCTTACATCAAATTCTTTTTGCTCTTGTTTATGTTTATTTTGATAGTCCTTTTTATCCTTTGCGTTTTTCTTTTTAAAATCATCGCTAAATTTTTTATATTCAGCAGCGACTTCTTCAGCGGGGCCTGCCATACGAACTTCTCCATAATGCATCCATACAATTTTATCACAAAGTTTCTTCACTTGGTTCAATGAATGACTAACGAAGAAAATCGTTTTCCCTTGTTCTTTAAATTCCATCATTTTATCCACACATTTTTGATAAAAAGTTTCATCACCAACAGAAAGTGCTTCATCGATAATTAAAATATCCGGATTAGTATGGACAGCAATTGCAAATCCAAGACGAGATTTCATACCACTGGAATAACTTTTTACTGGCTGATTGATAAAGTCTCCAATTTCTGCAAAATCTATAATATCATCAATCGTTTCATCAATTTCTTTATTTGTTTTCCCAGTCATTAATGATTTTAAGCGTATATTTTCTAATCCAGTCAGCTGATTTTTCAGGCCTGCTGAAATAGCGATTATAGAGGTATCTCCATTAACTTCAACTTTACCAGTTGTTGGTGGTATAATACCCGCAATAATATTTGCTAAGGTTGATTTTCCTGATCCGTTTACTCCTATTAATCCAATTGTTTCACCATCGTAAACGTCTAAGGAAACACCTCTTAAAGCCCAAAAAGTAGGAATTTTTTTTCTAGAAAATTTAAACAGCGCTTTTATCTTATCTGATTTTTGCTTATACAAATCATATTGTTTTGTAACGTTCTCAATAATTACTTTTTGTTTATTCACCAAAACATTTCACCTATTCTTCTGATTTATATTTTAAATTTTGTGAATTTTAATTGCCAGACTATATAGTATTATATATTTTATTCATTTTCAACTTTTAAAAATCTATGTAATTATATCACATAAACTTCCCCATTATTTCTAATATACTTAATAATTCATGCAATTGAAATGTTTTCTAAAAAGCAGTTGGCAATAAGCTAAATTAAAAGTCAACTTCAAAAAATTAATTCCATATCCTTATTTTTTTAAACGGTTAATCAGTTGTCGAAGAATTTGAAGAGTAGTCTAATTAAAATTTGATGGATATCTTCTCTTTTCAGTTTACAAAAATATATTTTACTTTATCGATAACAAGGCGTTCCTATTAAATATAAATATTCTAAAAGTTTCTATATGATGGTTCTACTAACAACCAACTAAATAATATCTAGTATTTTTATGAATTCAGATTGTACTACATTAGTAAAAAAACAGGCTAATTAATTAGCCTGTTTTTAATTAAAATACTTCTATTTTCGATCTTTAGAATGAGCTTCAGCTTTCGGATCTCTATTCATTAACTCAATAATCGTACTTCTTACATCGGCTTGATCATATAAAACGCTATAAATGGCTTCTGTGATTGGTAACTCAATATTTTTTTCTTTGGCTAATTCACAAGCAGCAACAACGGTCGAAGCGCCTTCAACAACCATCCCAACAGTTTCTAGTACTTCATCTAAAGAATGGCCTTTACCGATCATATTACCAGCTTGCCAGTTTCTTGAATGAATACTTGTACAAGTAACTATCAAATCTCCAACTCCACTTAATCCTATAAAAGTTAGTGGATCGGCTCCAAATGCAATTCCAAGACGACTAATTTCAGCTAACCCTCTAGTTATTAATGCTGCTTTTGCATTATCTCCGTATCCTAACCCTGCTAAAGCCCCAGCGCCTAATGCTATAATATTCTTTAGTGCTGCTCCATACTCAACCCCAATAATATCTTTATTCGTGTATATACGCATATAGTTATTCATAAATAATTCTTGAACTTTTTCTGCTGCATCTAAATTCGTAGATGCTGCTGTAATAGTCGTCAAATCATTTACAGCCACTTCTTCAGCATGACTTGGCCCTGATAGAGCAACTATTCCTTCTCTTTTTTCTTCTGGTATTTCTTCTTGTAGAATCTCAGATATACGCTTGTGTGTTTGTTGCTCTAACCCTTTACTTGCAGTTACTAAAATTACTTTGTCATCTATTAATTCCGATAATTGACGCGCTACTATACGTGTAACCTTTGTCGGAAGCACAAACAAAACGATCTGAGAATTTGTGATTGCTTCTTTTAGATCAGATGTAGCTTTAATATTTTCGGATAAAACTAAATTTGGTAAGAACATTTTATTTGTATGCTCTTCATTAATTTCCTTAATTTGATCTTCAACATTACTATATAATACCGGTTTATGACCGTTTTCTTCTAATACTTTTGCTAAGGCAGTCCCCCAAGAACCGGCTCCTATTATAGCTATTTTCTTTTTCATTCATTATCTCTCCATTCCCTATCGATAATTCATTAAATTTAATGCTATCATAAATTGTTTGAATCAAGTTGTACATTTATTACTTAATCACTCAACTATTATGTTTAAAATCATATCCTATGGTGCTTTTAGACTCAAAAGATTTGAACTTCATTTCTCTTTTACTGTAAAGTATTACACATATAATGAGCACTGAGAGGGTTGGTGATAAGTATCCACCTTTTTGGAAATTCAGAAAGATAAATAATAATCCTAATCCAACATTTCTCCGCAAAATAACCCCAGTGAAAAAGATACTCATAAAAAATGGAACAACCCCTAGATCAGAAATCATATATGCAAAGTTATTAGTGATTGGCGGAGTATTTCCAGCACCATTTCCAATCAAAAAATTATTTTTTTGCGCATATTTCCAACTTCCAAAAATTCTACTCGAAGCAGAACCATCCTCTCCATTTATTATTGAAAAAGATCGTTCAATTAAAGATTTGTACAAAAAATCATGACTTATATATATAAGTAGTAGTATCAATAGCATATATATAAACGCCATTTTATTAAAACGAAAAGTTCCATTTTTCAACAAAAGATTAACCCCATATAATAGGATCAATATGATCATGATGGCAATTGAACTATATGAAAAAGTTAAGATGATTCCTCCGAGAAGTAGTAGATTAATGTATTTAGTAAAATTGATTTTTCTTTTGAAGAAAAGATTAATACTTAAATTTAAATTTAAATAAAATCCAAGATGTGCTGGTTCGGAAAAAACGCTCCGCATTCGTATCGTTTCATTATAGAAATAACTTAATTCATCTGTTCTAGTTAATTTCCAAATAAATTTAAAAGGTAAATTCCCTGTATAAATTGCAAGTGAAATGTATACCCCAATTAAAATCACTAAAATTGAATATATATTGAGATATTTCAATAAACTCATTTCTAAGTTTCTAATGCTCAAAAAACGGTATGTTATCAAAACAAACACACTATAATATAAAATTTTTATTGTTGCTGCTATCGCATTATTAGCATCAAAATCATTATTTAATTCTAAATTCAAAAAAAAGTTGACTGCTAAGTATACAGAAATCAAACTTAAAATTTTATAATCCATTATTTCTAAAAAAACATTTTGGGTAAATAGCAAAATAAGCAGTATAGAAAAGAAAAGAAAATCTCCGACTGAAAAAATTCCAATTATCCAATCAGATAATATTAATCCTAATGGTAACAATAATATTATTAAATTATCGATCAAAATTATAGACTGATTAGATTTAAAATGTAAATGCTCCAATTTCTATAACTCCTTTAGGTCCTTTATTAGTCAGAATAAAAATTCATTAACACCTTAATAATCTTCCTGCTAGCCGTTCCCGTTCCGTATGGGTTAACAGCTTTAGACATTTCCTCGTATACCTTTTCATTATTCAATAATTCATTAATTGCTTGGAATACCCTTTCTTGTTCTGTTCCGATCACTTTAAGTGTACCAGCTTCTAGTCCTTCAGGGCGCTCTGTTTTGTCTCTTAAAACAAGGACTGGAATATCAAAAGCAGGTGCTTCTTCTTGTAGTCCACCAGAATCAGTTAATACTAAATAGGCTCTAGACATGACTTTATGGAATAAATCAACTTCTAATGGCTCCACTAATAAAATCCTATCTTGGTCTTCAAGCAGTTCTTTCACAAGTCTTTGAACAGTCGGGCTTAAATGCACCGGCATTACAACCGCTATATCTTTATGTTCATCAACGATGCGTTTAACTGCCTTAAAAACATTTCTCATAGGCTCGCCATGGTTTTCTCTTCTATGCATAGTTAAGAGAATCCATTTTTTATTAAGTGTCATTTGATCCAGTACTGGATGTTCTACTTCTAAAGTTTTTGTATACATGATTGCATCAATTGCCGTATTGCCTGTTACGAAAATATTACCCTCTGGTTTATTTTCATTGAGCAGATTTTGTTTTGTTAGTTCCGTTGGTACAAAGAAAAGGTCTGCTATGTTATCGATCAATTGACGATTTGCCTCTTCGGGAAACGGAAAATACTTGTCGTATGTTCTTAGTCCTGCTTCTACATGTCCTATGGGAATCTGCTGATAATAAGCAGCCAGTGCTGCTGCAAAACTGGTCGTCGTATCTCCGTGTACAAGTACCATATCAGGCATGTCTTCTATAAAAATATTTTCCAGACCTTTGAGAACTTTCATTGTAATATCTGATAAAGTCTGATTTGTTTCCATCACGTTCAAATCATAATGAGGATGGATATCGAATACTTTCAGAACTTGATCAAGCATTTCACGATGTTGCGCTGTCACGATAACTTGAGTTTCAAACTGGTTAGTATGCTTTTCTAATTCTTTGATAACTGGGGCCATTTTAATCGCTTCAGGCCTAGTGCCAAAAACGACGGCAATCTTTTTCCTATTCATCCACTTAATCGTCCTTTTATATCGCGTTGAGAAATCTCAATTTTTTTATGATGATTAGCACTTTTAATGCATTAAAACAATATACCTATTGACGTTTACACATTCAACAAGTATTCTACCATAAAAAAAGCCTTGTAGTTAGTGAAGTTTTTTAAAGATTCACTTAACATTCAGGCTATTTTGTCATAAATTGTCTTAATCTTGAAAGATTAATTCTGAGTTTGTCTTTTACTGAGATTGTCTTCAGCTTTTGCAGTTCTTTTTTTAATTCTGGTTCTACTTTGCTTTGCTGAAGCCCATTATAAATTGAGAGCAGTTGTCTCTTTATAAAGGATTTTTGATTTTCGTTGAATCGACCAGAATGGTAGTCCACTTCCAATAAATTAAATACTTTTAAATAAGATTCGAAAGACCGTTTCTTGTGCAGCGGAGTCTGTTCCGTCATCGTCGATGCGATTCTGTATCTTCTATGATAGTAGGCCTGATCTACGTAGCTCATTCTTTGAGTGTGT
>OMJG01000869.1_pt1 | contig 20074 bp, 29 predicted proteins | sample 1646431 | NCBI WGS metagenome assembly OMJG01 (sample SAMN03771674, study PRJEB25209) | food metagenome | isolation source: Cotija cheese | place: Mexico:Jalisco,Michoacan | collected 2011-12-12
CCCTTGGCGTTGAGGAGTCTCTGTGTTTGCGCGACCGAATAGCCCAGGTACGTGCCGTGTGGAACCGTGCTCACGGTCGTAACAGTGACCGGCACGGTTGTCGTTGTGGTGCCGTTGCCGAACGCTCCTGATCGGGCGAGGTTGGTGTCCAGGGAACCGTTGTAGCCGGTGACTCTGCCGACCGAGGTGTACTGGTGGATGAGCCATTTGTCCCAGTAGGCCACGGACGGGGAACCGTGATAGGCCCCGTTGTTCGAACCATAGTTCGCGACCCAGAGTTTGACGCCGGACGCGGCCACGCTGGACCAGTTGTATGCCCTGGTCACCGAGGAACTCATGTACACGTACACGTTCGCATCAGCACCGAGTCTCGTGCGCACCTGCTGTACCCACGCCATGACCTTGGCCGGGGAAACGAACCGGGATTCCTCGGCGTCATACACCAGCGGGTCACCCGGCCGGTAGGAGACCAGGCCGTTGACGAAACTGTTCGCCGCTGCGGTCGGGTCCGCGTACCCGTTATAGTAGTAATGGCCCAGCCGCTTGCCGGCGGACCGCACGGCCTTCGCGTTCCTGACGTACATGGGGTCGGTGTAGTAGTAGCCGATATCCGAGCCGCCCGCCTTGACGATCACGAACGAGCCGAGCGCGTTCACATTGATAGCGCCCTGCCATCGGCTGATGTCATGGCCCACCGTGTCCGCCGACGCCGCGGGAACCAATCCCATGCACAGCACCGTCGACACGAAACCCGCGGTCAACAGGCGCTTCATATCCCTTGGTTCGGGCTTGCGTTCATGCGGTGAACGATGTCGCCTGCTCATTTGGCCTCCCTGCTGGTAGCGGTGACGGCCGTGTTCGCTCCGGTCCTGCTTTCACTGACCTGATGCCCGTCCAACGTGATGGTGACGGTGATGGTCGAATCGGCGGTGCCGTTCTGCGCGGACACCGTGAGCTTCTGGCCAGCGGTCAACTCGTAGACCCCCGCGAACGGGAGCGGCACATTCGGATTGCTGTCCGTCTGCGCCCGGCTGTCACCCACATGCTGATCGCTGTCGATCGGAGTCGCGGACGCACCCTCGAGCCCCTCGGCACCCTGCGCGGGTTTGAGCCCGGTGTCCGGGTCGATGATGCTGACCGTCACGTCTGTGGCCGTGCCGGTACCTTCGACGTTGACTGTCGCGGTATGCGTTTTGATGGTCTGACTGGCCGATGCGGTCGGTGTTGCAATGTTTGGTGCGGGCGTGCTGGTGCCGCACGCGGCAAGCGATGCGAGCATGACCAGCGCGGCCAATGCTCCGAATAAGCGTTGATGCATGATGCTGCCTCCTTTAATAGGGCATAAGAAAAGCCCCCGGCGAACACCGGAGGCTTGAATAATTGAGCGTGTGGCTATATGGATTATGCGTGCAGTAACAGCGCGATGAGATAGCCACCGACACCACTGCCGACCGCGCCAAGGAGCGCCCCCGTGAGAGGGTTCATATGTCTGCAGACCCACCGCCAAACTTTGAGACGTTTCACATGCGGCACCTCAAGATTGTTGATGGACCTGCGCAGTCCCGAAACCTCGGAACCCAGATCCTTCACACCCGACGAAAGCCCGTCGACCTTGGCATCCAGCACATCCACCTTCTGTGAGAGGTTCTTCACTTCGGTGCTCTGACGCATGGACTCCCCCTCAATGACACGCACACGGCTCTCATGATCATCGGTCTTATGGAACAGGGTCTCGTTCTGTTCGACCAGACGACCCACACTCTGATACAGGCCAGGCCAGTCAAGATTCGACTCAGGCATCATCACGACCCATACGCGTAAAGAGTGATTGTTTCAGCGCCAGACGTGTTCGCTGTAGACTTGACCTTGAGCGTGCATCCAGAAGCGGTGACACCGCTGACGGCACAGTTAAAACCGGCGGTAGTGGCTATCGCCCAAGCCGCAGGAGGGACGCTAAACGGTGCCGGGAATGTTTTCTGAGTGCTCCATTCCGATCCGGACGGTATTCCCCCGGCGATGATCGAATGTGTCATCGTCACCAGACGGGCGATCCTGACCCACGCTCCGGACGAATACGTGTAATCAGTGTTGTTTCCGGCTGTGCCATCACTGGTTACGCGTGCCTTCTGCCCCTCGACCGCTACGAGAGAATTTAACCGTGCGAGTGTCGGGACGGATATGACCGATTGCTGCAGAATGGTTGGCGCGGTGTCGCTGGCGACACCTGCGGCTATCTGCCCCAATACCAGTCCGTTGATCGCGCTGTCTGCTGTACTCGATGCGAATGATTGCAATGTCAATCCGGGAGCGCTGCCATGTGATTGCGAGGGGTCGGACAACACCAGAGCGATCTTGTAAGTGCCGGTGCTGTCTGTCACGTTGACTGTCGCCTGCGCATCCAATGCGTATGTATATGCTCCGACGCCGGTCCAGGGGCATATGACGCCTGCGTGCGGTTTGACGATGACGGTGGTGCCACTGATCGACAACAGTGGGGCCGGGCTTCCGGCCCGAACCCCGGAAACCGTGCCGAACGCCGTCCCGTCAGACGGTGTCAGCAGGGCGTTCACGGCCTTGCGATAATTGTCGGCAGTGTATTGCGGACTGCCGTTGAGCTGTGTGATTGGATGGGCTATGAGAGCCATATGAATCTCCTTTGAATGGTGCTTACGCTGGGTTGATGGCGCATATGACGGGTTCCACGTAGTTCGAGAACCATGATTTGTCAGGCATGCCGATGACAGCGCCGCTGGCGTTCTGAGCCCAGCCTCGATACCCTCTTCTCGTTCTGATGGTGTAAGTATCGCCGGGAGCCAGGTTTTGGACGAAACCTATTGACGTGCTGGTCATTCCCAGCACCATCGTCTGGTTCGTTGACCAGACTTCCGCATGCATCACGATGGACCGTTCCCCCAGCGTGTTCACGCGGGACCCTGTGGAGTCCAGCACCTCGTATCCCACGAGCGTGTCCGATTGCACGCTGACGCCGGTGGACAGGTATGCGTTCGCTTTGGTTTTCACATACGCTTCGTTCTGCACTCTGATGCGTCCGCTCGACGGGGCCGTGAACTCCATCGAGGCATCGAGTCCACCGTCGAAATCCTTCCAGACGGTTTCCGTGACGTTCACAGTGGACATCCTGTCCCATGTTCCCAAGGCTTGCGCGACACCGTTCGCTCCGGTGAGGTATTCGATGATCGGCCATATGCTCCTGGCGACACTCGCGCTCTGCTCGACAGCATCGGCTCGGGTCTGCTGCACGCGCCTGGCCAACGCGTCATCGCCGTCCTGATAGAGGAATTTTCCGGCCATCACTCTCCCCCGTCCTCGGATTGCAGTATCGGCGTCAGTTTCGGCGTCCCGGTGAAGTCCATGGAGTAGCCGATGACCCTGGCAGTCCCGGAACTGCGATCGGGATACCGTTCGGCGGCCTCGCTCGCATCCCAGCCGACCACATCGCCGAGAGACCATTCCACGTTGAGTTTCGGCGCGGTGTTCAGATCCACCGCAAACGACACCGTGGTGGTGCCGTCGCGCAGCAGGGCGAGACGTGCCGCGGCGTGCGCGTCCAACGTGTCCGTACTGGTGATGGACGTGCTCGGCGTATACGAGTACGGCACCACCGGACGTGCCGGATCGTCAGCCGTATGCCAAGAGCTTGCAGGACGCACGTCCCCGTCCGCCGTGCTGACCGCACGCACCCTATTCGCGCCCTTGCCGCTCGACCAATCCTCGCTCACGGCGAACGAGGTCATCACCGACAGATCGAACGAGGTCATCTGACCGGTGCTGCCGATACGATCCGCCACCCTGAGCACAGGATGGTAGGAGCCGTCATCATCCACCACGGTCGATATCACCCATTCCGGGCCGTTGATCACCTGACAGAGTTCCTGGATGCAGGACAACACCGATTTGTCGGCAGCATCGGTGTACGTACGGTCGCGACGCACCCCGGACGGGTCGACGGACACTCTCAGACAGTTCCTGCACCCGGTGATGGCCCAGTCAACTACCAGCCGTCGCACTATCTCGGTCTGTGCTGTCTGGCTGAACGTCACGTCACCTACAGGCATGCGATCGAGATATGTCTCCCACGTCGCCAGTTTCAACGATAGGGTCTTCGCCGCCAGCTCGCGGTCACGCTCGAGTATCACCCCGCTCCACACGGGCACCCCGTCCTGGATCAACACCAGCCACGCCGACATGGGTTCGGTCGCGTCCAACCAATTACCGGGAACCGCATCCCATGGCAGTTCGGCCGTCAACGACGTGTAATCCATCATGCGCTGCTCCAACCCCGACACCTGCAGGTCGGGCAGTTCCGCGATAGGCACGCCATCGACCATGCGGCACGCCATCCACGTCAACTCGCTCATAGCCACGCCTCCCGGAAACTCACCGTCAACCGGGCACCACCACTGCCCGACTCCGCCGAAAACGCCCACGTATTCACACCCGGCGACGCCACCGACCATTCCCGTCGCACCACCGCTCCACGAGCCGGATCAGAACCATCGACCAGCACCTCATGCGTCTGCCCATCGAACGTCACATAATGCCCGGTCCCCAACACCAGACGCAGCGTCATGCGTTTACCGGACTGCACATGCTCCACACTCGGATTGACGCACGGCCCGTCAATCCGCAGAGACACCGCTCCAGGTGCCGAGCCACCATTGGACAAAGACACCATGCCCGATACCGTCTCCTCGGGAAACACCCACGAATTGACCGACCCGGCACCCCCGAACACATACGGGAACACCATGCCGCCAACCGATGCAGGCAGACCGGTAACCCCCGAGACAGGCGGACCAGCAGTGAACACATACGGGCTCAACGACGTCAGCTGAATGCTCCACGTGGCCAGATGATCGCCCTTCCACGTGATAATGGGTTGATCCGACTGACGCACCAACGCCAACCGGCCGACACCATTCCACACGAAAGCAAGCTCCTGCGAATCCAATGACAAACAGCGTTTCAGCTTGTCCCAGGACGCCACCAGCGCCGTCGTGTCATCATTGCGCAATGCCCCACCTAGAGAGAACACCCTGCCAGCACGATTGGGCCGGTTCGCGAAGAACCCGTCACCCCACATGCGCTGGGACGTGGACAGCGTACTCGCCGCACCGTCGAACAACCCGTCAAACGAATTGCACAACCATTCACTGCCGTTATCGTCCGTTCCATACAACGGGAACCCGTTCAGCACAGGCCTGACTCCGCCATCCCACATATTCCCCTCCGATCACACGAACTGGTTCAGACGCCGTACCGCCGCGGTAGCCGCCTCACGCGAATCATTCGTATAGATATGCTGCGTGAGGTTCACGCCACCGTCACCATGCGAACCGACGGATGTCAGTACGCGCCTTGACGCAGAGTATCGGTCTGTGTTCGCACCCATTTGCGCGTTAATACCGTTCGAGGCCACGATGCCCTGGAGTTGACCGTTCACACCGGAGACAAAGGGAACGACGTTCATGCGGAAGCTTTTCTCAAGCGAATCGCCGAACCCCTGCATGATGACGTTTCCTGCTGGTATCAGCAGCTTCGCATCATATGAGAGGGGACCCTTGTGCTCCTTGATCCAGTCGCCGATACCACCAACGAAATCAGTCACGCCTTTCCAAGCGTTCTTCAACCCATCCATAAGACCGTTAAGAATCGATTTGCCCGCATCCACCAGCCAACTCCCGGCACCAGAGAAGAAACCGACAATCTTATCCTTCACACCGGTAACCGTGTTCACAATATTCTGCACACCGGTGACGGCAGCGGTCTTCATACCGGTCCAGATGGTTGAGAAGAACGATTTGACCGCGTTCCACACACTGCTCCAAATGCTGCTGACCACATTCAAGCCAGCTTGGATAGCAGCGGTCAACGTGTTCCAGATACCCGTGAACACGCTGGAAATCGCCTGCCACACACCGGAGAATATCTGTTTGATGCCATCCCATGCCTGCGACCAATTGCCGGTGAACACACCAACCAGAAAGTTGATTACGCCCTGGATGACTGTGATCACCCCCTTGATAACACCCACTATCGCAGTGATGACCGGTGTCAGCACATTCAACACGGCAGTAATCACCGAGGTGATGATGGGCAACAGCGCGGTAATCACATTCACTATCGCCGTTATCACGGGGATCAGCATGCCAATCAACATTGATATGAAAGGCGCGATACCGGCAATGAGACCGGCCACCGCCCCTATAATCTGACCGATGACGGGCAATACCTGGCCGATCAGCATCGCGATCACCGGAGTAAGCACCCCTATCACCGCGGCGATGGCGGTGACGATGGTGGCGATCACGGGAGCCAGCGTGGTCACGATCTCACCTATCGCATTACCTACAGTCGACGCCAATTGCGAGAACACTGGCATCAGCTGAGTAAACAGGCTGCTCATTGTCGAGACGAACTGCGAGAACACGGGCAGCAAAGCCTGGACTACCTGCATGAAAGCCTTACCCAACCCGCTGAACGCCGTCTGCAATGCTGGCAGGTTCGCGGTGATCGGTGTCAGCAACTGGGAGAACAATGACCCCAGTGAACTCAACGCCGATGAGACCACCGGCAGTACAGCCTCGACCACACTCCCCAACGTGTCCATGAGCGACGAGACCAGATTCCCGAGCGTCGGCAGGATAGCGTTCCAAACTGCGGACACCTGATCCCACACACCCGAAAGCGATGACGCGAACTGCCCCCACAACTGCTGCCCAGTCTCCGTCTGCGTGAAGAAATAAGTCAGACCAGCAACAAGAGCAGCAATCGCCGCAACCACTAGTCCGATCCACGAGGTTTTCGACACCTCTTTTAGAATTTTCCATGCACTAGTGGCGGCCTTGACAGATCCGGTTACAGTGTTGAAAGCCCCCGTACCAGCAGTAAGACCGACGACGAGTGGTTGCAGCCATTGCGAGTTTTGCTGGATGAATGTGGCGACTTGTTGTAGTGCGGAACCAGCTTGTGTGAGTACTCCCGAGAATGCCGCGGCCGCCCCCTGCGACGTGAGCATCTGCTGGTTGAAGCCGAGCAGGTTGCCGAGCGCCTGCCCGATGGGTTGCACTACCGAGATCGCAGCACTGCCCACCGCGGATAATGCGCCGGCGAACGTCTGTACAGCACCTGTCGCCATGGTCTGTTTCACAAAATCAGACACCCAATTGCTGGCCGAGGTTATCCGGGCACCGAATGAGTTGATGGCACCGGCGATACTGCCCGCGCCGAAGGCGTTGATGACATTCGCAACACCTCGCGTGACTGCCGTATTGACATTGGTCATGGCAGTGCCGATACCTTGGGTCGCATCCTTCGCCTGCTGTGAGAACGAGGCAAACCCCGCGTACCCGTCCTGGTCGAGCTTGAGCACGGCGGCGTTGAACTGGTCGAAAGTGACGGTGCCGTCCTTCATCGCCTTGTAAAGATCGAGGCTCTTCGCTTTGGTGCCCAGCAGCGATTTTGCCAACTGGTCCATCTGGCCGGGCATCGCGTTGGACACGGAACGCCACGCAGTCAGATCAACTTTGTTCAAGCTGAGCATCTGCGAATACTGTTCCATCGCGTCAGACTGCATCTGAGTGCTCTTGCCACCGGCAAGCAAAGCATCGTTGAAAGCGAGTGAGATGTCGGTGGCGGACTTCAGGTTCTTGGTCAACGGTGCTATTTTCTGCACCATGCCCACCATCGAGTCCAGTGATGTGGGCAGACCGGTGAGTTTGTCACTCATCCGCTGTATCTGCTGTGCGGCGTCGGATGACGAGTACCCCAGGTTCTTCATGATCTTGGGGAAGTTGTTCATGACATCAACACGGCTGATGGCACCATTCAAACTGCTCGAGACCGTGCTCACGGCCTTGGACACGGCGGTTGATACCAGTCCACTGATGGCACCCATCTTCGTTGCGAAGCCAGTGGAAAACCCCTGTCCTGACGCTGCACCGCCACTAACGCCGGCCTTGCCGGCGGCACTACCGAAAACAGACTGGATCTGCTTGCCGACCCCAGACATCGACGGCACAATAGCCACATAAGCCTGAGCCAACTGATATGCAGTCATAGCAACCCCTAAAAGACGTAGAATCAAAACATGAAAATGAGAGAGGATGTTGAACGTGCTTATAAGGCAGCGCACGGCCTGACCGGTTTAGGAGCATCAGTAAAACTGCTTCAGCAACAGCTAAAAACAGACGAAAAAACCATCTCAATGACGAAATCAAGTCAAGGCAACTATGTCGGAGTACTTGCAGTCACAAGTCACCGACTGGTATTTTCCGCTAGATTCATAGCAACCAAGAAGGTCACAGACATACCTCTTAGCCAGATCACCTCGGTGCAAGGTGGCCGCGATTTGGAGAACTCGTCACTTACTGTGAGCGTCGCAGGGAACACTATTACTTTTCATGCACTAGCTTGGCGAGATGCTGATAACATCACGAATTTGTTGAGAGAAATGGCTGAAAAATCACAACATGGGGCACAAGAAAGTCCGGCTGATCAGTTGTTGAAGCTGAAACAGTTGCTTGATGCCGGAGTGCTCACGCAGGACGAGTACGAGGCGAAGGCTTCGGTGTTGAAGTCAGCGCTGTGATTCTGCCCTGCGTGGCATGCTGAGGAAACGGTCCAGCTGTTCCGGTGTCATCGAAGCCGTGTCCTTGTTCCGATGCTTATGCTTACCCCCCGGCCTTGGTATCGGTTTGGGTTTGCGCCCGCGTTTCTTTTTATCCGCCATGCCCCATTGGAACAGGTTGAATGAGTCCCACAGCCCTGCTGTCAGGTATGCGTCGATGCCCCATGCCGCTGGACTGTCGGTCGCGATCCACACCGCGCTTCCTGATGGTAGCCAGGCTGTCAGGTCGGCGGCATGCATGATGTCGAGCGAACCGCCGAGGTCGTCGAGATTCAGTTGATACACCCGCTGGAAGTCGGCCCTAAGTGCGTCCGGGCATTCTCCCAGCAGCCATATCAACGTCAGGAGTTTGGGGCCAGCTCCGTCATCACTTTGGTGAGGAAGTCGAAGAACCGTTCAACGTCCGCACGCCCGGTCTCCTTGTCGCTGAGAGCGTCGAACACGCGGTCGGCTTCATCCCCATACACTTTTTCCGCCACGTCGATCATGAGCAGTGGGTCGCCCTTCTGCGCATGCCGCATGTCACGGAGCAGATTCGCATCGTTGAACACTGCGGGGTCGACGTGCACCGTCACGCCATCAACGGTTGTGTCCGTCTTGCCCTGTTTAGGTTGATGGTCCTGTGGTTTCTTCGCTGAGGCCATGCGCTCACTCCCCTCCCGTGGTGGTGCCCACCGATGCGATGTACTCGCGGCTGGTGCCGCCGTCGTAATCCGCGGAAGCGTTCGCCGCCAGTGTCACGTCATAGCCCATGGCGTCCGTACCGACCATGGTGCGGTCACCGAATTCGCTGCGCGTGATGTTCGGAATGACGATACGATCCACCTTGTTGCCATTCAACGCGAGCTCGATCACGCCACTGAATCTGCCCTCGGGAAGATTGTGGGTGATGGTCAAACCGCCAGCAGCGTCGGCCGTGACGTTGGCCTCGCCATAGCGTGTCTTCGCCGCATCGGGGTTAAGGATCTCAATCAACGTCATCTGGTACGACTCGGCGTAACTGGTGATTTCGGTGAGTACGGTCTTGCCGCCCATCTCCACGATGGTGGAATTGTCAGTATCGGTCGAGTTGGTGATGCCGTCGTCGCTCACATACCCGTTGTTCTTCCATGCCTCCGGCAGAGGTGTGGTTGGATCCTTCGGCAGTGCCGTGCCGTATGGGGCCGTGTAGAACACGCCACCTACGTTCGGTTTGCCAAAACTTACATTCTCGGCGTTATTGGCCATTTTTCACTCCTTAACGTTTTCAAGCCCTGGATGAGACCTGAAGGTTGATTTGGTATCTCGCCTGGCCTGATTCCGGGTCGGGATTGTTGATAATTGACAGAATGCTCACAGCGCCGATCTCGTCATGTCCCACGAGACGGAGCAGTGAGGGTTTTACCAGTCTTATGGCGGCGTCACTTGCGTTCCATCTTGATGATTCCCACACCTGTACGGACAGCAGCGGTGTAGAGAATAAAGCCCCATCATTACCTCCGACACGTTCAACGGTGATGAACCCCCGTGGCCGTTCTGTAGGTATGGAAAGGGACGCCGGATATGCTCCAAGCGTCCCGTCGTTGTTGAGATGGTCGATGACCAGTTTCTCGATGTTCACAGTCATCAGCCGCCACCCAATGCTTTCAGCAGCGTGTTGTGCGAGGCCTGATCGATTCTGGCTTGCGTGTTCCCGGTGGACACCAACGCGGTAGTGCCTTTAGTGCTATCGCGAGCGGATGTAGCATCATATTGAGCGCCAGCCTTCACACGCAGGGCATTCGCACGGGATGCCAGATTCTCAGCTTCGGAAGCCACGGCCGCCTGGGTCTTGGCATCCCTGCGGAATGCCGTGAAAGCCGAGAAATTGAGCTTAACCGTATTCGCCATTTTTCACCCCCTGGTGTCTTCGACCTGAACCTTGAGATTCCAGGCAGTAGGCGTCATCCCGCCCGAGTATGGTCTCGGGTCGCCGATCACCTTGTAATCCACCGTGTCGATCCTGATCGTTGCGCCACGGAGCGAGCGGTAAGACCATGCTCGGGGGAAATACAGGGTTTTGGCGACCGTGATCCCGTCAGGGCGTGTGGAACCAGTGAGATCCTCCTGATCGCCATCGGCAACCAGCACGTTTTCCACCGGTGTCTCGGTTGCCGTCCAGATAGCGTCGCCACCAGGGTCAACACCGGATTTGACCCGTTCCACCAGTGTGACCGTCTCGCCTCTCATCCGGTCACGCTCCCATCAGACATGTCAACCGAGAACGCATGCTGCCCACCTCTGCCCAACCGCTGCTTTTCGGCCTTGGTGAGGTACAGGTCACCCAATGGGTTCGCATAATTGTAGGATTCGTTGAACGGACCGGCTGTCTGCTGCGTAGAACTGATGCCCGCATTATCCCCAGCAAGCATTGCACGTTTGACCATCGTGCATACGATGCTCTTCAACGTGGCAGCAGACGCCGTTGCATAACGCGGGCAGGTGTCGACAACCATCTGCGAAGCGTCATCGATCAGCACTTTGGCCTGAGTCTGTTCGGAGGCGGTCAGCGTATGCCAACGCGCCTCCAGATCAGTGGTTTGGGCAAAAGGCGGTGAAGGGATGCTGCTCATGTGCACCGCCTTCCAATCAGCCCTGTTTGGCGGGAGCCAGTACGGATGCAGGGTAGCGTTTCGTCTTGTCCGGCTGCACGTCGTTGACCGGGTTGGCGATTTGGAAGCCGACGCGGAAGGTGACTCTCATGGCGACCGAATCCTGCTGCGCTAGGTTGAGGATAACCTTGCCGTCGTCGTCGGTGATCACGGCCTGATCGAGCAGCTTGTAGGTGATGTCCTGTCGGACACCGACCACGAAGTTCGACCAGTCAGCGGCAAGCAGCGAGGCGATCGAGGAATCCCACGCACCGTTGGTGACCTCGTTCAGACCATAGCCATACAGGGTTGCGGGGTTGCCCTCCGCCAAAGACGGCGAGTAGATCGGGGATCCGTTGGCATTGCGCAGTCCCACAAGACGCCAGTTGAATCCTGGTGCCGATGCGAAGCCGTTGGCCGCATATCCTTCCTCCGCGAGCTGCTGGCCCATCTCGGCAACGTTCTTCGCCAGGTCTTTCGCCGCGGATTCGGTGACCACATTGCCTGCGGCGATGGCTCCGGGGATGATGGCCGTGGGGAAGCTTGAGGGCTTGTCCACGCCGAATAGCCCCGCCTGGTCGACCTTGTATCCGATCGCCGCCGCGAGACGTGGCATGACTTCAGGCCAGAGTGGGATAGCGGAATCGTCGATCACCGCTTCGGGGATGGGAACGATGGCCGCAAGTTCCTCCGCTGTGATGGTAAGCCCGCTCCATGCCTGTTTGGTGGTCTGCTTGAGTCCGGTGTCACCGCCGACCCAGTACGCCATGGGTTTGGAGTCGAGGACCGGCTGGGTTCTCGTGCGAGTGGACATGGGAATCTGGCGGGCGCGTGTCAGCAGCACCGAGGATTTCGGAGCGTCCTGGATGATCTGAGTGGCGTATTCGGTAGGGATGAGCCCACCGCCAAGATCTCCTGTGGAAATGATGTCGTTTACGTTAGAGGCCATTATGGTTTCTCACTTTCTTTTGAAGGATTCGCGCAGCCAGTCGCCTTGACCTGCTGCCGGATTGCTTGGCTGCTTATCGACCCCGAAAGCTATTGGGGCCTGGGGTTTCATGGAGAGCAGCGATTTGACGGCTTCGGCGTGCGTCTGGATCTCTTCTAGAGTCGAACCACGCAGCACGTCAGCGGGGATGCCTGTGTCCTTGGAGACCTGCGCCTTCCATTGGGACTGCTGTTCTCTGGTCTTGTATAAGTTGAGTTCCCGCTCAATCTTCTCTGAACGGGCCTGGAGTTTCTCTTGCTCGCTCATGCGTGACTGTTTCAGGGATTCGAGTTCGTCAGCGGCGGACTTGTTCTCTTTGGCTCGTTGCTCCCATTTGCGAGACTCGGCTTTCCAGTCAATCTCAGGTTTGCCCTCATCACCGTGCGGCGGTGCAGGTTTGGGAGTTTCTTCTCCGGTTGTGTTGCTCACAGATTCGTCATCTGCCATTTGCTCTCCATTCTGTTGAATGCCGTGCGGCATGAAAAAACCGCCCCATGCGGAGCGGTTGCAAATCAAAACTTGTTGCTTTTCAGACGGTGGTCGGTACGCCGTCCGTGTAGTCATTCGGGTATAGGCGTCTGAGGTTGGCGAGAATATCCGAGGTGTCTGGGTTGTCGCCAAGTCCTTCGCGTGCCCGGACATACTGCGAGTAGAGCGCATCGGGATCGTATCCGGTGATGTGGGAGGTGTTGGCATCCCACTCGGGCACTACCTGGCAGTCACAATCACTGTGGTATCTGTGGAAGTCTCCCCCTGCACTGGCTTCGGTGTAGTACACGAATCCACGCGACGCCAGCATGCCGCAGAAAGCGCAGGTGCGTGCCCCAGTGGGCACGCGAGCATACCGAGGGTGCTTCGGGTCGTGTGCTGCGTTTCTGGCAATCGTCTGTCTGCCCGAATACATCACCCAGCGTTGCAGTGCGGCAGTCAGGAAGTCAGCCATCGCCGAGGGGTCATCGCCGAACAGCGAACCGGCCTTGTATCGTATGCTTGCCTGTATCGCCTCGTCGCTGAACGAATCCGCTGTCAGCGCCTCGTACCTGTCGCCAATTGTTTGAGCTCTGATCTGCTCATACCATTCGGCTGCTGCAGTGGCGGCGATATCACCGTATTTACGTGCCAAAGCAGGTACTTCATCCAGCAGCAGATCACGCTGCCATTCAGGACTCAGATTCTTCAGGCTCTCCCACAGTTTTCCCATTTCCTGCCGTGCCAGTCTGACCGACTGCCGTTGTGCCTGGCTGAGGCGGTTCACGTCCGCTCTCGTTGTCATGAGCAGCTCCCAAAAGCTTATCCAGGGTTGATGATGCTTGATTTCTGCGTACGGTGGCCAAAATCGAATCGATGTCTTTCTGATCGAATCCCGCGTACCGCCATCCCACCTCGGTCTGTGCGAACTCGGGGCTCACCCCGGCGATCTTGCTGAACGAGTCAGCCCGCGCAGCATTTGAAATCTCACGCGTCGGCGACCAGATCGGACGGATCGATCTCAAATCGTCCGGTGCCTTCAGCAGGCCGTCGCGCAGGCATACAGCCATCAGCACCGCGTCTTTGACCGCACGACCGAATCTGGTGTTCTGCCTGTCGGCTTCGCGGGTGAGCTTGCGTTCGGCAACGGACATGGCCTCTGCCGAGGTCGGGTTCTGCGTGATGATGCCCAGATCGCTCACTGGAATGTTGGTCTCCGATGACACCATCAGCGCGATGGTCTTCAACATGTCGCTATGCGGTTGCATCGATGCCTGCTGAATCTGCTGCAATTGAGGATTGTCGCCATCCTCGTCTTTGCTAATCGCATTGATGGCACTGATCAGGGACGACCAGGTGTCTTTGCTGAACGCGTCTTCGGAAGCGCCCAGGAACCACAGTTTGGGTACCGCGTAGAATTCTGCGGAAGCCTCCATGCGCACGATGGTGCGGAAACCAATGTCAGTGAGTGACATGAGCGGTCTGCTCACACGAGACCTGCCAAAAGGACGATTCAGTTGCGCGTCATAACATATCGGCACAATGGTCGGCCTGCCGAAATTCGATTGCGACTTCACAGCACCCCAACCAGCGCCAGTCTTGGAGCATGTGTAGAGACAGTTGGGAAGCCACACGTTGAATCCTGTGATCGAACCATTCTTATCGTCGCTGGTGATTGTCAACGCCGAAGAAATCCTATTATGCTTACGATCCCAGATAGCCGCCGACCAGTCAGCGGAGCGAGGAATAATCATCATCCGACTTGGATCGCTCTCATCTGCGGAAACCGTCAGAAAAGCGCAGGAGTGCGTATAGGCACTCGAAATAGCTTCAGGAACGACGACATCAAGCGCATTGTCATCGCACAGGTCACTCACCCCATAATTGTCGGCACTGCCACCAAAAGAGAATCCTTCAAACACACTCAGATCCGCCAGCGACCTCACAGCCTTGGCGGGCCAACCAATCATTGCATCCACGTTGCTTTTGATCTTCTCCGGAATGGAAATTCCAAAATCCTTGAACCGATAGTGCGCGTCTACATATTGAGAGCGGATCAGATTATGAGGATACTTACGAGCCCACACCCGCAGCAGTTCCTGAATGATAGGAAGATCGTCATCGTCAACACCACTGATCGCATTCAACGATACTGATTCAATAGCCAGAAACGATTTCCCAGTCGTTGCAACGTTCGTTACTGCCATTAGATCATCACCTTCTGCTTTCTTCCCGGATGCCGTCTACTGGTGAACGCCCCATGCAAGGCGAGAGTGCAAGCCACCAACGGTGAGATATCAACGTCGGAACCCTTCTTGTTCCAACCGAACGCACCACTATTACCAATGGGACGAGTCGTGGCACCCTCCACCGCCAATCCCAACGGCTTCTGCACATCATCCGGCAGATGATGCAGCTTCCCCTGCGCGATCATGTCCTGAAACCGTCCGCACGCCTGCCCCATGTCAGATGCGTTCGTCATCGTCACTTTCACATGCCTCGCCTTCAACTCGGGGATAAGCACCATCGCCGGAGACTGCGCGTCAACCACCACCGCGGCCGTTTTGGACCACCGTTCGGCAAGCCAATCCGCAGCCCACGCCATCCCTTGGCTGCGAGGATCCTCGAAACGAGCCAGCTCGATATGCGCGGAACCATCCTTGTACCTCACGCACGCTCCAATAGCCAACGACGACCGGTCAGGAGCTATATCCACCGCATACGACGCGATACCACCATCCGCTCGCTTCTCCACCGTACCCACAGTCCATAGATCTGGGTTGATGGCATTCTGGGTTACCGTCTCATCCCAGATGCCCAACGCTTCGCGCCTGAACGTGTCATCGTCCATCTGACGTTTCATGCGCAGCATGGAACTTTCTGGAGTACGTGCCGGATACGATGGATTAGCCTTCGCCCATGCCTTGCGATCATCGGAATCCGCGTCACGAGATGCCGAGAACTCCACATACACCATGTCGTCCTCACCGGCCAGCGCCTGAGCACGTAGGTTAGTAAACTTCTCTCCAGGATCCGACGGCTTCGGCGGGGTGCCCATATACAGCACCAATCCGATCCCAAGGGGCGAGGCATTCGTGGTCGGCACCATGTCAGACACCGTCTTCTCGGTGAGGATCTGCGCCTCATCGAATACGATCACATCCACCGCGTCGAAACCACGACCGAATCCAGACTCGCGAGCGCCGAACAGAATACGCGAACCATTCGCGAACATCACCTCGGGTCTTCCCTGAGGCTCATGCACCACTCGAATATAACGGCGCAAAGCCTTGCGCTGTGCCAGACCCTTGAAAAACATGAACGTCTGATAGGCGGTACTTGAACGGTGCGCAGTCCATAGCACCGTCATGTTCGATATCAGCGTGGATAGGATAAAAATCATGGTGCCCACGGTAAAGGTCTTACCGGTCTGGCGGCATATGGACATTACAATCCCACCGATGGTGGCGGCGAACGAACCATCCGCTCGTTTCGCCAGCATCAAACGGCCCAAGCCGTCCTGCCAACGGTCATACGTGATACCGCATTCCACGGCACGTTCATTCACGCGCGGCCACAACGTGCCTGTGATCCCCGAAGGTTGGATCACATGGGCAGCCAGACTAGACAGGCTCCCACTCTTCGGCCTCGGTTGACGTTTCGATACCATCAACACCAGCCTTCCCGCCATCCGAGCCCTCAAGCCCTTCAAGCTCCTTCTTCACATCAAGCATGCGTTTGGTCAACGCCGCCAAATCCTTCGGCGATGTACCAGGGTCAAACACCGCAACCTTCAAGCGTTCCAACGTTCGAGTCAACAACGACTCGTAAGATTCACCAACAGCCGGCATAACTTCAGCAGGTTCAACCGTCAGGGTGGGCGTATTGACCGTCTTTCTACGCATCTGCACGAACCCCTTCCCATCCTCGAAAGGGACAGCAGGTCATGCGCACGAACCGCGCACGCGAATAGAACTCCACGCCTCCCCGCCTATAACTGCGAGCCTCGGACTGCACGAACACATGTAAACCATCGCCAGAGCATGACACCTCAACAAACAACACCGGCTCAGCAATGTGACGAATCATCTTGGACACATCAGGACTTAACGCTCCCGAATCAGTGAAACAGTGATCGAAGTCATAGACAGCGAACCCGCCGCCAAGCATGAATCCGAAACCGTCACCAACGCTCGAGGTTCGAGCGTTGTCGTATGATATCCACGAATCCGGGTTAGTGCTCGACGCATTGCGACCATTCACGCGCAAGGGCTTCTTACCGTTCGCACGGACCCAACGCACCGCATCGGTCATAGACACAGGAACAGGATATTTCAACCGCAACCGATGCGCCTTCTGCGTGCACCGGTTGGAACAATACTTAGGCTTGATTGCCCGAGCCCCAGGCTGCAAAACATTATGACAAACAAGACATCTCATACCCTCATTATAGCAAAACGTAAGGGCAAACATCAACAACAGCAACGATTCTGAATGTTATGAGAACATCACAAACCGTCTGGGCGCAAATGACACCCACATGGACAAAACCACCAAAAACCCCGCCAAACCGCCACACACAGGTCACAAACGTCCGCACACAGCACCGCAGGAACCCCTGGAGAAAAACGGTGTGTGAAAAAGGCACTTTGCGCTGTGGGGAGCCTCGCCCGGGTGGGAGGGGCACCTCCCCTGGGTCACCAGTCTGATGTCTGGAACGGGATCGAAGTCGGTTTGATGCTTGTTCCTTGTATGGCAGATTGCGCCCACTGTTGACTCTTGTTGCTCTTCATTTGGTTGCAGCATCTGTGTGTGAGCTGCACGTTGTGCCAGTCTGTTGGCGAGCCGCCTCGTGACACTGGAATGATTTCATCGACTTCGGCGCTCCATGGGTTTGGCGTTCGCAGTGACTTGTCTACGGGTTTGCCGCATATTGCGCATGTGTCATATGCAGCCAAGACTCGCGCTCGTATCTCCCTACGTCTCGCACCATTCGCGGTGCGGGGGTTGCGCTTGGGGGGTGTCATTGCTCGGGTGCTTGTTCGCTGATGTATTCCCATGCGCCTTTGGGATATGCGGCGATAGTGGTGAAGCGTTTACCCCAGATGGTGAGGAGGCCGGTCTTTTTGTTGACCCGGAACCCTTTGGCATCGGGATACTGGGTATTCTGGCCTGTGGGGGTGGTTACTGCGAACACGGGGGCTCCTTCATCTTGCTTGGTATTGGTATGCGCGTGAATTGTGTGCAAGGGTTGTCTCGCCGCAGGTTGTGTGCTAGCTTCCCGTCTGATCCGTATTGGATGATGTGCCCGTAGAGGTTGCGTCCATCTGTGTAGATGGGGTCGTCATGAGTGCAGTAAACCTTTGGCTGGTATGAGTCGCAGACGTGCTGGACCAGTTCAACGTCGGTGGCATCCTCTGTGTCGATCTGGCGCATGGCTGTCAATGTTTCGAATGGAATCATGCGCTACCTCCGTGGTGATTGGTGCCCTGCTCTCGTCTGCCTTGTTGGGCTCTGAATGTTGTGGCGAGGCAGGGCAAGAATGACTCCTATGATGGTGGGTGCCTATTTACTATCAAAGGAGAAGAATTATGGCGAAATATATTGTCTCTTATGACCTAAAAAAGCCAGGAGATGAGTATGAGAAACTCATTAAGCACATACAGACTTTTGACCATTGGGCTCGCATCCATAAAAGCGTTTGGTTCGTCGAGACCGAGAAGTCGGCAAAGGAACTTAGAGATGACCTCTTATCGTATATAGATTCGAACGATAAGATTTTTGTTGTTAAAGAATCAGGTGAAGCGGCTTGGCGCGGCGTTATTGCTTCAACTGATTATCTGATGGAACATCTGTAGATCCTTCGCTTGGGCTGATGCTGTTCGCGATGTTGCGGAGGGCGTCAGCCAGGCTGTCTCTCACGGTTTGCTCGTCAATTTCGATTTGTATTGAGTTTTTTGCATTTGCCATTGCATGGCCTCCTTGTGAAGTGTGGTGCCTGGTGGTGAAAGATGTAAAGGCCGCCAGGCAGGTATGTGCAGGCGGAGGCTTGGATACTGCTTTCGGAGTAATCCATTTGAGCTTGCCTGCTGTGTCTTATCGCCTTATGCATGACTGGTCACGCTTTGGAAGCGCCCATATGGTTCAACCAGCCGAGGGGCGGTGCGATAAGAGTGTTGCCGCCCGCTATTTGACAGCAAGAATAAACCCCGTCGCACTTGGCGAGACGGGGATGAGATATGTAAATGTGGACTCAACGAGTCAAGCGTTCTGTGTGTTTGTTTGTTTGCGCTTATTCCTGAGTTCTTGACGTTTCTGTATGGCGATGGGTTGCTGGTAGACGTAATCAAGCAGCGTGTCTAGGAATCCGAGGATGTCTGATGCATCATTCTCATCCACAGGGGTACCAAGATCGCCGTGAGCCATATCGTTGCCGAGGAATCGAATCTCGTGCGCTTCGTCTTTAAGCTGGTCAGTGATGATGTTTTCATCAGCCATCTTCTCGATGTCACCATAAAGGTTATTGGTGTGGATGTCTTTATCCTTGGCTATTGCCTGAACTGTCGTTCTGGCAAGAAGGACAGCAGCACGATTGGCATTGATAGAGAAACACGCATAAGCTTCGGAAGCAGCCGAAGCAATGTCATTTGGCACGTCTTCATACTCCTTTCCTAATGGTTTTTCTGGAATCCAATCAACTTGCAATTTATTGTTGTCAATAAAAAAAGAAAGAACTTCAGAAAGATTATCTATAGAAAAGTAGGAGACGTTTGTTCTGTCAGACGATGATGGCAAAGCTAGATAGGAATTGAATATATCTCTGGCATTGCGCACTTTAAACTGGCCTAATGAAGAGTACTTGCATGAATCGCAATGGCACGGAATGAACCATAGCCCATTTCCATTTCTGTCATAGGTCGCCGGTCGAGGGTCATCGTCAAGGGTCATATGCGTGTCTTTGCCGCAGTGCCAGCATATTCTATTAGCCATGGTGTAATCATATGTCCATAATGCAAAGGGCCCAGGATCACTCACGAACCTCGTACGAAAGAAGAAACGATGTCAAAGTTATTTCCCGAAGATGTGGAATATGTCGTTAACTATGCTGGTAAATACAAAATTCCATGTAATGCAGAAGAACACGACCTTAAATTTAATCGTTACACATCAGTATGCCCTGATGTTACTTGTGGGCAGTCAACGCCCGAAAAGGGGAAAGTCAGTATTGATAAAGGACATATTATGCTATGTGAGCCCCTAAAAGACGAAAACCTGCACCGATATCTTTTGATAACGAACTGGCTCGAGAATTTCAAATTGGCCGACGTCGCTAAGAAGATAAATGTTAAACATCTTAAC
>OMJG01000870.1_pt1 | contig 20062 bp, 21 predicted proteins | sample 1646431 | NCBI WGS metagenome assembly OMJG01 (sample SAMN03771674, study PRJEB25209) | food metagenome | isolation source: Cotija cheese | place: Mexico:Jalisco,Michoacan | collected 2011-12-12
TAATTCCATCATTCCTTATCTGGGGGAAATCAGGAACAAAACCCAGTCCATATCAAATGCTGCTGCCACTGTTGCGCGGTTGCTTGTATTGCATCCCATGGTGCGGCGAGTGGTGGGGTGTAGGCGAGGTCGAGATCGCTGAGCTGCGGGATGGTGAGGCCGGTGAAGATGGCGGTGGTGAGTATGTCGGATCGTTTGGCGATTTCCGTGCCGTAGGTGCCGACAATCTGAGCTCCGAGCAGTTGGCCGGTGGTGGGGTTCCCGGTGAGCCGGATGGTGATCGGATGGGATCCTGGGTAATAGGCCTTGTGGTCGTCGGTGGTGTAGGTTATCGAACGGGCAGGGATGTCGGCGTTATGGGCTTCGGTCTCGCGCAGACCGGTCCGGGCGGCAACGAGGCTGAAGACTTTGACGGCCTGTGTGCCAAGAACGCCTGCGAAGGTGGCGTTGCCGCCGACAGCGTTCTCGCCGGCGATGCGGCCTTGCTTGTGTGCGGTGGTGCCCAGGGGAAGCCAGGTGTCGCCAAGCAGGCGGTGCTTGGTGGTGACACCGTCGCCGGCCGCATAGATGTCGGGCAGGCTGGTGCGCATCTGGTCGTCGACTGTGATCGCTGCGCCTGGCCCTGTCGTGGCTCCGGCCATCGTGAGCAGGCTCGTGTTGGGGCGTATTCCGGTGACGGCGATGACGAGATCGGTGCTGATTTTCTGGGTGCCGGTGGGGTCGTCACTGATGACGACCGGGCCGCGTTCGCCGCGTTGGATGCTGCGTACACTGGTATTGAGGTGTAGGTGGACACCGTGGTGGACGAGCTCGCTGTGGACGAGGGATGCGAGGTCAGTGTCGAGGGTGGAGAGGACTTCGGGGCCGTGTTGCAGCATGGTTACGTCCAGGCCACGCCGGGTGAGGGTTTCTGCCATTTCGAGGCCGATGTAGCCGGCGCCGATGATGACGGCGCGGCGGGGATGCCGGGTGACGAGGGTGCGCTGGACTGCGTGCATCTGGTCGATGGTGTGAAGCTGATGCACGCAGTCTGCAGGGCCGAGAGCATCGGGACCGGTCAAGCCCGTGATGCCGGTGGCGGTGGGTCTTGCTCCGGTGGCTACGACGAGCCGGTCGTAGCTGATCGTTTCCTGATTTCCGTCGGGCTTGGTCACTGTGACCGTGTGCGCTTCGGCGTTGATGCTGGTGGCAAGGGTGCCCAGTCGCAGGGAGAGTCCGGCTGCTTCGAGGTCGGTCTGGGTGCGGTGGGCGAGGTCGTGCCAGTCGGGCACGTCGCCGGAGAGGTGGTAGGGGATGCCGCAGATGGAGTAGTTCGGATACTGGTCTGCGACCACGAGGGTGACGTCGGTCTGGGGGTCGAGTTGTCGGGCGCGCAGGCCGGCCATGATGCCGGCGTCCGAGCCGCCGATGATGAGTAGTCGCATGGCGTGGTGTCCTTTGATGTCTTGGTTAGCGGGTGGAGGCGGAGCGCGCCAAGGGGGCGCTCTGGCTGAGACTGTGCAGAATGTCCTGCCCGATAGGGGGTGTGGGCAGCAGGGGAACGACGGCCATGCGTTCGGTGAGGTGCTGGACGTGTTTGATCTGGGGGATTTCCCCGTCTGCGACGGTGTGAAGGAATTCGGAGGTGGGGTGAGCGGCGGCAACGGAGCGGTTGACGACCCATGCCCAGGGGGTGATGGATGCTCGTTGGAGGTCGCGTTGCAGTTGCTCGGCTTCGAGGATTGGTGTCGTCTCGGGCAGGGTGACGATGATCATCTTCGTGTAATCGGGGTCCTGGAGCCGTGTCAGCGGGGTAGCGACGAGATTGTCCCCCATCTGATGGAGCATCTCGCGGTGATAGGAGCCGGTGGCGTCGAGCAGCAGGAGCGTGTGTCCGCTGGGCGCGGTGTCGATGACAACGATGCGATCGTATGCTTCCCGGATGGCTTCGGAGAACTTGCGGAAGACGGCGACCTCCTGGGTGCAGGGGGATTGCAGGTCTTCCATCAGTTGGGCGCGGCCCGTCGCGTCAAGGCGGGTTCCTTTGGTGGCCAGGACTTCGTCTTGATACTCGCGCAGAGCCTGATCGGGATCGATCTTCGCGATGGTGAGGTTCGCGACGGTGCCATTGAGCGTGTCAGTGAGGTTTCCCGCGGGATCGGTCGTGGTGAGCAGAACTTCGCGGCCGCGCTCGGCAAGGGCCACGGCGATCGCCGTGGCGACGGTCGTTTTGCCGACTCCGCCCTTGCCCAGCGTCATGAATAGGCCGTGGGTCTGCGCCGCCAGCTGGTCCACGAGGTCCGTCAGGGGCGGATAGTCCCTGGGGGGTTCGTGGGTGGGGTCGGCGGAATGTACGGGATGCGTGGGAGTGGTCGCGAAGAATTCGCGGAGCTGGTCGACTCCTACGATGTTGCGCGCGTGCAGCGTGGTCGTGGTGCGGGGCAGGTGGGCGAGGCGGCTGGGGAGTGTGGCGAGTTCCTTGTGCTCTTGGTCGCGGATCGCGGCGGCCAAGGGATCGTCGTCGAGATCGGGCATGAGGGCATTGATGAGTAGATGCTGGTTGCTCATACCGAGAGCGGTGAGTTCCCGGCTGGTGCGCTCAGCTTCGTGGATGGCCGAGTGTTGGGCGCGGGCGACGAGCACGAGCACGGTGCGGGTTGGGTCGGAGAGCGCATTGACCGTGGCGCGGTAGACGGTGCGGCGTGATTCGAGGCCAGCCATGGGGCCCAGGCAGGAGGTGTCGCCCTTGCCTTCGTCGATGAACTGGCTCCAGTCGCCGGGTAGCTCCAGGAGTCGGATGGTGTGGCCTGTGGGGGCCGTGTCGAAAAGCACGTGGTCGTAGCCGCTGGTGCGGTCGGGATCGGCGATGAGGTCGGCGAATTCGTTGAAGGATGCGATCTCGGTTGTGCAGGACCCGGACAATTGTTCGGTCATCGTTTGAATCTCACGCTCTGGGAGCAGGCCGCGTACCGGGCTGATGATCGATTCGCGGTATGTGGCGGCGGCGGTCTCCGGGTCGATCTCCAGGGCGTCGACACCGGGGGTGGTGTTCAGGGGCGTGATTCGGCTGCCGATTGGCTGGCCGAAGACCTGTCCGATGTTCGAGGCGGGGTCCGTGCTCACGAGCAGCACCGTTTCGCCTCGATCGGCCAGGGTCAGTGCTGTCGCGCAGGCCGCAGACGTCTTGCCGACGCCGCCCTTGCCGGTGAAGAACGCGAACTTGGGCAGCTGATCAAGAAATGCGGGATGAGTCATGGTCGGGTGTCTCCTTGTCGCGGCGCGGTTCAGCAGCAACCGGTGGCCCCTCCGCAGCATCCGGACTGTCCGGGAGTGACGTCAATGACGGGGAAGGTCGAGTTCTTGGTGATCCCGGCCATACGGAGCAACTGGTCGCGGGTCGGGTATGTTCCGGTGAGGACTGTCTGCCCGTCGACTTGGACGATGGGCAGGGCCTCGGAGCCGGTCGTGTCGAGGGCATTGCGGACCTGGAGGTTCGCGACGAAGTTTTCCGGATCCCTGGCGAGGTTGTGACGCGTGATCGAGATACCGGTGTCCGTGATGGCCGCGCAGTCGGCGGTGAAGGTAATGAGTGTGGCATCTGGTTCACTGCCACAGACCCCGGTGTTGCAACACATCGCCGATTCGTAGATGTCGATGCGAGGGGTCCGAGCCGTCTGAGGTGAAGTTGTATCCTGCATGAGTTTGTGATCATTTTCTTGTTCTCTGGTGTATCGATTGCTTGTCATGCTCATTTGACCTTGAACAGTTCCGAGTCTTCGTTGCTTTTCACGTGTGTTGGGAACAGGTGTGGTCGCAGCCATAGGGCGACGTAGACGAGGCCGAGCAGGGCGGGGACTTCGATGAGGGGTCCGACGGTGCCGGCCAGGGCCTGGCCCGAGACGACGCCGAAGGTGCCCACGCACACGGCGATGGCGAGTTCGAAGTTGTTGCCGGCTCCGGTGAACGCGAGGGTGGTGGTTTTCTCGTAGCCAAGGCGCAGGGCGTGACCAAGGATGAAACCGAGAGTGAACATGGTCGCGAAATAGATGACGAGCGGCGCCGCGATGCGGGCGACGTCCCACGGTTCACGCGAGATGCGTCCGCCTTGCATGGCGAAGAGCACGACCACGGTGAACAGCAGTCCCCAGGTGGCCAGTGGACTGATCCGCGGAAGGAACCGGCGCTCATACCATGCACGACCCTTAGCATGCTCCCCAAGCACTCGACTGGCCCAGCCGGCCAGCAGTGGCACGCCGAGGAACACGAGCACGGATTCGACGATCGCCCAGAATGAGAAACCGGCCGATGTTGTGGGCAGGCCGAGCCAGCCGGGCAGTATCTGGAGATAGAACCAGCCGAGACCGGCGAACGCGAGAATCTGGAAGATCGCGTTGAGGGCGACGAGAACGGCGGCGGCCTCACGATCCCCGCAGGCCAGGTCGTTCCAGATGAGTACCATCGCGATGCAGCGAGCCAGTCCAACGATGATGATGCCGGTACGGTATTCGGGCAGGTCGGGCATCAGCAGCCAGGCCAGTGTGAACATGAGGGCCGGGCCAACCACCCAATTGAGGGCAAGGGATGCGATGAGCAGCCTACGGTCGTGGCTCACCCGGCCCAGCCGGTTGTAGCGGACCTTTGCCAACGGCGGGTACATCATCAGCAGGAGGCCCACGGCGATCGGCAGGCTCGTGGAACCGAGTTTCACCGAGTCGATGAGCCCTGCCAGCCCCGGCCACACCCGGCCCAGGCTCACGCCCACGGCCATCGCCGTCAGAATCCAGACCGGCAGCAGCCGATCGGCTGCCCCGAGTCGTGCAGGGTTTCGTGGACGCGCGTCCACTGCGGGCGTACCCAATCCGGTCTCATGCATCGCACCCTCCTAACATAGACAATCATCTATATGACTAATCCTGACTCAACGTATGGACGTTTGTCGATATGAGTGGGAGACTGGAAGACATGACCGCCACGCAACAGAACCCTACGAACTGTCAGCAGGATGCCTGCTGCACACCGACACCGACAGTGCTGCCTTGCCCTGCCAGGAGCCGCGACCTCGCGCGCATAATGAAAGCGCTCTCAGACCCTACTCGCTTGCAGCTCTTGCAGCTCGTTGCCGCTCATCCAGGGGGAAGGGCCTGCATCTGCGACCTCACTACACCGCTCGGCGTGACCCAGCCCACCGTTTCCCACCACATGAAGCTCCTGGCTGAATCCGGCTTCGTGACCCGAGAGCGGCAAGGAAAATGGACCTACTACACCATGAGGCCCGAGGCGCTCGATGACCTCGGGCAGCGCCTCGCCAACCTGAACCACCCATGCAGCTGAGACTTTCCAGACTGCCTATCCGCGCACTGTCCCAGCGAAGGCAGGAAACGATGGACAGATGCAACTAGCTAGTTATTTGGTCTTGGCTATTGTCAGCTCATTCCATTGTGGGTGTCCAATAGCCGAGCCGCTCTTGTTCATATTTGCTGTAGTGTTGGGTGTCTTTGGGTCTGGTTGGATATGTTGGTCCGGCCGGGAAGGAGCCAATGATGGCGATGACGTATTGTGACGAGTTCAGAGCCGATGTGGTGGCGTTGGTCAGGACGGCATGACGTGGGCGACAGGGCAGGCAGGATCTGGGTGTCTCGAAGTCCTCGCTGGGCAAGTGAGTGCAGGATGTCGAGCTTGTCGAGCGTGGCCTGTCGGGCATTCCGGAGGAGGGTCGGGCGTTGAAACGTATCCGTGAGTTGGAGATGGAGAACGAGATCCTCCCGCAAGGCAGCGGCGTATCTGTCGAAGGCGAATCTCGACCGCCCAAGATGATCCACCCGCTCGTCAGACGGCTGGCGGAGCGTCCCGAAGCTGGTCGCCCTGCCATGCCGGTCGTGCTGGCCGGGCGGGTGCCGGGTTTCTCGAAGCAGGCGTATTCCACATGGCGGGCCAGTCCCGTGTCCATGTCATAGCGTGAGGAGGAGAAGCTGCTCGCGCCGGTTCGTGCGATTCACGAGGACGATCCGTGAGTATTGGGTATCGGTTGATCGGTGACGGACTGTATGCCCGGGGCGTCGCGTGTGGCGCATCTGTTCGAAGCATCGGATCTGCTCCACGATCCCGCGCCGCTACCGCACGAGCAAGCCCGCCGGCCGGCCCGCGTCGGATGACCTCGTGCGCCGCCACTTCCATGCCAATGCTGCCAACGTCGTGTGGCTGACCGATATCACCGAGCACTGGACGGGCCGGGGCAAGCTGTATCTGTGCGCGGTCAAGAACGTGTGGAGCAACCGGATTGTAGGATGGTCCGTGAACTCCAGGATGCGTGCTTCCCTGACCGTCGATGCGCTCGAGGATGTCTGGCGGCGGCGTGGCAGGCCCTGTGACGTGATCTCGTGAGTATCGGTTCACGACCATTCGTTGGATTGAGAGCATCTACAGCCGTAGCCGACGACAACGCTCCTCAGGCAGGCTCACCCCGTGGAATACGAAACCATCTTCGCCAACGGCAACCAGCCAGCGGCATGACAACAACACAAGGAAAACTGTCAACCTATACTGCAACAAACCCACTACTATCGGGTAAGTATCGTTGCTGTTGGGCTGAATGACCTGTGCCAAGCTGTTGCATTGTAGCTCGTAATGTGTGCTCACATCTCTGGCGGCTGCGTCCTTGGCCCAGGGAGCAGAAACATACGCGAGCAACTGCGTTTCTGCTTCATCTTTGTACTGAGTGAAACTATCGTCGGTGTCCTCTGTCTCGTCATTGAAGGAGGCCATGCGGTCAAGATCCGACGATGGATAATTCACGGTGTGTTCGTGCGATGCCTGACCGTTGTTCAGATAAAAAACCTGCTGCACTCCCATCGATACGTCCGTGCCTTAGCGCAAGACGGTTTGAGCCTCCGGATATGTGTCATTCGTGAAATCATTCTCTGAGGCCTTATGGCAAGACCGACAGCAGAACTGTCATCGGTGAATGTGACTGGTTGAGAAGAATTCTGTGGAATACTCAGTTGCATCTGCCTGGATTTTGCCTGATAGCTTCCATTCAAGTAGTGCAACGATTTAGTGCTTTCGCGTGTGCTGGGCGATAGATTCTCTACAAGGTCTGAATCGTACTGAGTTTGTGGAGATGGCTCTGCTGCATTTGCAGTGATTGCCGATAACATGAGGGACACGGTGAGCGTAGTGACTCGCAGTAACCATTTTTGTGGGTTTTATCATTATTTCTCTCTCAAATAATTTAGGTACCCCTGTCTTGAGCGCACTCTTGGTGTTTTCGGAAATCGTATGCGGTTTAAAAAAGAGAAACCAATGATGCTTGCTCAAGACATTTCCAGCATATTCTCAAAATGTAGATGTGGTCAAATTTCTATGCGATTGTATGATTCGGATATCTAAAAAAGTAGTGCATACTCATGCGTCCAGAATTACGGACCACCCCGAGAGCGGGGGTGGATTGATGCCCGTCGATCCAGGGTCCTTGGCCCTGCCTCTCTTAAATGGTTAGAGGTGGGGTTTTCCTGCCACCTTCCACTCTGGCACAACCCGCTGCGAGTCAAACCGGATGCGTTCTCACCCACGCCTCACACCCTTGCGGGGATCGAAAAGCATATCCCGGCAAGGGCGTTCCCCGTGTTCTCGCCCGCACGCGGTGTGACTCTCCACTTCCTGTTGTGCCGCCATTCCAGGCGTCAGGAAAACAGCCGACAGTGAAGGGAACACCAATGACCAGCAGCATACGACCATCCAAAAGCCAGAACGCGGAGGAATGCACGCCCACGGTGCAACGACTCATGCGCGTCGCCCAGGAGGAACACATTCCAGACAAAGGTTTGAGCCAGTGGTGGTTCGCCAATGGTGCGGAGCGCATCGATTTCGACCATGAGCAGTTCACCCGAACCGCGACGACACGGTTCATGCCCGCCATCGAATACCGTTCCAGCACACGATACCTGTACCGTCTGCCTGATTGCAGCACCGTGGTGCTGTGGACGCAGGCGGATTACACCGAGTTCGATACGTATGCGGGCGGCATCACGGTACCGGACGGATACGAGCTATGGATAAACAACGAATGGCTCGTGCTGAGCAACGGCATCAGCATCGAGAGTGAATTGGGCAACTGGCTGCCGGACACACCATTGCACACGGTGACCGCCGACATCGCCAGCATCATCGCCACGCACCACCGTGACATCGAGAGCGGCGAGCCGGCCGTCAAGTTGGAAGATTACGGCCTCGACGCTACGGAGCCGGACGATATGGAAGTGGAGAACGCCATCATCGACAGCTCGTACGATTCCCTGCGCTACGAGTACGGGCGCAGCGTGGCCGACCAATGGGCGAAGGAAAAACGAACGGCGATACACCAATGGATGCGACGCCATAACCAACAAGTCATCGACAACCAGCGGAAGGCAGGCAACCGATGAAGACCGTCAAACTCTACCCCGAACGAATCGTGTTGCAAGATGAGCAGCATCAGGACGTGAGAACCATCGACGTGTACGAGGCCGGATGGCGTGTGAACACCGACAACCTCCCCGAAGGATGGCACCGCTACGCATGGCGTGATAACGGCGGCGACGGGCATAACGACACCTTCGAAAACTGGGTCTGTGTGAATCACATGAATGATTACATCAGCCGTGAAGACGTGAGCGGACTGCTCGACGAGCACGGCGGGATGTACTTCGAGTTCACGGACAGCGACCCCGCCAAGCAGCCCATAGAGATGCCAGCGAACATCTACCAAAGGTAGCAACCACGGGTGGGGTGCGGCTTGCATAAGCCCCACCTCACCGTGGCTCTGAGAGCGGCGGGATGACAGCGACTCGCACCACTGCACACTCAGTGGTGGTCGTCGCCGTTGCCTGCATCGAGCAAGCGACGTTCGATGCAGGGTGGGGTCGCACAGGTGAATGGAGTGGCACCAATGACAGGTGCCACACGATGCATAGTGGCCGAAACCACGGCCACGCCCTCGATGTCTCAGAGGCGAGGCGAGACATCGAGCAGGAAAAGGAGCAGCCTACGGCTGCCCGTTCTCATTTTCTTGTTGACCGGTCGGCTATCGCCTTGGATCATATCGCAGTCGCGGAACCCGTCAACGCCCACGCGCCGAACGGAAGCGCGCGTGTTCTTATGACCGAACCCGCTTGGTGCGATAACGCTTCGCTTGACCAACCGGCCAAAAAGAAAAAACAGGGGGGGGTAGAACTCATGAGCCGCACACTAAGAATCAGCATCGAGCAGCCATCAGAGAGCAACCATACATGGAACAAATGTGACACCTATGTGCATAGCGAGGGCATCGGCAACGATGACGCAGACCAAATTATCTCATCGATGGACACGATTGCGCCCGACGTGTGGCATCTGGAAAACGATTGCGGCGACGAGTGGGAAATCAGCACGGAACAATACGAACGACTGCAATCAGAGCATGAGAAATGCAGTCCATCACGGTTCACCCTTCCCGACTTGCCACAGACTTTCACCACCGATTACGTCACCGTTAGCATCAACTAAGGAGCAGCACATCATGACTACCATCATCAAAGCGAACAGTTTGGAACAGGCGAAGAGCAGACTCGAACGTGTCAGAAGCGAACGGGAATCGACCGAACAGGCGGCACGCGACGAGGCGCATGCGATACCGTTCGGACAGCCGAACATCGAGGGACGCGGCAACATCTACAAGCATGTGCAGCAGCAGTGGGACAGGACGCGCCGCCTCGCTGACGAGGAAGAGCGTGCAGCCGACCGCGTGGACATGCTCGAAATGGTCGAGAAGTTCAAGGAAGATAACGACCAGTTGCAGGATGTTCGCGTGGTGGGACGCACAGGCTGGGCAAGCGTGGGAGCCGCCACGAGCGTCAACAACCTTGACTATTTCAAAGGCAGGCTAGCTCAGATGATAGCCGACAACGAGGCAGTGAAAGCATGGAACAAGAACCACAGGGATGCGAAGCGTTGCACGTTCGGCAGCAAGATAACCGCCCTGAGAAAAAAGGTCGCCTATCTCGAAGCAGTGAAAAGCAAGGCCGACAGCACGCCCGTCAGCGAGCACAGCCAGCAGCTCATCGACAGTGGCAAGGTAAGCCAGTGGAAGAAGAAACCAATCTACTATTTCGTGGACGGGCTGCGCAAAGTCGCGTTGACCCTTGATGATAACGGTGACTTCCAGGAATCGAAACGCTACCCAGCATACGAGGACAGCGACCGCGAGACCGTGCAAAAACTCCTGGCACACTGAACCAGCCGGGCACTCCACAGTCAGCGTGGAGTGCCCAAGGCTCGCGTCCCGTGCGTTTCTCGCGCGCCACAGACAACGTGGCGCACTCCAAGCCGCTCTCGCCTACCGGCGGCAAGTGGAGCGGGTTCCACCCGCGCATTGGTGAGAGGAACGACCGTCAAAGGGGCGGTCGCATTAGTGTCTTCATGATCGTGGCTGCGCTTCGCTGCGCGTCTTTTTCGTCCCTTCTTGACTCATTCCACTGTAGCGCCGGTGCTGCCTCATGCAACCCGGATGCGTCGGCAAAGCCGGCCGCCGCGCACGGGCCTTCGGGCCTTCTCGCCACTCCGGTCACACGCCGCAGGCGTGTTCTCTCGTGCCGCTGCGGCTTGCATTCGTGCGCTCCACCGCATCCGTGGAAATCGTTCAAGAAGTTCCAAAAAAATGATTGGAACCACACAAAGAAAGAAGAAAACAATGCAATATCTCAACGACAGCCAAGGACACGCACTGACCGGCACCAACGGGTTCGACGAACCGATAACCTACACAGTCTGCCGGTTCCAAGCAGACAGTTCACTGGCACTGATGACAGTGTACAGAGACGAGATGGGCAACATGGGAGCCGACCCGGTAAGCGTCAACCTCATGGCATACGGCTACATTCCCATGCGCGGGCACACGTACATCAACGAAGAATACCTTCAACTCGTGCAACCCCTCATCGACGCCGAACAGGCAAGAATATGCGGCCACATTCATTACGGCCCCTACAATGCATCCGCAATGGACATGGAAATACTCATCGACAACATCGAGGAAATCGCAGACCAAAACAGTCAAGAAGAATAGAAGCACAAGCCAATACCAGCATGAAAACAGTGCAGGTCTTCACCCGTACTGAATAAGTAATGCCCCGCAAATGCGGGGCATTACTATTTGCCAATGAAGAACAAATCACGCATCATTATGCTCAAAAACAGGAGCATCCTCGTGCGAAGTCTGTGGACGCGTCGTATCGTCATCCCTGGCCTTTGGTATGGACTTGATGAAGCGTTGCACGTTTTTCGGCACGTCTGCCGACTCGAATATCTGTGATTCGCTGAGGTTGGGGTTTGATTTGAGTTGTTCCAGGAGTTGGTGTGCCTCTTCTGCGCGTTGCTTGATCTCACCAGTGATTTTGCTGAACCGGTCGAGACTTTTCTTCGTCGCATTCAGTTCGTTGTAAAGTTCCTTGATGGTTTCTTCCGCTGTTTTCGATGTCATCTCGGGCTCTCTTCTTATGGTGGGGATACTGCTTTCGGTGGTGTCGTCCTACCGACCCCACACGCGGATTTCAGTGGTGCTTTGAGTGTCAGTATAGCCGATAATGACCATAATGGGCACATTTATGATATTATTGGGCAGTAGCAAGCTAAGGTGAATGTGTACACATTCACGCTTGATCGCACTGTGGTGCGTGGCGATGGGATCCTGTCGGATCATCCACGGGCTTTGCCTGTGGTCGCTGCGCTGGCTCTTAAGGGGATGGTGATTGGCATGAGTGATGAACCGGAGGACGATCTTGCCGAGGCCATCACCGGCGCTGGTGGCGACGGGGCCAAAGAACGTGGACTGGACTTTCATATCCGGCTCAACGAGGTCGAGAAGGTCCGTCTCGTCGAGCATGCTGCGGCTTGGGCTTTGAGGTCCGGTCTCTCGGGTGGTCCGCAGCGGTTGAATCTTTCCATGTATGCGCGTGAAACGTTGTTGGCTCCCCATGTCGAGGAACAGGCTGTGACCAAGGGCGAGCTGGTCGACTTTCGGGACAAGGTGACAAGGCTTGCGACCCAGATCGCGAAGGTGGGCACGAACATCAACCAGGTCGCCCGGGTGGCGAACAGCCGGGGCGTCGTGCTGGACAGGCAGGTGCTGCGCCTGGTCGAGGAGATGCGCCCCTTACTGCGTGACTCCCAGAGGCTGGTCGACTTGATGATCGGGAAGTGCCTATGATCCCGAACATCACGCGCGGCAGTCGCATGCAGGGATTGATCCGGTATCTGGCCGGCAGTGGCCGGCATAACGAGCATGTGGATCAGCATGTCGTCGCCGGCGACGATTGGAGCGAGCTGTCCTTCACCGGTGTCGAACTGGACGCGTCCACAGTGAGCGAGCTTGGCTCGTATTTGGATAATGCGTCACGCCGGTTCGGTGAGCGGATGCGTGGCGGGAACGTGTGGCATTGCTCCCTGGCTATCAGCCGGGAGGATGGTGTGCTGTCCGATACGGAATGGCAGGCCATCGCCCACGAGTTCGTGGAGCGTATGGGATTCGGTGACGCGGACGGCACGAAGGGTGTGTGCCGTTGGGCCGCGATCCGTCACGGACGTTCGGGTGAGCATGGGGAGGGCAACGACCACATCCACATCGCGTTGAACCAGATTCGTTCCGACGGCACGAAGGCATGGGTGTGGCACGACTACCAGAAGGCGCAGGACGTGTGCCGTCAGCTCGAACGCGAACACGGCCTGGAGGAACTCGGTATCGACAAGACGAAGAGCGCCACCAGGGGATGGCAGCCGGGGGAGCGTGAGGCGCAGGCGCGCCGTCGAGCCCGTGCGAAGCTGCACGCCGAATCCCCGGAGACATCCTGGGGTGCGCTGCCCGTGCAGGAGCGCCAACGGTTGACGGCGATGCAGCTGACTGCCGACCAGCCGCGCCATGATCTGGCCAATCGGATCCGTGCCGCCGCCCAGACCTCACGTGACGAGGCGGGTTTTGTGCGTCGCCTGCGCGGTCAGGGCATCCTGGTCAGGCCACGGTTCGCGCAGGGCGGGAACGATGTGGTCACCGGCTATTCGGTCGCCTTGAAACCTCTGTACGGTGAGCGTCCAGTCTGGTATGGGGGAGGCACGCTCGCCCGCGATCTGAGGCTGCCCCGGCTGCGCGAGACGTGGACCGCCGATTCCTTCACCGCAGCCAGTGAGGCCGGTGACGAGTGGATGGCCGCGTTCAAGGGCAGGCGTGTGGCTCACCCACAACCTGGAGAGGTGCCACTCACCCCGCAGCGTGTGGCCGATGACATCGCGCGAATGAACCGCGCCCTGACGAGCATCGACCCCAACGACCGTGATACCTGGTCGCAGGTCGCCAGGAGCACGGCTGGGGCGTTCGCGTCCTGGTCCAGGGCGGTCGAGGCGACGCCCGGACCCATCGCGGAGGCGGCGCGGCAGATATCCAGGAGCGCGCAGACCTACCGGCCGGAGCAAACGCCCGCCAGGGTGCCGAGGACCGTCATGATGCACGCCGCACTGGCGTTGTCCACGCTGCAATCGAACGGCAACCCTGTCATGGCGCAGGCCATCATGTACCGGCAGTTGTTCTCCACGGTCCTGGCGATCCAACAGGCCATGCAAGCCAGGGGCGACGCCTATCATGCGCGCATCACCAAGGACGCCCTGCTCGGCGAATTGAGTGTCATAGCGAGCGGCTTGCCCATCCCCGACCAGACATCCCAGTCCCAGGCGCAGCAGCAGGTCGAACCCCATGCGTCCGCCGCCCGCACCGGCAAGGGCACGTTCAGCGAGGCGCAGTTGCAGGACCTCGTGCGCATCACGCACCCGGAAACCTCGGTGGCGGCCGGCGCGCTTACCGGCATCAGGACCAACCCACGTCCGCAACAGTCAGGAACCGACCGGGAACAGTCACACGGACGCTGAGACACAGCATAGGAAAGGACACGATCATGGACATGATGGAGAACGGCACCTCGGATGCGGAGATCGTCCAGGGGTCCACGGCACCGGTTCGCAGTACGGCGACGCTGGCTGGCATCGCACTGGAGGCCATGAGTGCCATGCGGAGTCAACATGACGAGCAGGCCGCAGACAGTGACGGCAGGGACAGCCGGGAGATCACCCAGAGGATCGAGGCGCTGCGCGCTTCAAGCCTAAGCGAGGTCGAGGCCGCGACGCCCGAAGGCTGGATCGACCAGGCATCACCGGAACGGATCGCGGACCTGGTGCAGATCACTGACACCTGGAAGGGCCGGGACGAACGGATGGAGGCGGCACGCCAGAGGATCGAGCAGGATGTGCTCGAACGCTACGGGGTGAGGATCGCGGATCATCCCGACAGGGCGTCGATCATCGACGCGATCAGCAAAAGCGACTCACTCAACGTGACGGCGGCCCTCCGTGACGGTCAGGCGGAGCAGCGGCGTGACGAGGCCGGGCAGAGCATGGCGCGCGTGGACGAGCTGGAATCGACGCTTGACACCGAACAATCCGACAAGCCTGGCGACGCGGTGCTGCGCGAACGTGACGAGAACGAGCGCGGGCAGGCCCAGGACGATGCAGGCATGGTCTTCGACAGTGCCGACCGGATCCAGGGTGAGGCCGACCGGATGCGCGCCGAGGGTGTTGGCGAGGATGAGATACAGGGGCGGATGCTGGTCGAGGTGTCGCACGGCCAGTCCGCCAGCCAGGCGCCGGTGGCCGGCAGGAACGCCGCCGCGAGGAAGGGAGGCAAGACGGCGTCCAAAGCCCGGGGTGTCAGGAAAGGGCGCGGGAACGTGCGTCAACAGGGTCTGTCCCGGTGAGTTTGGTTGGTGGCATCCTCCCGTCGGCGCGTTCGTCCCTGAACATGCCTTCGGGTGCTGGCGCGCAGGCCAGGGGTTCCTTCCCGTTGCTGCGGTCGCGGTCCTCGTCCCAGGTCGCTTTGAAGGGGCCGTCCTCGCTGAGGAGGATGCTCATGGTCGGGTCGCAGAAGTCCCGCCACCAGAAGGCCATGCCGATGGGGTCCTGCCGGTAGTATTCCCAGGTGCGCCAGAGTTCCGTGAGCCGTGATTCGGCTTCCTGGCTGTTCCACCAGGTGGCGTTCCAGTACGCGGATTTGCCGTTCACGTTGCGCCGGTACATGAACCGGAGCCATTGGGAGACGAATTCGTACACGTTGGCGTACACGAGCCGCGCCTCTGGCGCTTCGGGCGTCTCCTCCTGGGGTTCTGGCCCTTCGAACGCCGCGTCGAGCAGGTTGGCCGTCTCCTCACCCAAGCCCATGCTGCCGCTCCTTCTCCTGCTGTTCGATGACTTCCTTGGCGTCGGGCCTGTCCATCCAGGGTATGGTCCTCATGAGGACGGGGCGGTTGCCCGACGACATGAGCAGTGCGCGGCCCCTGGGCAGGGCGGCGAGGTCGTCGATGTCGAGGATGTGGTCGCGGGTGATGCTCATGGTCGAGCTGCCCTCGCCACGGCTGTAGCCGACCTGGCGGGACACGTACTCTTATTCGCCGAGCAGGCCGCTCATGGATCTGAGGAACGGTTCCTCCTTGACGCCGCCGATGTAGACGGCCATGTTGGCCGCGCTGTACATCTTCTCCATGCCCTTGTCCCCCCATGCCTGCTCGCCCTGGGACCAGGATTGCAGGAAGGTGAGGATGATGATGCCACGGCTGCCGTAGTGCGAGTACAGGTCGGGCAGTTCGCGCCACCGGCAGATGTTGGCCGCCTCGTCGAGCACCATGACCAGGGGGACGTGCAGCCGGCCGCCCTCGCGCCGTGCGCGTTCCTCGCCGGCCTCGGCGACGGCGGCCGTGATCGCGAGGGTGAGCGCACCGGCCGTTCCCACGCCCTCGCGGCTCATGAGGCACAGGGTGTCGTTCGATCCGACGAAGTCCTGCACGTCCAGGCAGGGCAGTCCTTCGCCGGTGTCGGTCACCAAGGCGGTGATCGTGGGGCTGGTGAGCACGCGGCAGAGGTTCTGTGCGGAGCCGTAGACGCCTTGTTTCTGCTTGTCGGGGTATTCGATGACGGCTTCCAGGCTGTCGGCGAGCAGCGGATAGCCGCCCTGGCGCAGGATGTCGACGGGACTGGTGTCGTTGGTGTTGGTCAGCCAATGCCATACCTGGGTGATCGGCTGGTCGGAGAGCGCGCAGGCGAGCAGCAGGTAGGAGAGCAGGCTTTCGGCCGCCGTGTCGAAGAACGCGTCCCTCTTCGCATTGGGGTCGGTGGTGGCGGCCGCGAAGTATCCGGCCATCTGCAAGGCCTTCGTGTCGTCGGTGACGTAGCTGAGGGGATTCCACCACCAGGTGCGCGCCTCGTCGCTGATATGCTGCGGGTCGAACGCCCATACCGTGCCCTTCACGGATCGTGGCGCGCGGATCGCCTGGATCACGTCGGGTTTGTTCGACGTGGCGACCACCGCGCCGGGGGCGTCGAGTATGGAGGGGATGACCAGGCAGGTGGTCTTGCCGGTCCTGGGGCCGGCGACCGTGAGCAGCGTGTCCTCCCAGGTCATGTACAGGGTCTTGCCGGAGGGGATGTGCCGGCCGAGCGTCAGGCCCACCGTATCGCCGGTCACGCCGAGGCGCTTGGCGACCCGGGCGACCTGTTTCCCGGTGAGGCTGGCGATGTCCCTGCCACGGCCGAGATACCTGGCCTTGTCGTCGATGCGGGTACGGCCGCCTGTGTGTGCTGCCCGGATCATCAGGAACAGGGCGATCAGGGCGGTGTACACCGCGATCTGCACGGCGACCATGATCCATCCGGCGACGCCCGGCCAGGCGATGGTCCCGTGGAACAGGCCCGACAGGAGCGTGCCCATGCCCACGTGCGGCATGTGGCGGTCTTGTATCAGCATGCCCAGATGCCATGCCACCCAGATGGTCCAGGCGGCGGCCGCCGCGACGCCGATGCCGCCCACTATGAGGATTGTGGTGTCGCTGCACGCCTGTGGCTGCGATCTGCGGTTATTCGATGCCATGTTCCGCCTCCCGGCCGTTCGTTCGCCGTGGCGCGTGCCACAGCAGGTTGGTGTCGTTCGGGTCGAGTTCCTGGCCGGTGAGCTTCAGGTGGAAGGGGATGCCGGGACGGCCGCCGACCTTGACGAGGAACTTGCCACGCCCGGGAGGATCGGACTCGACGCCTGAGCGTTCGTCCCAGGCGCCCGGGTCGCTCCATGATTTCAGAAGGTCCATCTCCACGCGGGACACGCTGATCGCCTGGTTCAGCAAGGGCAGCTCACCTTCGGGAAGGCCGCCGCACAGCACCATGCCGGAGCGTTCCACGAAGCCCTTGGCCTTCATCCGGTCCTGTGGCTCGGCCAGGGATTCGAGGTCGCTCATGGTGTGGGTGATCAGTGCCTGGCCGACGCCGAAGGTGCGGTTGAGCCTGGTTACCTGGTCCACGCGGTCCACCATGCCCGACCCGGAGCGCAGCGCGCTCCACAGCTCGTCGAGCACCAGGAAATAGTGGCGCAGCGGGGCCACGCCTTGCCTGGCGAGGTAGTGGTTCGCGTCCACGGCTGCGAACCCGGCGTCCCAGCAGGCCATGAGCGCGGCCGCGCGCAGGCTCTGGTCCACCTCGTTGATGGCGTGGATGTCGAACACCACGGGTCGTGTCGGGTCGATCTGCACGCTGGTGTGGTTGGAGAACATGTCGCCCATGTCGCCGCTGCCGGACAGGTCGATGAGCGAGGATTCCAGGTTCTCGGTGATGTTCCGGTATCTGGCGTCGTCGCCACGGTCCAACGCCACGGCGCGCACCTCCTGGGGGGCTTCGCGGATGATGCCGAGCAGGTCGCTCATGAGCGGCGAGCGGGTGGCGAACCGGTCGTCCAGCACGCGCAGCGCACGGTCCATGATGGTGCCCTCGCGCTGGGTGGGGCTGGTGCCGCGGCTGATGGTGATCAGGGCGCGCAGCATGTTGCGCCGTCGCGTGTGGATCGCGTTGTGCAGCTCCTCGCGCAGCGTGCCGGTCAGACTGTCCAGCGCGTGCAGCGCCCCGCCGGGGTCGAGCACGTTGATGGAGCCGATGCCGGGTCCCAGGGTGATGACCTGGCCGCCGAGCGCCTTGATGATGGGCACGTGCTCGCTCTTGACGTCGCCCAGGAACATGGTGATGACGCCCTGGTGGGCGTAGCCCACGGCCCAGCGGCGGATCACGGTCGATTTGCCCAGTCCCGGCTTGCCCAGGACGAACGCCGAGGGGTTGGAGATCAGATGGGCGCGCATGAACCAGTTGATCGGATCGCAGCACAGCGTCGAGCCGGTGAACAGCTGCTGTCCCATCGGCACGCCGATCATGGGCGTGCCCGCCCCGACGGAGAAGGGCCACAGGCCGCATGACTGCGCGGTGCTGGCCCTCCACTCGTTGGGGGCCTGCACCACCGTGCTCCATCCGCCTGCCGGCCCCTTGAATCCCTTGAACCGTGCGGGTGCGTGCATGTCTGCCATGATGCCCTCCTTAGAGCATGTCCGAATATTTGGCCGGCACCGCCTGGTACTGCCTGAGCGACAGGCCCAGGGGCAGGGCGGCGGCGAACGCGGAGTCCTGCGAGCCGTACACCGGTCGCAGTCGCAGCCTGGCCGTGGCCCCCAGGTTCTCTATCGCCGAGGCCACGTCGGCCCGGTCCTCGCCCTGGGCGTGACCGTTCAGGGTGACGGTGACCAGGCATGAGAAGTTCTCCAGGCCGGCCCCGCTGGATTCCTCCTCGGCGGTCTGGTTGACGGCCCTGGCGCGACGCCGGTCGCGCGCCTTCGCCTTCTTGGCGCTGTTGATCGCGTAGTCGGCCTGGTTGACGTCACGGTCCACGATGTCCGGCTTCCTCTCCGCCGGGATGGGTCGGAATATCCAGGTGACGCGTTTGCGCATGAGGTCCTGCCGTGCGGACAGGAGCCGTTTGAGGATGGTGGCCTGGACCACGCCCTTGGGGGTCATGGTCATTTCCCAGGTCTCGGAGACGCCGCTGTCGTGCCGGTAGGAGTCCCAGGACGCCTGGGTGGCCATCGGCCCGCAGTTTCTCCAGGCGAGATCCACGTCGATGCCCTGCATGTCGGCGAGGTCGAACTGCTGGGCCTGTTCGGGATCGTAGGCGATGCGCACGTAGCGGCACAGTTCCGCCGGTCCCATCGGTGTGCACGCCCCCGCCCCGGTCGCCTGGAGCTTGTGGATCAGGTAGGGCAGTCGCGAGGACAGCTCCGTGAGCATGACGTCCCTGCCGCGCCGGCGTCCGCCGGCCCTGCGGTCGGAATAGGTGTACGCCACGTATGCGTTCGCCTGGCTGGATCCCTGCGGGTAGGTGTCCACGATGCTGGTCATGACCGACGCCGCGAAATCGGGTTCGTTCACGTCCGCTTGGCCGGTGACCTCCTGGCGCAGTTGCAGGGGGTTCGCCGGGGAGGTCTCCACGGTGACCGTGTACTGCAACAGGCCCTGCTCGTCGGCCATGTCGGCCTTGCTTTGCGCCCATTCGGCCACCCACCGGTCCATCTGCCCGGGATCGACGAGATCCTCGCCGTTCGGCGAGGTGCGGATCACCAGCGTGTAGGTGTGCTGCCTGGGGCAGTGGATCACGCCGAAATCGCCGTTGGCCGACGTGGCGTGCAGCAGTTGGGTCCTGGCCAGCAGGCCGGGAAGGATCATGGACCCTTCGGGTCCGTATCCGAGTATTCCACCTCTGAACATGTGCTCTCTTTTCCATGTGGCCATCCACCAGCCGCATTTGACGATGATCTTCGTGGCGATGCTCTTGCCGTGCACGTCCTTCCTGCTGATCAGATACGCGAACACGCAGGTCAGCAGGAATATCGTGATCGCCGGCACATACAGGTTGAGCATCATGAACGGCAGGGCGAGGAAGATGCCGGCGAACACCAGGGCGCTGCCGAGCAGGCCGAGTCCGGGGATGATGCCCGGCGTCCTGGGTTCGATCCAGTTGCCGTAGGTGCGTGGCTTGTGGATGGGATTGTCGTGTGCGCTCATGCCTGGTCACCTCCCGTGGTCCTGTCGGGCGCGCTGGCGGCACCGGACGCCTGGGGTGCGGCCGCCGGGGCGGCCGGCTGGGCCGCGCTGCCCGATGGTGTGGCCGCGCCCGCCGGGG
>OMJG01000871.1_pt1 | contig 19999 bp, 23 predicted proteins | sample 1646431 | NCBI WGS metagenome assembly OMJG01 (sample SAMN03771674, study PRJEB25209) | food metagenome | isolation source: Cotija cheese | place: Mexico:Jalisco,Michoacan | collected 2011-12-12
GGATGATGGGTACTTATGGAAGAGAAGTCTTTTTTTAAAATGATAAAATACTCATCAAAATTCTCAACTTGATAGCCAGACGGGTTATAAATGATTCATCACATAAAGAGTATAGACAGCGTTTACAATTCAGCATAAAATGAGATTAAGCCAGTACAATGACTTCGGGTGTCGAAGAACGATTGATAAAACTAGGAGGCGTTATCGCCGTGGATAAAGAACCTTACGGAATTGGATTAGATATTGGAACTAGCTCGATCGGGTGGAGTGTCGTTGACATGAACGGTCGAATTAAACGGGTGAAGGGGCAAACTGGTCTGGGGGTCCGCTTGTTTGAAGAAGGACAAGCGGCCGCAGAACGCCGCGGTTACCGAACAACTCGTCGCCGCCTAAGCAGACGACGGTGGCGACTGCGATTATTACGGGAGATTTTTGATGAGCCGATATCAGCAATTGATGCAAGCTTCTTTGCTCGTCAGAAAGCGTCGAATGTATCACCTAAGGATACAAAGCTCGTCACCACTTATCGGCTATTCTCGGATCAAAGTGATGGGGAATTCTATGAAAAATACCCGACCATTTATCATTTACGCCAAGCCTTAATGACCGAGCATCGGCAGTTTGACTTACGTGAGATTTACTTGGCCATTCATCATATTGTTAAGTATCGCGGAAACTTTTTACGAAGCGGTAATCCACAAAAGTTCCAACCGGGTAAGTTGGATTTTAATGAGCGCTTCACACGAATTAATCAAGCTTGGTTGGGAGTTTTTGATGAATTAGCTCCCCAGCTACCAGAAGAAGATCTGGAAGACGTGACGGCGATCATTTTAGATACTACTCGTAGCCGGCTAGACCGCCAGCGTGATTTGGTCAAGCAACTTATGAAAATGACTGGTAACCAAAAGTCATGGAAGCCAATACTGACAGCATTTTGTAAGGCAATCTTAGGATTAAAGGCGCAAGTATATCTGGTTTTGGGACTGGATGTTGCTAAAGAGGATCAGAAATCATTAACCTTCAGCCTAGCAGATATCGAGGATCATCGAGATGACTTGGCGGCGCTAATGGATGAAAAGCAAACGGCCCTGCTGGAAAAGCTAGTTGACCTACAGGCGGCCATTCAGTTAACGGAGATTATGCCTGATGGGAAAGGCTTTTCGGAGAGTATGGTGCAAAGCTACGTCAACCACAAAGAACATTTATGCTGGCTGAAAGAATATGCGACAGTCCAGACTGACGAACAGCGACGGACCAAGGTCCTATTGGCTTATGACCATTATATTGATGGTAATGATAAGGGGAAGGCTGAGACGACAGGTGATTTTTACAATGAATTGAGACGATTGCTGAAGGGTGATACAAGTGAATTGGCCCAGAAGATGATGAATGCCATCGAGCTAGAAAAGTTCATGCCTAAGCAACGTACCAAAGGTAATGGGGTCATTCCTTATCAGGTTCATCAGCAGGAACTAGACGCCATTATTGAAAATCAAAAAGATTATTATCCATTTCTTGCGGCGCCTAATCCAGTCGTTGAAGACCGACGAGAACAACCTTATAAGCTGGATGAACTCGTTCATTTTAGAGTGCCATACTATGTGGGACCGATGATCACGGCTGAAGAACAAGCCAAAACTGCAGCGGGTCAGTTTGCCTGGATGGTCCGTAAAGAACCCGGTGACATTACAGTCTGGAATTTTGACAAGAAGGTCGACCGGGTTGCTTCGGCAACGAACTTCATCGCTAGAATGAAGACGACTGATACGTACTTAATTGGTGAAGATGTATTGCCGTTACAAAGCCTGATTTATCAACGTTTTATGGTGCTGAATGAATTAAATGGCATCAGAGTTAATGGTGAGCGGTTACGGCGGGATCAAAAACAGCGATTGTACAATCAAGTTTTTAAGACCCGCAGAACGGTTAGTATTAAAGCGATTCAAGAAAATCTGGTAAACCATGGCGATGTTGACAAGCGTCCAGTTATTGAGGGCCTAGCTGATCCGAAGAACTTTAATAGTTCTTTGTCTACGTATCAGGACTTAAAAGCTATTTTGTCAACGGCAGTGGATGATCCTAAACGCCAGGTCGATATTGAAAAGATTATTAATTGGTCAACTGTGTTTGAAGACCAGCGAATTTTCAAAGATAAGTTGCAAGAAATCGGCTGGTTGACGGATACACAGCGTAATCGGTTGAGCGCTAAGCGGTACCGCGGTTGGGGACGTTTATCAGCGCGGCTGCTGACAGAGATTCAAGACACACAAGGACAATCGATTATGGACCAACTGTGGCAAACCCAACATACTTTTATGCAAATTGTGCATGAACCAGATTATGCTGCCGCAATTACTGCGATTAACGCAGCTGGGTTCAAAGACCAAACGTTGGAAACAACGATTGATGAGTTATATACGTCACCGCAAAATAAGAAAGCCTTACGTCAGATTGTTGCGGTGGTCAGAGACATTCAAGCAGCGCGTCACGGGCAGAGACCAAGTCGGATTTTTATTGAGGCGGCTCGAGGTGCGATGGATAACCCACAACGAACGCGGCGTCGTCAAAAGCAATTGACCGACTTATTTGCCGATCGGGCCAAAGAGATTGTGAGTCAGACAGTCACTGAGGAACTAAAAGACCAGATAGCCGATAAAGCCAAATTCACTGATCGATTGCTGCTATATTTCTTACAAAATGGACGTGATATGTACACCGGTGAAAAATTAAATATTGATCGGATGTCCCAATATGATATTGATCATATTTTGCCACAGTCATTGATTAAAGATGATTCGTTAGACAATCGGGTACTCGTTCAGCAACGGATTAACCGTGATAAAAATGATAGCTTTGCTGCGGATCTATACGCTAGCAAGATGCAAGGAACGTGGGAACTCTGGCGTTCAGCCGGGCTAGTTAGTGCGCGTAAATTGCGGCATCTATTGATGCGGGCTGATGAGATTAATAAGTATGCAACAGGGTTTGTTAATCGTCAGTTAGTGGAAACACGACAAGTTATTAAGTTAACAACGGACGTATTGAGCAGTCTCTATGACCCAGAGAAAACACAATTAATTTCAGTGAAAGCTGCGCTATCTCATCAATTACGGACTGAACTGAAACTACCCAAATTACGGGAATTAAATGACTATCACCACGCACTTGATGCCTACTTGGCAGCTAGGATTGGGACGTACTTATTAAAACGTTACCCTAAACTGGAACGTTTCTTCGTCTACGGCCAATACAAGGTAGCACCACAGTTAGACTTACGACGCTTTAACTTTATTCACGACCTAGTCTCAGATAAGCAGGTGATTAATCCTGATACCGGTGAGTTATTGTGGGATCGCGAAGCTGATATCAAGTACCTAGAGCATTTGAACGGGTTAAAACATTTGTCAGTGACACATGAAGTATTTGAGGATCACGGTGCGTTGTTTGATCAGACAATTTATCCGGCGCGGAAAGCTCAAAATAAAAAATTGATACCAACGAAACAAGGGCGAGATACAGCAATCTACGGTGGCTATTCGGGTCAAAATACAGCCTATTTAGCAATCGTAAAGGTTCACGATAAAGTGGACTATTTAAAAGTTATGGCGGTGCCAATTCGAGTTGTGTCTGAGGTGAACCAGCAGCGTAAGTTAGGACTGGCCGCCGAAAAAGCCTATTTGAAGAAACTTTTCTTGCCGCAATTTACTAAGAAGCCCGGCACAATCGACTTTGAAGTTGTCCGGCCGCATGTGTACTTACAGCAGCGGATTGAGGATGAAGTTTATGGAGAAGTTCATCAGTTTGCCTTGAGATCGAGCACCTATTACCGCAATCTTCAGCAATTGTTATTGAAGAAGGATGCTAAAGATGGAGAGTTGACGCGAGTTTTTGACCAAATTTGCGAGCAAGCTCAACGATACTTTAGCTTGTATGAGCGTAATAATTTCCGGCAGGCACTGCAAAACAGTCGCAGTCAATTTGTTGCGCTACCAACCACCAACGTTATTGATGATCACGGAAAGCTAGTGCAAGTAGGCAAACGAGAAATTATTAGTCGACTTATGAGAGGGCTACATGCTAATGCAGAACGTAAGGATTTGAAAGTTATAGGTATTAAAACATCATTTGGTCTTTTACAGGAAGGTAATGGCATTCGATTAGGATTAGCTGCTAAAATGATTATGGAATCACCAACTGGATTGTTTAAACGCGAAGTGCGCATTGATCCAGAAAGCTAAAAAACAAAGGGCACTTCGCTGATCGGTTCAGTGAAGTGCCCTTTGACTAAAATTATGTATGGCCCGATAACGGGCTCAAAAGGTAAAACTCGGTGACGAATCACCTTGTTTGACTTTAACGCATCTTGGTAAATCAATAGGGTCAAGTAGGTCAACTCGACACATTCAGAATATCATGTTGTTAGGCACAATGCAAGGGAGGCAAAATTCTATGGGATGGCGAACATTATTAATTAGCCAGCATGCTAAGATTTCATTGACATCGGGAAATTTGGTGATTCAGACAGATTCAGATCGATATCATACTCCGGTTAGAGATATTAACGTCTTACTAATTCAGTCGTTGCAAGTGGTAATAACGACGGCGGCAGTGGCAGCGTTAGCGGAAGCGCATGCGAAGATTATTTTTACCGGTCGGGATGGTCAACCAATCTGTGAGACAGCGGAATGTTATCCGCATGCGCGAACGGCAGCGTTAGTTAGACAACAAGTTGGCTGGTCAGAAGGGCGAATTGAGAATTTATGGACACGGGTAGTTGCTGCTAAGATACAGAATCAAATAGCGGTTGGTAATCTATTAGAAGTGTCCACGATGGATTTAAGTAGCGAATTGGAGAAGTTAGAGCTTAACGACGCGACTAATCGAGAAGCGGTTGTCGCGCGACAATATTTTCCGTTGATCTTTGGTAAAGACTTTTCTCGTTCAGATCTTGTACCAATTAATGCGGCATTGAACTATGGTTATTCAATTCTATTGTCCCTGGTCAATCGCATTATTGTTTCACGGGGCTATCTAACATGTTTTGGAATCCATCACGATAATGCCGGTAATACCTTTAATTTAGCTTCAGATTTGATGGAACCATTTCGACCGATTATAGACTATTGGGTTGCCCAACAAAAGATTCTGGACTTAACGCCGGACGTAAAATTCGGTTTGGCGCGGTTGTTCGAGCTAGAGATGAGGTATAACGGTAAAAAAGAGGTTTTGAGTAATGTTGTTGAGAAGGTAATTGTTCAGTGCTTAAAGTACTTAAGCGAAGAGACAGAGACAATTAGAATTGAGGTTGATGTGCCAGATGAGGTATCGAATTATGCGATTAATGATTATGTTTGATCTGCCAATGGAGACCAGTCAAGATCGACGGCACTATCGTCACTTTCGTAAGGCCTTGCTTCAAGAAGGATTCTTTATGATGCAGTATTCAGTCTATGTACGGGTGTGCCCGAATTCAGCGGGTGCAGCGGCGATAGAAAAGCGGATAGCTGCTCTGGCACCGGCTAATGGACTGGTTCAGTCAGTTATGCTGACGGAAAAACAGTATCAGGCGATGCACTTTATTGCTGGACAATCTAACCAGGATCTGCTAAATTCCGCAGAAAGAACCGTGATGATATGAATTTAACTTACTATGGCTTTCAGCCATTCAAGATTACGCCAGGAAAAGTAGTCGTGTTGGCAACGGGTTCCCCGCATATTTATCAAGAAATAATTTTGGGATTGCAAGATAGAACAGACACTGTGAAACTTAGTGATGACAACTTTACCACGGTCACAGTAGGGAAGGGCGCACAGTGGTATGGAGATCCCCTGTTAAACGTGGATTTAAATGCGTTATTTCAACGAAAACTGCAAACGAGGTTGTTGAAAGTCTTAGCTGATGATCAAACGGTGGGCTTAGTGGATGGGCTGCAATCATTGCTATCTCAACTATTAGCGGATAGTTACTTGATGGATGTTCCATTGGAGTTGCCAGAGACACCAGAACTAGCAAAGCTGATAAAATTTAGTGGTATTCAACTAGTACCTGATTTAAGAGATGACGTATATGGTATACTAGAGACACTAGTTAAGACGTTGATAGAACTGAATGATCACCGAATGGTGGTTTTGACCAATGTCGGCCATTATCTTCAGGTCAGCCAACTTCAATCGTTGGTAAGATTTATGGCAAATATTGATTTACCAATTCTTCTAATTGAATTTTCATCCACCAAGCAATCAGACTATTTCAGAAATTGTGACTATCACTACATCGACAGCGATTTTGTGTTGTGGTAAATTCTCAAGGTGAGATAATGGTGTGAAAATGTCGGCTTTAGAATCTTGGTAAATCAATAGGGTTAAGAACTTACATTGCTTTGGGTATGCTGAGCAATGTGGAGATTACTAACGTGCTACACGAACTTACACGGCCATTTTAGGAGGAATGATGGGTGAAACGATCGACGATTAGAACGGTAGAGGACATCTTACGGGATTATCCTAAGATTGATAAGTACATTGAACAGCGTGAACAGGAGTTACGTTATCCGGCAACGCCGGTTGATGAGAATGTTGGCGGTGGCCGGGCACAAAACGGATTCAACGATAGCGCAGACCGGCTAATTATCACACTAGACGAGGACAAGCGGATTAATGCACTGAAGAAGCAACGCCAAGTTATTGATGACTGCTTAGATGAAGTGGGAAAAGACACCGAGATTATTATTGACGAGCTGTATTTCAGAAAACGGCCTCGATATACGATCGATGGGTTAATCACTAATGGATTGATCCATGTAAGCCGTAGAAAGGCATTTTATTTAAAAAAGCAGTTCATAAATGATTGTGCTAAAGAATTAGGGCTGTATGATTTATAAAATCGTGCACTAATTGCGCACTTTTGACCCCTAGTTTGGGTGTAAATTGGTATCATAAGCGAATGATGAAATGGACGTGCATAGCTCAACGGCAGAGCAAAGAAGATACGGGTTCGACTCCCGTTGCACGTATTGCACGCCAGTCGCTAGAAGTATTGGGTACCTCCGCTAGTGACCAGAACGTCAGTCGGCAGTAGGCACCGTGAGAGCCTACCGATTGTACCCATCGTTAATGGTGCAAACCCGCAATGCGGTACTGACAAGCTCCGAGTTCGACGATTGTAGGAGTATTAATGCGCGGTTTAGGAGTGGTTACCTATCTGGTCTCATAAACCAGTACACGTTGGTTCGAATCCAACCTGCGCAATTGAACGCCAATTCAAAATAAAGGGAGCTGAAAGGCCCCTATCTTTTAATAAAAATACATTTGCTTAACAATGGTGTTCATGACGGCTATTCCTTAGGGGATGGCTTTTTGTTTGGAGGAAGAATAATGACAGATGAACCATTAGTAATTTATCGAGGTAATAATACAAAGATTTTGCTGGACGGGAATGCCGTTCATAACTTCGGGCCAGTTCCAGAAAACATGTTTGATGAAGTTGAAGGAGGAATTATCCTTCACTTGCTGTATGCGTCTCCGGTGCTTAAGCATTTTAATCCGAAGAAATTTAAAGCAATTATTTGTGATGAAAATGCAACAGTGGTTACCAAGATGAAAATTGATAAGTTTAAGATGTTGCCTTTTTCGATTGGTGCGAGTGTGCCTACGGTTGATGTAATGCTGTACGGGGAACCGCATACCACGTTTACGGATTAGGAGGAAATGCAATGACTTTTGGTGAAGCTTTAGAGCTAATGAAGCAAGGCAAGAAAGTACGACGCTCTGGCTGGAATGGCAAAGGTATCTGGGTCGGCTTGCACGAACAACAGGATAGCGACGATATGGGGGATTACATTTACATCGATACCACGGGACTGCAAACAGATAATCCTGCTGCACCGAAGAGTCGTGTTCCATGGTTGGCAAGCCAAACAGATATGCTGGCTAGTGATTGGGAGGTAGTTGAATGAAATTAACTATTCATAAACAATTAGGTGACACGGCTATTGATACAACTATCGAAGGCAGCGTTGACGACTGCTTGAAAGTAATCAACCATCTGAATGACCATCAGGAGAATAAGGACCTGGACAAAAAATTAAGATCAAAATTAAAAGCCAGATGGATAGTCTCATGAAACGTGAATTAGCTGATTTAAAGTACTGATATTTAGAAAGGATTGAAGGTGTGGTGAGTATGCGTGACTGATAAAGAGCAAGCGTATCAGGATTACATGTCGGGGATGAAGTATAAGGATATCGCGAGTAAGTTAGGCATATCCATCAACACGATTAAGTCCTGGAAGAAGAGACACAATTGGCAACGAGGTGCACCCCCTGCAACTAAAAAGGAAAAGCACCAAAAGAATGCACCTCAGGTTGCACCTCCTGCAATTGACCAACTGGATTCCAACATTCAGCTGACCGACAAACAGAAAATGTTTTGCGTTTACTACTTGACGAGATTTAATGCAACGTGGGCCTATATGAAGGCCTACGACGTCACTTACAACACGGCCATGGTAAATGGCAATAGACTGCTCAGAAACGCTTATATCAAGCAACAGCTAGCAGAATTGAAGAAGGCTCAGGAGACTGAGCTATACATAAATGCAACTGACATCTTAAATGAGTATGTTAAGCAAGCCACCAGCAGCCTCGGCGACTACTTGAAATATGACGTGCAAGAGATGGTCGATAAGAAACACAAAGACGTTCACGGCAATCACGAGCGCTATTACTCCGTGCAGATTAAGCCTGAGGATATGGACAAGGTCGATATGTCGTTGGTGAAGTCCTTCCATCGTGGCAAAGACGGCCTAGTCATTGAGCTATATGATAAACAGAAGGCCATGCAAGTCCTACTTGACCGCCTGCCAGAAGCTAAGTTGACCAGTGAGCAGAAGGACAGCTTCCTAAATGCAATCATTGCTGCAAAAAAAGGCAAAGAAAAAGAGTAGCCGAAGCTACCCGAAGTCGATATTATCTAGCATACGTTCACGGCTGACCTGATCTAAGCCAAGATAAGCAAGTGTCATTGCTTCACTGGAGTGGTTGAGTAGTGTCATGACCAGTCCAATATTGTAGTGAGATTGGACGTAGACACGATAAGCGCCTGTTTTACGCATGGTATGGGTTCCCAAGTAATCTAGTCCCAGTAAGTCACCAACACGAGCCATAACTTTGTAGAATTGCTTCTCATTGATGTGTCTGGTTGGATCGCTGCTGGATGGGAAGAGCCATTCAGATTCAACATGTTTGGAATTTAACCATTCACGATAATCCAATAAGTCATTAATGACTGGTTTGAGGTAGAGAGTGTTCGCCTTGCCGGTCTTTTTGTCGTGGATGAATGCATTCCTACGAGCATTACCGTCGCTGTCAAACACGTCATCATATCGCAAGGCCAGAACGTCGCTTACTCGAAGTAATGTGGCTTTCCCCACTTGGAAGATGGTGTAGTTCCTGCGACCAGCTCGAAAACTATCGAGTAGTGTTTGTTGGACTTGAATCAGGACGTTTGAGTCTTTGATTGGAAGAACATTTTGCTTCATGGTTGTGCCTTCTTTTTGTGGTCTATTTGTCTGAATATGGAATAAATGACCCCTATATAATGAAGTATACAATCAAAGTGCTGATAAATCAATAAACACGAGGAGTTATTATCTTGGAAATAGCCCCTAAAAGGAGATGACCATCAATCCAAACTAAACAATTTGAGTTTGCACCGTTTTCAGAGAAACAGCTTAACGTTCTGAATTGGTGGCTAGACCCACGCGTTTTTGAAGCCGACAATCCAGAACTAGCCATGGTGCTTCACCCTGAATGGCTTAATCGACGCGACGTCGAAACGATTATCTGTGATGGTTCTGTCCGGGCGGGTAAGACGCTTATCATGTCGATGAGCTACGTTCTCTGGTCAATGACGAACTATAACGAAGAACAGTTTGGCATTGCTGGTAAGACGATTGGATCGCTTCGGCGTAACGTAATCCGGCCGTTGATGAGAATGCTTCGCGGCCGTGGCTATGAGGTGAAGGATAAGCGGGCGGACAATCTACTGGTAATTAACCACAACGGCGTGACAAACTACTACTACCTATTTGGGGGCAAAGATGAAGGAAGCCAAGACCTGGTACAAGGTATCACGGTCGCTGGCTTCTTTTTTGATGAAGTAGCTTTAATGCCAGAATCATTTGTTAACCAGGCGACCGCACGTGCGTCTGTTGATGGTGCGAAGTTCTGGTTCAACTGCAACCCGGCTGGGCCTTACCACTGGTTCAAACTGGAGTGGCTAGATCAATTAGACCAGCACAAAGCAATCCATATTCACTTCACGATGAAAGATAATCCGTCACTGTCTCCTGAGACGATTGACCGTTACGAGCGTATGTATACGGGTGTATTCTACCAACGCTTCATTCTGGGCCAATGGGTACTGTCAGATGGTATCATCTACGACAACTTCGACAAGAACAAGATGGTCGTCAAGAATCCACAGGGCACGGCTCGTAAGTACGCTGTCAGCATTGACTACGGGACGTTAAACCCAACAGTGTTCTTAATGTGGGGACTGTATGGTGATACGTGGCATCTTACCAAAATGTACTACTATGACGGTCGTCACAAACATAAGCAGAAGACCGATGAGGAGTATTCTGTAGAACTGGATAGATTCGAAGACGGCCTTAATCCTGTTGAGATTATTGACCCGTCTGCTGCTTCTTTTATAACTTTGCGCCGACGCGGAGGTCATCATGTAATCAAAGCCGACAACGACGTGCTAGACGGCATTCGTAAGACTGGGATGGCTATGAACACGGGCAAGATTGTGTTTGCGCCTGAACTAGCTGACCTATTTAAAGAGTTCGCGTCATACGTCTGGGATGAGAAGGCCGCAGAGCATGGTGAAGATAAGCCAGTCAAGCAGCATGACCACGCGATGGACGCTATGCGTTACTTTGTGATGTATATGATTGGCCGTCAACCAACGATTCAGACTTTCAAACTAGGATAGGAGGTGAGAGATTGGCACTAGAAATTGATGTACCAGAATTAGAAAACAAAGTCCTCAATAACGCGCAGATTACGCATAATGGGACGTTTATCTTTCCGGCCGACGAAGATATTACCACTGGTGACCTGGTCAGCTTGATTGACTACCATCGACTGCATATTCGTCCTCAGTACTTGAAAGACCGTAAGTATTATGAGGGTGACCACGATATCATGCACAAGGCCAGTAAGGCTCCGTACAAGCCGGACAATCGACTAGTGATTAACTTCCCACGCAAAGCAGTAACCAGCTTCAACGGCTTCTTTATCGGTACTCCTGTAAAGATTGACAGCACCGATAAGAAGGCTGACGACTACATAAGCACTTGGACCAATGTTAACAACTTTGAAGACGTGAACTCGGAGGTTAGTAAGGAAGCTAGCATGTACGGACGGTCTTACTACTTTGTCTATCAGGACGAGCAAGGAAACCCATGCGTTGTACCTTCTAGCCCACTTGATACCTTCCTTATCTACGACGATACAATTGCCCGAAACGTCAAATATGGCGTGCATTACAGCTATAACGTAAAGGGTGAGTTAATGGTGTCACTGATGAGTGTTGGTCAGGATAGAGAGTTCGTTATGAACGGGAAATCTGATAACTACTTGGATCAGGTCGGTGTATATGCTTTACCATACCCGATTGTTCCCATCATTGAAGCTGTTGAGAACGAGGAGCGACTATCGCTTTGCCACGATATCATGACCCTGATTGATGCACTAGATAAGGCTATGTCTGAGAAGGCTAACGATGTCGATTACTTTGCTGACGCCTATATGAAGATTATCAACGCTTACCTACCAGAGGAAGAAGTCAAAAAGTTCAATCAACACTTACGAGATGAACGTATGGTTGTCGTCAACGGTGCTGATAACGGTGCCGAGGCTGATACCCAGGTTGACTTCATGGAGAAGCCTTCCGCCGACGAAACTCAGGAACACTTGGTTGACCGACTGGTTGATTACATTTACCAGATTGCTAACGTCGTCAACCTCAATGACGAGGCCTTCGCGGGCAATCCAGCTGGGGTAACTCTCAAGCTGAAATACCAGCCTATGAAGGATATGGCAGACGTCAAGGCCAATAAGTTCAAGAAGTCGCTACGTGACGTGTTCCGTTGTGTATTTTATGTCGTTCCGGGGATGAATCCTGATGTGTGGCAGGACCTAACGTTCCGCTTCACACAATCGACACCGCAGAACCTATTGGAGTTGGCACAGGCTTACAGCTACTTCTACGGTAAGATAAGCACCAAGCTGCTACTTCAACAGATGCCGTTCGTAGATGATCCAGACGAAGCTATGGCCGAATTTAAGAAGGAGAACCAGGACACCCAGCAACAGACGGGTGGAATGGTTCAACAGATACTTGGTAACATGACTGACCAACAGAAGCAGAAGGGCGGTGTAGGCAATGCCGCTAACGCTCAATCAGGAAAAGCAACGAATTCAGCAACTAATCAATTTGGACGACCAAACGGACCAACAAAGTAGTCAGTATACGGCCGAGTGTTTAGCCTTCATTCAGACCCATCTAATGGCTTTTTATGAGCGTTATGCAGACTATGAGGGCATTTCCCTTAGTCAGGTAAAGCAACGCGTCTCACGGTGGGATATGACCCAGTGGAAGCAAGCTATCAGCCAGATGGGGGACGTGAGCGATTGGCCGAACGATGCCAAGCAACGAATGACCATTGCAGGGTTCGTTGCGGGCATCGACCGTAGCCATTTGCTCGATTCCATCATTAGCCTGGGTGTCATCAAGATGACGGTCTTAAATCAAAAAAATATCACTCACCGATTACAGCTTGACGGTAAGACCGAAGCTAGACGGATGGGTGATTTTTTTGACCTCACTTCTAAGCAGTCCAAAAAGGTTACGAGCATTATCACCGACCCAGAGACCACTAAGATATGGTCACAAAATCTGTGGGTTGATAGCGATAAAATGGCCGGGGATGTGCAATATCTAGTCAATCAACAGCTTAAGCACGGCATGTCGCTCAACGATCTAAACGATATTCTGGCTAGCCATGCCAATCCCAAGCAGTTCAAACCTGGGCAATCCGCAGCGGATCGAATCTCCCAAATGGAGTTCAACTCACGGAGAATTGTACGGACCGAATCGGCCCGATTGAAGGACGAGGTCAACATGGCCACGTACCGGATGAAGGGAGTAACCAAGGTTGACTGGGTATGTGAGCCTGGTGCTTGCTTGAAATGCCAAGGCATTGAGGAACTGGGGCCATACTCAGTTAATGGTGCGCCAGGTATTCCTGATGATAGCCATCCTAACTGTCGTTGCTCGAAGATTCCTCATATAGAAATGACAAGTAGGCGTTATTTCTAACAAATGGAGCCTATGAAATGTTGATTTACCAACGTATGAATTTAATTGAATAGCTTCAAAGAGTCGATTGTTCGGTATTTACCGTTGAATCGACCCTTTTTGTACCCAAAACCAGGCGTGGATGTTGTAAAAAGCTACGGAAAGTGCAGGCATGGATTCACTTTAAAAGCTATGGATGAAAGGAGTTTTACCCATGAAAGAGTTCGATTTAATGCCGCTTAACCTTCAATTCTTTGCTGAACCAGACGATTCAGGTGGCGATGGTTCTGGTACTGGTGGCAATGGTCCACAAGACGGACAAGCTCAAAACAATTCTGGTGGTCAAGGCGAAGACCAAAATAGTCAGGACGGCAAAAACAAGCCTGAGGATGAGCCTAAGTATACTGACAAGCAAGTAAATGCCATTATCGACAGGAAGTTTGCTAAGTGGCAGACCGAGCAGGCCGCCAAGGTCGAAGAAGCCAAGAAGCTTGCTGACATGAACACTAATCAAAAGAAGGATTATGAGCTTGAGAAAGCCAATAAAGCTGCTGCTGAAGCTAAGGCCCAAGTAGCGCGGTATGAGATGACGGCGACTGCTCGCAAGATGGCTTCTGACGCCGATATGATTCTGACAGATGAAGACCTAGGACACCTTGTAACTGAGGACGCTGATAGCACGAAGGCTAACATGGACTGGTTAAACGGGTTAAAGACCCGTATTTCTGCCGGTGTAAAGGCTGAATTTTTAAAGGGTAATCCTCCCAAAGCTGGTGGTGAGCCATTAGGTGGTAAGACGGGTACTTATGGCGCGCAACTAGCCAAGCAAAGTGGATCTAAAAAGGATCCTTACTTCAAAACAACTAACTAGGAGGATAAATAATGACTAAGTATGAACACTATGTAAGTCCGGACCAAGTTCTGGGCTTTATTCGTGAAAAAGTGGCGTTCGGTGCATTGATTAGTGATACTGGCGTTATTGCTGATGCTAATGGTCACAAGGTGATTCCAGCAGGTACGCCTGTTGGGGGAGATACATCAATGTTAGACGACGAAAACGCAATTCTGGCGGTCGCAACTGACGCTACTAAAGGCACCGTACAAGGGATTCTCGAATTCCCTGTTGACGTTACCGCTGGCACTGCCGACGGTACCGTTATCGACAATGGATACATTAATCGGCTGCGGTTGCCAGAAAACGTGACCATTTCTAAGGATATGGAGAAGGCTCTACATGATAAAATAATTGGCGGCAAAGTCATCTTCATCAGCCGAAATAAGTAAAGGAGGGAAACACATAAATGAATAAATCGATTTTTGACGACATCAACTCAACTAATATCGGGTCTTACTGGACGACTTTATCTCAGCAAATGGATCCTTATCTTTGGGAAACGTTGATGCCAAATTCTAAGCAAATTGCTTCTGATTTTGTTTTCTACCGTGGTATGAGTAATGCTCCTAAACCACTGGCACCATCCGCATTTGGTGTTCCTGCCATCATGCGGAAGCGAAGTGGGTTTGACCGTGTGTCCGATCACACTCGTTACTTCAAAGAAGGCTACTACATTGATGAAGCTATTCGGCAACAATTACTTCGAGTAGGTGCCAACGCAACACAAGCTGAAAAAGATATGATTAATAACCATATCTTCCAAGACTCTATGGAATTGCTTAAGGGCGCGCAATTGACACGTGAAATTATGCGGAACCAAATTATCCAAACTGGTAAGATCAACGTCATCGGCAATGGTCAAACCATTACAGCAGATTACCAAATGAAAGCTTCTCACCGTGTTGTAAATGACAAGGCTTGGGGCACTACCGGTTCAACACCATTTGAAGACATTCAAAAGGCTCGTGACTTAGTAGGCGATGATTCGGATCAGGTAATTACGCGTGCCGTTATGAATAAAGCCACTTTTAATGCACTAATGAGTGATACAAATGTTAAGTCAACCATGCTATATGACAATGGGAAACTGGCAAACGTGACGATTCCACAGTCTGAATTGCTTAATTTTTTGGTGACTAACTATGGCTTGACCGTACAAATCTATGATAAGCGGTACATGGATATTGATGGGACCAAAAAGAAATGGATTCCAGATGGCCGGGTTATCTTCTTACCAGATGGCGAACTTGGGAAGACCATTATGTCTACCACCCCAGAAGAAGCTGACTTAGCAGCCGCTTCTGATGTGGATATGACATTGGTTGATAACGGTGTGGCTATTACTACCATGCTTGATTCTGACCCCGTCAACAAGAAGATCAATGTGTCTCAGGAAGTAATGCCTTCCTTCCCACAAATTGACGGTATTTATATTTTGGATGCGTTCGCTAAGGCTGGTACAGACCCACTGGCAACTACACCAACTGCACCAGCTGCTAGTACAACTGACCCAAAAGCTTAGCCCCATCGGCTGATAACGGGGCTGATACGAATGTAGGGGATGACAGTACAGCCAAACCAACCTCTGCCAACACTATCGACCAAATTAAGGCCTACCTGGACGCACAGGGGATCAGCTACAGTGGTGTGACTGCTAAGGCCGATCTGCTTGCTCTCGTAAAGTAGGTGATTAGATGACCATCGATGTATCTACTGTACAGGGGATGGACCAGAAGTTTGCCAAGCTAGAGCCGGACGTGATTCAGAGCTGGATTGACTTAGCTCAACCGGTGGTAGCCATGTCCGGTCTGCCTGAACAGCCTGAAAACGTCATTCTACATGGGTGGGCGTTGATGGCGGCGCATATCGGTACACAGATTATGCGCCAAGGAAATAACAAAAGTAGTCAGACCATGGGCCCTCTCACTGAGAGCTTTTTTGACGTGTCTAGTCTTGGTTCTGACATGTTTTTGAAGCTCTACAACGACTTGCTAAAAGCATGGGGGTTAGCTCCCATCGGTAAGAACGAGGTGCATTTTTATTGAGTGAAGATGAATACGACTACATAGACAAAATCGAACGTGAAATTGACGTCTTCAACTCGATGCAGATTGAGGTGGGCGTTCTTCATGACGACTTCTTACAGATGATTGCTGTAGTCAACAATGACGGAGCAGTCATCCAGGCTAAGAATGTGCCTTACCTCGTAATTCCACTCATGAAGGATGGGATACGAACCTACGTCAAGAAGAAGTCAGTTAGTATTCCAGCTCGCAAGTTCATGGAACGGACGATTACCCGCCATGAGGGACGTTGGCAGACACTTGCTGTCCAACAGATTACCAAACTCATGAACGGGGATGGTAGTGCCATGATGGCTCTTCACATGATTGGACACATTGCTGTCGAACAAATGAAATCCGAAATTGTGCGCTTCAAGGTGCCACACAACGCACCGCTGACTGTAGCAAACAAAGGTTTCGATGATCCGCTGATTGATACGGGTGCCCTGAGAGACGCCATTGATTATCGGATTGTGCCTAAAAACATTTGAAAGGGGGTGTAAAAATGGCAGATACGAGTTCTTTAACTTTAAACGTGTACAAAAAAGGCGACTTGAAAACGGCTATTGTTTCTGGCGATAACGCTCAAGGAGCAGTTATTACGAAGCTAGCTGCTGGTACTGTAGTTGTTGCGGGTGACTATGTAGCAACCCATACCGATCCAACCGGTACCTTGGCTGAGTCTGATCCAGCCGATGTGCCTGGTTTCACTGTCCCAAAACAGAAGGCACCGGCTCCGACTAACCTGGTGGTAACGCCAACGGCTGACGGTGCGACTATCGCCGCTGGGACAACTGAATAAAGGAGGGATGACTAATGTTTGACTTCGACGACATGATAGACCGCTGGGGGATTCCACTTGAAATTGAAATGGGAGGCGGCAACGATGGCGGCCATTATGATGAATCTGGTGAGTGGGTGGCTGATAAGGCCGTTCCACTCAAAGTCAACGAGCCATTACTCCCGCCTGGAACTAACGCTAGCCCTGGTACTTACTACACGGGCAACCGGGGAGGAATGCTAGATGTCTGGGATATGGACTGGTACTCAAAACAACCGAAAATAGCTGACCAAACAGAGGTCAAAGACCTTGAACGTGGAATCACCTATCGAGTGGCAAAAAAGAGCGACTATCAGCCTTATGCCGGTATCACAATTTACAATCTGGAGGCGGTGACGACTAATGGAAAAACCGTTTGACTGGAAGACCTTAATGGCTAAAATCAACGAGTTAATTAAGCAAGAAACGGGTATGGATTGCATTGTCGAGGGCGGAATGGGCCCCCAGCCACCATATCCGTTTTTTACGTACCAAGTCCGACCATACATACCCATCGACATCACGGATAACGTGGATCGAGAGGAGTTTGAAGCTGAAATTGACTTCATGTGCCACTCTCAAAGCGCCAACGAGGCGTACACCTTAGGTAACCAACTACGGAAACTATTTGAAACGCAGTCCATGGACTACCTGGGGGATGAAAACGACTTTGGTGTGGTCGACACAGGGGAGGTTGAGTCTTCAGACAATGTGATTACGGTTCAAGTTGAACGTAGAACTGAGTTCACCGTACGCCTTCGATTGCTAGATACATTTAAAGACAAAATAAACACAATTGGCGATATTGGTATCAATGGAGCCAATCTATCTGATAAAGATAAATACAAATGAGAATAGGAGGGATTTAATTGCCAGTAATTCCAAAAATTACCGATGTGTTTGTCACCATCGACATCACACACCCTCAAACGACGATTGGACTTAAAAATTCCAACATTTTCGTTAAGGGAGACAAAGAATCCTACAAGGAATATACATATCTGGGCGCTGTGGAAGCCGATTATCCGGCCGACACGAGTGTCTACAAAATTGCTGAGCAGCAATTCGCTCAAAGCCCTGCACCAGAATTGGTAGCTGTAACGACTTTCACGGGTGATTCGACTGTTAAGGCTCAAGCACCCGCACCATCTGGCGTTACGGCTGACGCAACCTCTGACGGGGCTACAATCAAGGCTACTCCGGTCACCATCAATGAACCGGGAGATGACGTGCCAACCACTGGCATTGCAAAGGCCAGTTTTGACTACTTCTACAACAACTGGGAATTTGCTATTTTAGCTGACTACAACAAGGATGATGCTTTAGCGTTGTCCAATCTGATCGAACACGGCGGCTACGATGCTAAGGGTTATCACATTCTGTTCTTGCAATTTGGTGAAGATAACAAGAACGATGCAACTGAGTTCGCTGCTAACTCCCGGACATGGTGCTTCTACCATACCGATACGGACGAACTGTATGCGGCGGCTTTAGCTGCTGCCGGTGCTCAGGGGACCATTGGTCAAGTATCGTGGAAGTTCGTATCTGATTTGGCAAATGTTACGCCTGAGACTCTTCCGGCTAGTGATATCTTGGCGCTGGAAAAGTTAGGACTTATCTGCTACGTGCACAAGGGTAACAACGACAACCAAACTGACGACAAGAATGCCGCTGGATATTACATCGACGAAGTTCATGGTCGCGACCAAATCAAGGCAACCGTTGAAGGAAACCTACAGAACACCTTGAACTCGGCTGGCAAGACACCGTTTGACTCGGTTGGCTTAGGGATGATTGCCGCTAGCTTAGATAGCTCTATGAGCCTATCTTACAATGCGGGGATTATTGCGACCGACCCTGATACAGGTAAGCCAATGTACTCAACCCACGTTCCTTCCGTAAAGGAAGTAGGCCGTTTTGCGATTGCTAGCCGTGTTTTGAAGGACACGACTTTTGGCTATACGCCATCTAGCGCTATCAACACGGTTTACGTCCACGGTAATGAACAACAATGGGTCTAAGAAAGGGGGAAAAGTAAATGGCAGTAGGAAACGCAGTTGACGACTTTACTGGTCGCAATTCAATTGATATTGGTGAAGGACGGACGCTTAACTTGTACAAGGCTAAGGACGTCTCTATTACCATCACGCGGGCCGATGGATCTACCGTAATTCTTCGGAACTTCCAAGATGGTGATATGGTTACTCCGCAAAAAACCAACAATAAAGTGGACGCGATGAGTGACCCACAAGCATCTGCAGCGGCTTCGGTCACATATGACGCAATGGGGACTATTCAAACCACCGTGCAACAGGGATCTCCAACCAACAACTTACTTAGTGAGTTGTACAACACTGATGAAGTGTTTGGCTTTCACATCGCTTACGGAGATGAGAAGACCGGTGGGGACCATTGCATGATCCAGAAGGCTCCTGACGCGCCGTTCGGTAAGAGCGTGCCTACTCGTGCTTGGACTGCACAAGTCTTTGACTACAAGTACGATGGCGACGCAAACGCTTAGCACCGGGAAATAAATAGAATTTGAGTAAGGCTGCCGGTGCAGTCTATTTTTTTGCTTAAATTTTTGGGACTTGGCACGGTTCAACTCCGTGTCAGGCCATTATTCAAAATAAAAAAGGAGATATTTACTTATGACTGAAAAAAATGAAACACAAGTAACTAATGTGGCGGTAAAAACTACTACTCGCAAAAAGGTAGCACCTAAAAAGAAGGATTACTCCAAGACCATGAAGCAGGAAACATTTACTGCCGAATCTGGAAACGAATATCTTTTCACATATCCTGGCACATTTTACGTTCAGCAAAATGTTAAGGACGCTTCTAACGTCA
>OMJG01000872.1_pt1 | contig 19993 bp, 22 predicted proteins | sample 1646431 | NCBI WGS metagenome assembly OMJG01 (sample SAMN03771674, study PRJEB25209) | food metagenome | isolation source: Cotija cheese | place: Mexico:Jalisco,Michoacan | collected 2011-12-12
AAATGGACGTATTTTCTGGATCTGGCGCTAAAAGATAGCCGACTCAGCGTATAATAACAGTTGTATCGTTACCGAAAAAAGCGAGTTTCCAAGTGAAAAGGTCGGCGGATAAATACCACCCACCGTCATTCACACACAGACTCACGCTGACAATAGGAGGTTTTATATATGTGCTCATCCATGACAATTAAATCGCTTCAAGGGGATATTTTCTGGGGCCGAACGATGGACTATAACACGAGTTTCTTCCACGAGTCGCCTGCTGGTGGGGTGCCGGGGAAAATTGTGAGTCTACCTGCGAACCAGACATTGCCAGCGCAAACGGCAACTTGGAAGACTAAATATGCCGCGGTTGGCGTTGGGGTTGATCAAAGCGTGGCGCTGTTTGATGGCGTCAACAGTGAAGGTTTGGCCGGGGACTTGCAGGTGCTGGTGGAATGCAGCTGGGCAAGTGCCGAGTCACTGGCGAAGCGCAATCTGAAGCCGATTAAAGGTGAGGAGTTTGTCACGTTGGCGCTGACGACTTGCAAGAATGTTGCGGAAGTGCGCGCACTTGCGAGTCAGTATGGCCTGCTGGACGAGCCGTTTCAGTTTGGTGGCCAAGGCGTCAAGATTCCTTTGCATTACACATTCGTTGATCCATCCGGTGCCGGACTCGTGATTGAACCGACTGACCACGGTGCCTTCAAACTGTATGACAGTGTCGGCGCCATGACAAATAGTCCGGAATATGGGTGGCACACGACCAATTTACGGAACTATGTCAGCCTTAATGATCGCAACTATCCGGAAGGGGCCGATCTTGGCGACCAACATCTGGAGCCGATTGAATTAGGAACCGGCTATGGCATGTTTGGCCTGCCAGGTGATTATACGTCTCCATCCCGATTTGTTCGGGCGATGTTCGTGTCGCGCAACCTCGACCCGTTCAATAGCAACGAAGGTATCCGCGTGCTTTACAATGCGTTCAAAACCGTTTTGATTCCTCAAGGTCTAGGCCGCGATCCGAAGCATTCGATTTTAACCGATTATACCCAGTACTGGTCCGGATACGACCTGAGCAAGCGCGCCATTTTTGTTCAGGACGCCAACACGTTAACCATGACGACCAAGACACTCGATCCGAACCTGACTGAAGTGACCTATGATGATTTGGTTAAAACGGAACAGTTTAATCAACTTTAAGTAAGATTTGCGGGCATGAAAATACGAACGGTGCGCTATGCTTAAGCGCCATTTCTTAAGCAGCAGGTTCAGCAGATTGAATAAGAAAAAAGACGTCTCAACCAAGTACGGATTTTGCCATACCTGATTGTGACGCCTCTTTTTATGCGGTTAATTAAAAACGCTGCTGGTTGACATGATTACTTTTTGTGGCGACCTTTCTGCCAGTCTGCCATGGGAATGACGCGATCTGATGGACCTGTCGCCGGTGTTGCCGCGGCTGTGGCTTTTGGGGGTGTCGCCGGTATCTTGGCGAGTGCTTCTTTGACCTGTGCTTGGGCGGTATCCGCCAAAGCCTTGAGTTGCGTTGCCGTCCAAAGATGCGAGTTGGCAGTTGACTTAATGAAGATTGCCAGCGATTTACCCAGTGCCTGCTGCTTATCACGCGGAACGATCTTCGTGTCACGCAGCAGTAGCAACAAAGCAGCGCCAATATCCTGGCTGGTCCACTCTTTAGGTTCGTGACCAAACATGTTTTGAATGGTTTGAATCAGGAAAAAGATGACCGCACCGAAGAACTCTTCGTCTTGAGCTGAATGCGGTAGTTGATGCCAGGTCTTAGAGTCGAAAAAGAGCATCAATTGTTCAATCAGCGTGGCCATGCTCGCTGAATCGATCGTCATGTCGTCATCGTCGTCAAAACGGTCGTCACGTTGGCCGGCACGTGGCGAAGCAAGATCGCCTTCTTCGACCAGTCCCAATACATAAGTCGTCGTGAGTAAGGCGCCCATCAACGCATCGACAAAATCAATGATGGTCAACTTAACGCGTTTGGTTCGAATCAACCAAATCATCATGCTCTTAATCAGCTCGGCAGCAATCGCAATTGCTTCACTACGCCGGCGATGCTTATCGTTGATTTGTTGCAGCGTGGTTTCGAGTGCGATTGAAACCGCCTCGGCTGAAAGGGCTTTAATCGTCGAGCGAAGATTTTCAAATGATTCGGAAAAAAAGGTGACGAGAATTGAACGGATTTCTTGCGGCGGAATTTTCGCGAAATCCGGATCCTGCATTAAGGCCGTGTAGTCGCTGCTTTTTTGAAAATCAGGCCAGTAAAGATCGATTTCGCGACTGGCGTGTCGTTGCAGTTTTACTTGATAGTCCATGATATGCCCTCCATATACGGTCATTGCGGGTTTTATTACCCTTAGTTTAACAGGTGCCAGGTGGTGCTCACATAAAAACTTGCTGTGGGTGACGAGAGAAAGTGCAGAAAAAATTGACGCTGAATTTTCATGCTAGTTAGCGGGGGTTGTGGCGGGGAACGGGGGATTTTTTAGCATTTAAAAACAGGCATCTAAAGATACATTACGCATCTCATGTGCCTGTTACACTTTTTTGGTCAATAAACTTTTTAAATTGCAAATAGCGCGTGGTTATTCAAACATTTTCTTGGTTGCGCGCATCAAAGTCTTGATATCTTTGTCATATCGTGGCGTGTGTACGAGGTGGCTCATCGGGATACCGGTGAAGTGATAAGCCGCAATTTCGCCTGAACGGACTGCGCTTTGTTCGGTGAAGACCATCTGGAATGGCTGCTCGGCAAATTCACCGGTGAAAGCGAGGTTGGTTGAGTGGGCGGGAATGACTTCCGGTCGATCAACTTTGGCGCGATTGTTGAAGAGGGCCGAAGCATACGGCATGTAAACCGGAATGTTGTTGATGATGCTTGCCATAATTTCATCTTGGCGATCACGAATGTTGCCAGGACCCGGATCGACTTTAGCAAGTTGACCGATCAGTTCCAATGCCATTTCCTTCCCTGTCATTTTGATGTATGGCTTGTTAACAAATTCACCATAACGACGTGGATATAGGAAGTAGCCCCACAAAACGGTTTCGTTAGGTTTTTGGGTGGTGAAGTGCGGTTGGTGATGCACCACAATCGACATCATCACGTCTTTTTGTCCAAGCGCGGTGATGGGCTGGGTGGATAAGAAAGAGTTCAACGCATTGCCAGGGATTTGGGTGGTAATGCGCTCGATTTCGTTGAGCAGCAAGTGATCCTTGGTGGTTAAGGTGAAGCTGACCCACTCGCTGGCTGCCCGATCCGCGAAGAACTTATCCGGGTTGCCTAGGTTGTAGAAGTGGTCCGTGGCTTGTTTCCATAAGCTAGCCGCGGCACCGTAGTCCATGTTTTCAACAGCAGGATGGTCAAAATCACCTTGAGTGGCTGAGTCGGTGATGGACCCGTTAGTGAAGAAGACGGCGGTATCGTCATCCACGACCACATGTTCCGGCTTATCGGTTTCGGTGTTCAGCATTTTCAAACCGGTTACCGTGATTTCATCGGTCATCGCGGTGTCTTTAAACTCGAATGCTGTGACGCGGCGGTTGAGGATGATGCGGCAGCCTTGATCCTTAAGGTAATTGATCAGCGGCAACATGATGCTTTCAAATTGATTGTAACGGGTGCGGTTGACGCCGACCAGATGCTCGATTTGGGTGAACTCGTAAATCATCATATGCATGTACCGTCGCAATTCCTGCGCTGAACTTTCAACGCGGAAGGCAAAAGTGGTTTCCCACATGTACCAGAAGTTGGTTTGGAACATATGCGGGTCATCTTTGAAGTAGTCGGCGATGCTTACATTGTCGAGTTTCTCTTCTTCCGAATCCGGCATCATAATCAGCTTGGTTAGCAAAAGGCGATCCTTGTTGTTTAAGCCAAGGTGACCGGCTTGGATAATGCCGATGCCGCCTTCCATTAACCGCGCCTTATCAAACGTCCGGTGCTGAGCGTCAAATTGCCGGGTATCTTCTTCCGCCGTCAATCCGGGTTCAGTTGCCGATGGAATGCGACTCAGCAAGTCCATCAAATCGACATAGGTTCGATAATTGAGCATCCGCCCACCGCGCGCGACGTAGCCTTTGGTATTTTCCATTGGATGATATTTATTCCAATATTCGTCTGCTGTCTCTTCTGCTGGAGCGCCATCGTTGGACCCGTGATCGTCCAGAGAATAGAACGTAATCTGATCACCTTGCCAATGACCTTCTTGAATTAAATAAACAGCGGCCGCCATGTTGGCTAACCCCGCACCGATCATGATCGCCTTATGCTTGATCATTATTTTGCCTCCTAGCGACTTTCAAACTTCTTGTATGCGTCAGCGTCATCTTTGAACAGTTCCATTTTGTTTGCAAAGTAGCAAGCCGTGCCACCTGCAACCAGCGCCAATCCCAGCGCCGTCCACAAGAATTTTTTCATCATAAAACGCTTCCTTTCGCTTTCTGACTTCATTATAGCCAGGCGAAAAAGAAGCGTCTTTAGTCAAAATGTGATGTTTGTTCGAAAATTAACGTTCTTTTCCATGCGCCTGTTTGTGCACGATGAACGCAATTGAACCATTCAGCATGAGATCCGCTCGTTTGATCAGGTCACGCTCGGGTTCTTGCAAGGATTGGGCTAGCCACAATAGAATCTGACCTACGATGGCGGCACCGTAGAAATTGCAGATATCGGCCACCATTTTCGCCGGGGTGGTGGGATCGATGTCCAGCACCACTGGCTTTACCATGTCGGTCGCTGATTGGAACAGAAATTCTTCCAGCATGTCACGGCCCACGGAATGATAGGCATTCAGGCAAAAGGCTTGGTTGGCAATGATGTAATCGAGCACCAGTTGATACTTGGCCTCCCAAGTCGCCGCACCGAGATTCTGCATGACTTTACGGCCAATATCGGCTTCCAGCGTCCACTTCAACAAGCCGTAGATGTCTTCAAAATGGTAATAAAAAGTGTTGCGATTCACGTGTGTTGCCGCGCTTAATTCAGCGATGGTAATGCGATCCAACGGCTTGTGGTGCATGAGGTCTTTCAAGGTGGTCGCAAATTGCATTTTGGTTTGGTCAGATGTGGCCATCACGTTTCACTCCTGTGGTTAAAAAATATCAGTTTACGAATGCGAAAAACCGCTTGTCTGCAAGGGATGCCGACAAGCGGAAATGAAAGTTACTTGACCTTTAGTGGCTTCAATTGGGCTTCGATTTTATCCAATGTCACGTTAGCTTCCAGTAAAGCCGCAGCGGCGTAAGCACCTTCCACAAAGGCCACGTCATAAACGTGCATCTGTTTGTCGCTGACCTCTTCGGCAATATCCAAATTCATTTTGGCACTGCCGAGGTCGTAAAAGACGAGCAACTCGGAAGCCGGATTGTCGTTGATTGCTTTTTGAATATGATCCAGATCCGTTCCGATTTGACCATCACTGGTACCGCCAGCCGTGGTGATCGGAACATCTTTGGCCACTTGTTTGATTAAAGTCTCAAGGCCGCTGGCGATGGCCGGCACATGGGAGACGAGCAACATGCCCATTGCCATGAAAATCACACTCCTTTGGTTTTTGACGGTAATTTTCTGAAACGCGTTCGCAGGGGCCAGAAACCTCCACGTAAGGACCTTAAACCTAAATGGCCAAAACCCAGCCATTTAGGTTTAAGGCCACTTACGTTCCGGTTTCTAACCGGCCCTGCTCTCGCTCTTACTGAAACGCGTTCACTGGCGCAGAGATCTGCGTGTAAGGACCTTGGTCGCAATGGCAAAACCCAGCCATCACGCCCAAGGCCACTTACACTCCGATCTCTAACCGCGCCAGTTCACGCTCTTGCCTCTAGGTATGCCTTTAGCAGCTCTCCAGTTGAGGCAGCGCCGGGATCGATGTGGCCGACACTTTTTTCGCCGAGGTAAGAAGCACGGCCGCGTTTGGCAGTCATGGGTTTGGTAGCTTCGACGAGTTTGTCAATGGCAGCATCGTCCAGCTTGCCTTGTTTGATTAAGTCAGCGGCAGGGGCCCAGACATCTAGCATGGTCTTGTCGCCTGGTTTGGCTTGGCCGCGTTTGGCAATGCCTTTTGCTGCCGCTTCAACCAGATCGCCGAAGTCAGTATCGGTTTTGGCGAGTTTGGCCATTTCCAGAAAAGCAGTGCCGTACAATGGACCGCTAGCACCACCGACTTTGCTGAGCATGGCCATGGCGATGGTCTTGAAGTCTTGGGCAAGATCGGCAGTTGGTGGCGTTTTTTCGAAGGCAGCCTTGATGGCATTCACGCCACGCTCCATGTTGTTACCGTGGTCGGAATCACCAATGACCCGATCAAGTTCGGTGAGATGGTCTTTTTGCTGCGTAATGCGATTTTCAAAATTTGTCATCCATTTAGTCAAAATTTCAGCGGTTAACATCAGTATCCCCCCAGCCAACAGTGTGTGCAGATGCATTCAGATAGTTCAACCATTGCGGATCATCCAGTGCCAGCATCGTCAGTGAAATCCCCGCCATGTCAAGTGATGTGACATAGTTGCCAGCCTTGGTGAAGTCTGCTTTAAGGCCTTGTGCGTGTAACTCGTTCAAAACATCACCCATGAAAATGTATTGTTCCGACAGCGGGGTTGCGCCCATACCGTTGACTAAAACGGCATAGGCATGCGCTTTAGGATCTTTGAACTCGACAGTTAACTTACCAATCAATTGTTTGGCAAGTGCTTTGGAAGTCGGCAACTTTTCCTGACCAGTGCCGGGTTCATTGTGAATCCCAACGCCAAATTCGATTTCATCAGGCTTGAGGTCAAAACCGGGTTTGCCCACTTCAGGAACCGTCGCGGCGTGCAGTGCAACGGCAAACGACTTGGTATTTTTAACCACAGCATCGCCTAGCTTTTTGAGTTCATCAAGGCTCAAGCCGGCCTCGGCAGCCGCGCCGATTATCTTTTCGACAAAAATAGTGCCGGCAACGCCACGGCGACCTTGTGTATACAGCGAATCCTTGACCGCTACATCATCGTCAACGACCACGGATTCAACTTTGATATCGTCGACACTGGCGAGATCCTTGGCCATGTCGAAGTTCATAACATCGCCGGAGTAGTTCTTGACGATCATCAGAACCCCTTCGCCTTGGTCAACCGCCTTGATCGCGGCATAAATCTGATCCGGGGTGGGTGAGGTGAAGACCTGACCGGCAACGGCTGCATCCAACATGCCTTGACCGACATAGCCGGCGTGCAGCGGTTCGTGACCTGAGCCGCCACCGGAAATAACCCCGACTTTCTTCTTCTGCTTGAACGCGGCGTCATTGCGGACGACCGCCGTTGTTTCAGGAATCTGTTTCAAATATTGCGGATAACTGGCAACAAGACCAGCAATCATTTCCGGGACAATATCGCCTGGAGCATTGATAATCTTCTTCATATTTGCAACTCCCTTCTAGTTATCAGTGTAACGCTTGCAGTGCTAAAAATCAGGTGGGATGCAAATAATAACAGAAGGTATTTGATCGTATGGCTGTAGGCAGGTAACCAGTTTTCTCCTGACGATCGCAAGGCATCAAAAATCGCCTCGTCAAGTGTGAAGCAACTCAACGAGGCGATTTTTGGGCAAGCAATTAATCGGTGAAATCAGTAACTGTTTCGATGGTGTAATTGCCGCTATTTTTAAGTAATTTTGAAACCGGGCAGCGATTTTCGATTTCGTTGGTAAACGTCTTGGCCGTGTCAAGATCAACACCTTTGACCATAACCTGAGCGTGAACTAAGAATTGATACTCCGCGCGTTCGCCAATAAAGGCAACTTTAACCCGGACCGCGCCTGTATGCGGCAAGCCGTGTTCCTTTTCAACGGCTTCTAAGGTTGCTTCCAGACAGGTGCTTAACGACAAGCCCAAAAGTTGTTCTGGGTTAGTGCCGGGATGATCGTTCAATGGACTGCTTGTTTGAACTTTAAGGCCGCCGGGAATATACGCGTGCCCCTCGAGTCCTTCATCGTTAATTGCTTCGGTTGTATACAGTGGATGTTGCCAACGTTCATCTGCCATTAGTTTTGCCTCCTGAAAATGTAAATGTGAGCCAAGAATACTAAGTTTATACAAGAACACTATCTATTATAAACGCTTACAAGAACTTCACAATTGATCTATGGCCTGAACTAAGCTTTGAACGCGGCAGAAATCAATTTATAAGCAATGACGATCAAAATGCAAAAGCTACCGAGGCCGAAAATTACCGATATCGCAAGGATCGCACCACTGCCAATTTGCGCATAAAGTAGACCGAGAAATAAAGCTGCCAAGAATGTTGCAAGTTCTATAATCCATAGCTTTAGCATATATATCAAACCTCTAGCGTTACTTTGCAAACAAGCTGTTCTATGCTATACGGCATGAACAGTTAAAATTGATCATGTTGCCTATTTTAAACTAGATCACCGATAATATGAATGACTTCTGAAACTTAAGTTATTTCTGGCGCTCAGACATGATCAAAAGCGGCTACGTAAGGCATTTTTCTGCAATTACAAAAAGTGCCTTACGTAGCCGAGTAGTTCACGATTTCGGGTCAGACTTTTGATCCGGTTCCGGGTCATTAGCGTGTTCCGGTGGGCGTTGAGAAAAGCCGATATCATGGGTGACAAGTGGGTGGCCTTGCCAGATGAGGTGTTCCAGCAGCGCCATGGTGGTTTTGGCATCACTGAGCGCGGTGTGGGAGGGCAGGTCGATTCCGAGTGCCTCTTTGTAATGTTGCAGTGACGGGGTGTGTTTTTTGCCGATACCGAACGTTTTACGCGCCAGCACCGCAGCATCAAACGCTTGTAGAGGGGCAACTTTGATGGCTAGGCCGGATTCAATGGCGCGGAGATCGTTGCTTAAGGCGAACCCGACAACTAATTCATGCTGGAGCAGCTGTTGCAGCGCAGTTTTAACAAGTGGCAGAGATTGGCCGTATTTTGCCAATAAGTCGTCGGTAATGCCGGTGATTTTAACCGAGAATGGCATGACGTGATGGCCGGCTGGCAGTTGCGTGAAAATATCGAATGTCTGATCAATCTGATGCTGGCGGACGCGCAACAAACTGATTTCGGTTAAGTCAAGCTGATTGCGATCGGCGACGAATTCGGTGTCGATGACGACATAATCACCCTGAGCAAGGCGGTCTATGACATCGCGCTGGGTTGTCAACGCTGGCTGATCTGAGGCAAGCTCGGTTACTAAAGTGGGGTTAAGCTGTAATGATTTAGCTGCGCGGCGCTGGGCTGCTTGAACTAGCGGCATCTCTTCGCGGGCAAATTTTGCAGAAAGCCGCGCCATCAGTTGATCTGCTTGAACTTGCCGCTGATGTTGTAGTGAGACCAGTGATTGATCCGCCGTGCCAAGGGTAATATCAAATAACCGTGCGAGCCAGATAGCCGCATCAGAAGCCGGAGCGGTAGTGACATACACCCCGTTTATATCGGGCAGAGCGAATGCTACTTGTCCATTTTCCGCCCAGTTGGTTAACCCCAAGGCAAGCAGATGAACCCAGTCGCGAAAAGGCCGCATGAAGGCAAACAACTGGCGCTGACTGTCTAACCGATCTAGACGCTTAGCCGCGGCGGACACAGCAGCGGCCAATTGCAAGGCGAGGCTTTTGCGATGATTGCCAAAGTCTTTGAGCTTAAACTTGACTGGTAAAATGGCACTACGCGGGCGCAACATATAACGGAGACGGCCACCTTCCGGAAACCAGCGGGCTAAATCAAAGCTGACGTCGCCACGAGGAGAGACCTGATTAACGGTGGCCGGCTGTTTAGCAGTTGGGGTACGATGCTGGAGAACCGCCATCAGTTCGTTGAGTCGGGTGCGAACCTCGGCGGCGTTGCGCGGCTTGGTAATCGGATCACGCAGTAAATGATTCAGCTGCCGGCGAGCTTGACGCGGTGAGTGATTTGGCTTGCGATGTGGTCTGGACTGCACCATGATGACAGCCTCCTTTCTTAGCGAGATTAAAGCTAAGAACAGTATACCAAGTGTGGCGGGGATTTACATTTTTGGCTCTTGAGTGATGGTTGAGCAGACACAATGAAAGTACAGATTGGTTTTGCGTATGTTAAAACAAAAACAGCCATCTCCGAACTGAAAGTGAGTCGGGAATGGCTGTTTGGATTGTCTCGTAAAGTTTAAATGTTTGACGAGTTTGATCTTACTCAATGTTCAATGTATCGCGGTGTGTGCCTGTTGCAAGAAGCATTAAAATTAACGCTTCAGCATCGACTTTATAAACGAGAAGCCAATCAGGAGCAACACGCAATGCTCGTTCGCCGCTGTGAGCACCCTTTAAAGCATGGTCGTGTAAAGAAGCTAATTTTACACGATCTTGACGCTGCAAAGTATCAATTGCAGTTGCAAGTTTCGTCATATCTTTACCTTGCCTAAGAAGATGTTTAAATTGTCGTTTGAAAGTGCGCGTGCGATTAATCGTCAACATCATTGTATAAATCCTTCATCAGGGCATCAACGGTCTTGAAGCTCTTAGTTCGTCCCGCTTTAACATCAGCTTCTGCAGCTTGAAGCTGATCGGCGAACGACATTTCAGGTGTAAATGGCAACTCACCAGTGTCACCAATGCGTTTCAAATACATGTTAATAGCTGAGGACATATCTAGTCCCATGCTATTGAGGACATGGAGAGCCCGTTCTTTGGTTTTGGTATCAATTCGCACGCTGATACGGGATTTTGTTTCCATCGAGATCATCTCCTTGTGTGTTATATTACACCATTTGGCGCAAAAAAAGCAATAATGTCACCCCACCTAAAATCTCCCTTGTATTGAACCCGAAATTATGCGATAACTGTTGTATGGATATCAAACAATCAGTCATTACCGAGAATTTTAAACAACGGTTGTTCTTTGCGCTGTCTGATCCCGGTCGATATAAAATTGTCCGCATGCTTTACCACGTGGGCCACGAGATGGGCTGCAACGAGTTGAACGAACACGTGGAGATTGACAAATCAACGATGTCATATCATTTGCGAACACTTCGAGAAATCGGCATGATCACCACACGAACGCAGGGACGGCAAAAGTTTGTCACGTTGAATCGTGAAAAAATTGAAGCAGCGTTTCCGGGATTGCTGGAAAGGCTTTAAAAATAAGCAAATCAATGCTTATTTTTTAGCAGTAATTGTTTGATATTTTTAAAACTATAAAATGAACCGGGGGCTTTTTGCATGAAACATCGTCAACTATCTTTACTTTTCTTCCTAGTTATGTTTGTGATCGGGACGGACACTTTCCTGGTTTCACCGCTGTTACCGACACTGACACGTTATTATGGCATTACGACCAGCCTTTCCGGGTTTATTGTCAGCGCTTATGCCATTGGATACATGCTGTCAGCGCTGTTGATCGGCCCGATTTCGGATCGCCATGATCGTAAAAAGATCCTGGTTGGTGGGTTAGTCGTTTTCACCGTGGCGACTGCGAGTTGTGGATTAGCAAATACTTTTGCGTGGATGTTGATCACGCGCTTTGTTGCCGGAGTTGCCGCTGCGACTGCTGGTCCACAGATTTGGGCTGCGATCCCTGTTTTATTTCCGCGTCAGCAAGTGGTCAAAGTGATGGGCTATGCGACCGCTGGCTTGGCAGTGGCGCAAATCGTTGGCGTCCCTTTAGGCAGTTACTTAGCAGTTTGGTCTTGGCGTTTCCCGTTCTTTTTCGTCGGAGCCATTGCGTTGATCCTGACGCTTTTGGTTATGCGCCTAATGCCTAGTTTGAATGACGCAAAAGCCGCACCGGCATCCGAAGGTATTTATCGGCAGCTCATCGGCAATCACCCGGTTATGAAGTTGTTAGCGGCGTACTTATTGTTCCAAACGGCCAATTTCTGCGGCTTTGCGTTTATCGGTACGTGGTTTGCTAAAAGTTTCAACTTATCCGTTGGCGCGATTGGCAGCTTTATTCTGTTAATCGGCGTTGGTCAGTTTGTAGGCAGCCTTCTTGGCAGTCGGCTTGTGACATGGTTAGGTCAACCTCACGCCTTTTTACTTGAATTTATCTTGTTTATCATCGGTTATGTGGTGCTACCGTTTGCCGACTCACCACTTGCGGCCACGATTATTCTGGCGCTCATTTATACTATTGGCGGGGCTTTGTTGCCGCTGTTTATGAGCACGTTACAGGAGCATGCCGGTACAGCTCGCAGCACGATCTCGGCGTTGGCCAATGCGGTGATGTATTTAGGCGAAGCAATTGGCGGCGTCATCGGTGGCGTTTTAATCAAGCAGTTTGCCGGTTTTTCCGGAATTGCAACGTTTACGGCAGTGGTCGCGGTGTTGGCAATGCTGTTATATGCACAGCAGGGGTACTTTAAGCAGTTACAGACAAGCAACTGATGGCATCATAAAGATAACTCCATTGATTGCAATGTATTTTAAGATTTTTAGCCCCAAAATAATCTATGTAGATCAAAGGACGAGTGAATTCGTGTGAATTCGCTCGTCCTTTAGCTTATGCCCTTAAAGAAGAAAATGTGTTCATTAGTACTACTGAACTACTTACCCTTTGTAATATTGTCTACTGTGATGTTTGCTGGTTACGAGAGCAACAACAAGAATGCCCGCGGTGATCGCAAAGGCCATACTCCAGGAGATGCGGATACCTGACGACAAGTATGGATGAGTTAAGTTGATAATTGATGCACCAATGGAAGTACCGCTTGCGATTGCTATGTTTTGCAGCATACGTTGAAGTGATCCGAGTGTGCCTTGTGCGGTCTGTGAACCGGTCTGCATAATAGCGGCAATGTTTGCTGGTTGAAAATAGCCGCCACCAATACCGAAGACAAACAATAGACCGGTGATAATGAATGCAGGCCAGCTTGCAACCACTAAAGCAAGTCCAAGAAGGGCAATGGCAATTATGAGTAAACCTAGTAAACTAAAACTTTGATTTTTGCTGCCATCATTTTGTTTCCCTGATAAGCGTGAAAAAATGACGAGTCCGACTGGCGCACCTAATACCAAAAGCCCGGTAGTTCCGGTGTTAATCTTCATTAGATTCTCGAAGATATAAGGAGGAATCAGGAAAATAATCGCAGAAACGAATCCGAAGACTGCGGTCTCACCTAGATAAAGCCAAATACGTGGGGTTTTTGCTAATTGCTTAAAATCCAACAATGGGGAGGCTGCAGTTTTTTCATAATAATAAAAGACAAAGAAAGCAAGTATACCTATAAAGACGAAAGACGCGCCAGTAGCGAAATGATGGTTCCTGCCTAACAATGAAAATCCAGACAGCAATAGCGTAATTGCAACTGCGCTAATAATTGATCCAGCTCGGTCAAATGCTTTCTTCTGAATCGTTTCGTCGATATGGACTAGCAAGTGGTAGTTACAAAGAATACCAAGCAATGCAAAAGGAATGTTAAGCCAGAAAATAAATCGCCAAGCATTCAATGCCAATAAAAAACCACCAATAGATGGGCCAAGAACTGGTCCAAGCCCGATCATGATGCCTAAAATTCCTAAAGCTTTAGGCACTTGGCGTTTATCAATAAAGGTTGTCACCAAAGCTGCCGACGTTGATTGTAATGCCGCCGCGCCAACGCCTTGAATAATCCGAAAGAGAATGAGTGTCATGATGGAACCTGCCAATCCGCACAAGGCTGACCCAATCCCAAAAACAATTAAGCCTGTAAGTGAAATTTTCAGCTTGCCGATGCGATCACCCAGATATCCAAAAGGCAGGATACAAATTGCCAAGCTAAGTGTATAACCAACGACGCTGAGTGCTGTGACGCTTGTTGAAGCATTAAACTGCCGTTGCAGGAATGGCAGCGCAACATTAATAATACCGGTATCCAAAGTTGAAAGCAGCATCCCCATACCAGAGATGAGAATAATATAAAGTTTTTGCCGATTTGATGCCAAAGTACATACCTTCTTTTTAGAAACTATTGAGATTTTGATCACGTCTTATGCTAAAATACGGACAAGAAACCATCAAACGATTCAATAATTTTGAAATCGAGGGAGGACAACCATGGCAATTTCGATTATTTTTGGAAAATATGCCCGACAGACAAACGAAACCATGACTCAGCGCGTTCAGTTTGTTTATTCACCTTTAAATGAGTTATTTAGAAGTCTTCATGTCTTACTGAACCCTAGACATCACGGCATGAATATTGACTGGGCATTAGCTGCAAAGAGCCGAATGTCACCGGATACCTTGAAAAACTTGCGCTACTTTGAGTTGATCTATGAGCTTGGCGTACCATCAGTTTTCTTTAACAACTTTCAAAACTTGTCGGCAAGTCTGGATGAGGAAATTATTAACTTAAAGCAGTATCTTAGTCGTGAAAATCCTGAGATCGTATTTCAAAGTTTAGACAGCGTCGTCCGTGATCGGGAAAATCGGTTTATTCCGACATTGGCTAAGAGCTTAGAGTGGCAAGATTATCAACCCGCTGGATCCGAGCAGTTGCTTAGCGATTTACGCACGCGTCCCCGCAATGTTTATGAACGCCTATTTGAGTTTATAGCGACGTATCGGCAGGAGGTCTTTGATGATACTTGGCAAAAATATGCGCTTAGCAATTTTTTAATAACCGAGATCCAACGTCAGTCTCAGTACTTGCACACGCATGGTTTCATTCAGTTGGTCAATCATTTACAGGTTGATCGACTGCACTGGAAAGGTGAAGCGCTTGAGGTTATCAAACCCTTTGATGAAAAGATAAGCTTGAAAGAGACGGACGTTATTCTTTTGGTACCCAGTTATTTTGTCTGGCCGCACCTTTTCGTTGAACATTTTTCTCAAGGTGTGACAATTACTTACGATGCCTTGAACAAAATCAAAACACGGATTAGTGCAGATGAGTTAAGCGGGATCTTTACAGCGCTTAGTGATCCGGTACGACTCCGAATGCTGGGATATCTCAAAAAAGAGGCTCAAACAACTCAGTCTTTGGGGCAGATGTTAGTGATGAGTGCGTCTACCGTCTCGCATCATCTTAAATTATTACGTGAAGCTAACTTAGTTAAAACCCGCAAGCAAGGTAAGTTTGTCCTTTATTCGACTACGGACGTAATTGAAAAATTGATGCCCAACTTTTATGCGTATTTTCAAATGGAAACGTGACTAGAGCAATGGCATCAGATAAGAACCTAAGATAGCAATTTTGTCTACAGACACAGACAAGACTAGTCAGGAGGAATATGATGATGGAAAATAAATTACTGATGCTTTTAAGTACTGGCCGGTATTTGACCCTTAACGAAATCGTCAAGTTACTGCACAAGACGAGCAAAGAAATTGAGCCGCAACTGATGGCATTAGTTCAAGACAAGCAGGTTTATCGGCGTCATTTTGCCGGACGTGATTATTTTCGAATTGTCCAGCCCCAGCCGGTTGAAAGTCAGTTAGGTACACTAGCAAATCAATATTTAGATCATCGCCCTGCAGCACGTAAACTTGGCGCTGCTCGAACCTGTTATCGCCACTTAGCCGGTAAAGCCGGAGTGATGCTATTTGACCAATTGATAGCTCAGAAAATGATTGCGATGACAAAACCGAGTACTTATCGACTCACTGATAAGGGGAGAAGTGCGTTGACAGAATTTCTTGGTCATCCGGTGCAACAAGGCAATGTTCAGACTTGCATAGATTTCTCGGAGCGGCGAGTTCACTTAGCCGGAAAACTAGGTAATGACATTTTGACGAAATTAGTGGCTGATCATAAAGTCGCGTTGGCTGAAAAGCGGATGGTTCAGATCTTGCAACCACTCAGTTTTCAGTTTAAGGAGGCGCAGTATGTCAACTGATAAACAAAGATGCGCGTGGGCGGATACCACCAATGATTTAATGCGTCAATATCATGATACCGAATGGGGACGTCCGAGCCATGACAATCGCCACTTGTTTGAGCTGTTGTCACTTGAAATCATGCAAGCAGGATTGAGCTGGCAGACCGTATTAAACAAGCGGGCAGCATTTAAGGCGGCGTTTGCTGATTTCGATTATCAACAAGTTGCACAAATGACGCCGCAAATTCCTACCCTCTTAAAAAATGATCAAATTATTCGGAATCGAATGAAAGTGACGGCGATGATCAAAAATGCCAATGCCGTTGCGCAGTTAGTGGCCAATGGTACGGATTTTGACCATTATGTTTGGAATTTTGTCAGTAATCAACCCATTCAACATCATATTGAGCGGCATGAACAGGTACCGAATACAACCGATTTGGCCAAACAGATGAGCAAGCAGATGAAGAAGGATGGCTTTGCGTTTACCGGTCCGGTGGTTGTGTATTCGTTCATGCAAGCGGCGGGGTTGGTTAATGATCACGAAATAGGTTGCTTTGTTTATCAGCAGCTTGGCCAATAACCGGGCATTCAGATTTTGGATTGACGGAACCATGATTTCACAGCTTTTAAACGGGGCGCGTATTTGATTAAAATGCAACAACCCGTTTATACTGATTTAAAACCAAAAAGAGGTCTGATCAATGGAAACGACAATTTGTAAGATTGGAGATTCGGTTGGCGTCATTTTTCCACAAGCATTACAAGCTGAAGTTGGCAAAAAATATAAGATTTCTAAAGTTAAGGATACATTTGTGCTGACACCGCTGCGATCTGATTTATTTGCCGCTGCCGCTGATTGGCAAGGATTCAGAGATGCTGTGACTGATGAAGACCGAGCATGGGATGAGATAGAGGACTAAGCTTACGTCATCCTAAATTCAGTCACAGCGGCAGCACTCATCCTTAACAGCTCAAGTAACGAGAGACGAAAAGAACCCACTCGCAATTTTCAGCGAGTGGGTTCTTTAAATAGTCTTTGATTAAAAAATTAAAGTGCTTCAGGAACCATCTTAACTGGCTTGTTGCCAATCCAGCCGGTGATTTCCTTGAAGGTATCGGTGATCGCATCGGTGCCTGGCTTGAGCATCTTACGAGGGTCAAAGCCCTTGCCTTGTTGATCCTTACCAGCTTCGATGTATTCACGTGTTGCCTTAGCAAAGGCAAGTTGGCATTCGGTGTTGATGTTCAACTTGGAAATGCCCATGGTGATCGCCTTTTGAACTTGTTCTTGAGGGATACCGGAACCACCGTGGAGAACGAGCGGCATCTTAACAGCGTCGTTCAATTCTTGTAAGCGGTCGAAGTGCAGACCTTTCCAGTTGTCTGGATATTGGCCGTGGATGTTACCAATGCCGGCTGCCAGGAAGTCGATCCCGGTAGCTGCCAAAGTCTTGGCTTCTTCAACGTCAGCTAATTCACCTTCGCCGACAACACCGTCTTCTTCACCGCCGATGGAACCAACTTCAGCTTCAACGGAAATGCCCTTGGCGTGGGCCAGCTTAACGATTTCCTTGGTCTTTTCCAAGTTATCTTCAAAGTCGAGGTCGTGGCCGTCGAACATAACGGAGTTGTAGCCGGCAGCAATAGCTTCCTTGGCAGCTTCGTAGTTACCGTGATCCAAATGAATCACAACAGGAACGGTGATGCCCATGGCTTTAACCGTTGCTTCGATCATGGTCTGGCAGAATTCATAGCCGCCCATGTACTTAGCAGCACCCATGGATGTCTGGATGATAACCGGAACGTTCAATTCTTGCGCACCGGCAAGGATGGCGCGTGTCCATTCCAAGTTATTGGTGTTGAAGGCACCGATACAGTAGTGACCTTTATGTGCAGCTTTTACAAGCTCTGCAGCGTTAACTAATGGCATGTAGATATCCTCCTACGAAATATACAATTCACAACTGTTGTATTCTACCATAAATGACAAAAGAAAAGGGCGAGAAAATGATGAGAACGTGACGGTTTTACTGACCGGTTTGAAAGGAAACGGTCACGCTGATAACCCATCGTTACCGAAGCCCAATTAAATTTACCGTAGTTTCGGAAAAAACGCCATTGATTGACTCGGTATTTTCAGAGGTTAGAATCTGCTTACTCAAGCCAACTAGCCAACAATGAAAAAGGTCATGACAATGACGGTGATTAGCGATTGTTACAGGCTAAAATGAGATTTTTCTCATTTTATATTAGATGAGCTGCGGGGTAACGTAGTGGATTTCACAAGCTGATTTAAAATGACCGACGCATAAATCGCTTTCTTTAGGGGGTTGTGATGGCGGGATCGTCAAAAAATAACTGAATAAAATAGCTTTTCACAAGCTTGTAGTGTCCCCACAAATAAGACCTTGCTTAGAACGATTGACCCTGGAAATCAAAGCACTAAGGTAAAGGTAGTAACAGATTGATAACAATTGAGTTGTTCACACGAATAAATTAACCAAAGGAGATCTTGATATGGCAACAAAAGCAGCGGATCAGTTAGTCAGCGTCTTGATGGATTGGCAGGTTAAGCATGTGTTTGGCTTACCTGGTGACTCCATTGACACCACCGTGGATGCTTTACGGCGCCAACAAGATAAGATCAAGTTCGTTCAGGTACGCCACGAAGAAGTCGCCGCACTGGCTGCTGCATCAACGGCTAAGCTGACAGGTGGCCTCGGGGTTTGCTTGTCAATCGGCGGACCCGGCGCGATTCATCTATTGAATGGCCTGTATGATGCCAAAATGGATCATGTCCCTGTACTGGCGTTATTAGGGCAAGTCACAACCAGTAACTTAAATGAAGGCTTTTTCCAGGAAGTCAACACGCCTAAGCTATTCGATGACGTGGCGGTTTACAACAAAACCGTCATGGCGTCGGATAATTTAGGCCAGATCGTTGACACGGCTATTCGCACCGCGTTCACGGAAAAAGGCGTTGCGGTGTTGACGATTCCCGACGACTTGCCTGATCAAAAGGAAACCACCAGTTATCGCGACAGTGCAGCGGCGTTTGCTTTGAATGTACCGGAAGTGGATCCTAAGCAGTTGGATGATGTGGCTTCGCTTTTGCAAAAGTCCCAGAAACCTTTAGCCTTGATTGGTCGCGGGGCGGAAAAAGCCGGTGAAGCCGTTCAAAAATTTGTCGAAACGAATCACATCCCGTTTATTCAGACCATGCCGGCGAAAGGAACGGTGGCAGACGATCATCCGAATAGCCTCGGTAATGTCGGCAAGCTCGGGACGAAGCCTGCGTATGAAGCCATGAAGGCAACAGATCTGCTGTTCATGATCGGGACCAATTATCCATACACCCCTTATTTACCAGATACAGGGCAGGCTAAGTGTGTCCAGATTGATACGCAGCCGGAGAACTTAGGCAAGCGGTATTCGGTTGATGTTGCCGTGGACGGCGATGTCGGTGCCTTTTTAACCGAACTGAATGCTAAGGGAGCTTTGCGTGATGATGATCGCTTCTTGAAGGCATGCCGGAAGAATATGGAAAGTTGGGACAAATGGATGGCCGAAAAACGGTTACTGGATACGAACCCTGCCTCACCGGAAGCCGTCTTTGCGACAATTGACCAAACGGCGCCTAAAGATGCGGTTTACTCGATTGATGTCGGCACGTCAACGTCTTGGGGTGCCCGTTTTCTCAATGTCCAGCCAACGCAGAAGTATACGATTTCTGCGTGGTTAGGGACGATGGGCTGTGGGCTACCCGGAGCGATTGCAGGTGCCGAGGCATTTCCAAAGCGGCAAAATATCAGCGTGGCCGGTGACGGTGCTTTTGCCATGGTCATGCAGGATTTTGTCACGGCGGTCAAGTATAAGCTGCCAATCATCATGGTGGTTTTGAATAATCAAAAACTTGCCTTCATTGAGTACGAACAACAAAGCGCCGGTCAGTTGAATTATGAAATTGATTTGGCCGACATGGATTACGCCAAAATTGCCGAGGCCGCTGGTGGCGTTGGCTATACCGCACACAGTAATGCTGAATTTAAAGAGGCACTCACCAAAGCCTATCAAGAAACAGACAAGCCGGTTTTGATCAATACCTATGTTCAAGACGACGCGCCACTACCAGGGAAAATTGTTGACGAAGAGGGTCTTAAACGTGCAGGACTTTCTGATGAAAAACTCGTTGAACTCTTTAAAAGTA
>OMJG01000874.1_pt1 | contig 19917 bp, 17 predicted proteins | sample 1646431 | NCBI WGS metagenome assembly OMJG01 (sample SAMN03771674, study PRJEB25209) | food metagenome | isolation source: Cotija cheese | place: Mexico:Jalisco,Michoacan | collected 2011-12-12
TTTTTTACAACAAAAGAAAATTAATAGCACAATACATAGTAGTTATTGTTCTAATTGGTCAAGGATACTAAGCGCACTTTTCTCATTTAGAAACATATGGGTAAAGAAGTTTCCTCTTAATGCGCCAATTAGAGCACCAGTTTTAAACCTATTATTGTTAACACAGACTCTTTTTGGTATTTTGAATATTTGTTCAAGTGACAGACCAAATGTTTTATCATTTTCTAAATTTAGAATATTTCCGTACCCGTCAAAAGGTCTACCATAAGCGAATCCACATGTTTGATTAAAAGAGTCACCAAAAAGTAAATGTTTATTTTGGTTCCATGAATCAACACTCGTGATAGAAGCAGGTGTTGCGACAGCAGTTAAAATGACATCGGATTTTTCTGCCGTAACTAACGTTTTTTGCAGTAAAGGTTCCAGTGCAAGAAGTTCTCTTGCTTGGTTATTAATGATATAAAGCGGGGCTGTGAGTGTTAAGTAATTTGCTTCAAATTTTGAAGCAGCTTTTTGAACTAATCTCATAGAGCCTGCTAAAGAATGGTATTTTCCTATCTCACCAACAAATTGTGTGAAAACTAAATTTTCGGTAATAGCGGGTTTAAGTTGTTCAATAATTTGATAGATGGAATCACCCCAGGATAGAGAGACAACATTTGCTTGGACGATGTAATCTTCGATAATTTCAGCTGAAAATTTCCAAAAATAGTAATTGGAGTTTGTCAGATCTTCACTTTCTTTGAGGATAAAAAAAGAAGTATCAAACATAGAACCTAATAATCTCTCTAGTTCATAATTTCGCTCATAAGGAGCTTGTATGTTGATGGTAATGATTCCTTGCTCTTTGGCATCATTTAGATATTTTAATATTTTGTATCGACTTAATTCATATTTATTGGTCAGAGTTGTGATGGGAATATCTTCAATATAGTAGTCTTTTGCTAAATTAATCATGAGTTGATTGATATCATTTTTTTCCATAGTAAAGCTCCTTGACTTATTATTTCTTTTATTATACCAAATTTTTCAAGTGTATTCTTTCTGAAAAATGAAAGTATATGACTATTTTTTTGAAAATATTAAAAAAATAAACAAAACTATTTACATTTTTAAAAAATAATAATAATTATTTACAATTTTTAAAATAAAATGTATAATGTGTTTATAAAAATATAAAAAGGAGCTGAGAATTTTGAATAATGAAATTCTAGAATTGCATCATGAACATATTGGTGTTTTAAGTGTACAATCAGAATTACCTGTAAAAAACGGCATAGATTTAGCTAAGGCTTATACGCCAGGTGTGGCTGAACTGAGTAAACTCATTGAAAAACACAATGAATTGGCTAGAGAATACACAATCAGTGGAAAGTTGGTTGCAGTCATTTCTGATGGTTCTGCTGTATTAGGTCTTGGAAATGTTGGGCCACAAGCTGGATTACCCATTGTTGAAGGTAAATCTCTTTTATATAAAACGTTTGCTAATGTTGATGCTATTCCAATGGCAATTGATCAGGTAGAAATTGATGTATTTGTTGAAACAATTAAAAATATGTCTCATAGTTTTGCGGGAATACATTTAGAAGATATTCAAGCTCCAAGATGTTTTGAAATAGAAGACAAGTTAAAGGAGCTATTAGATATACCTGTCTATCATGATGATCAAGAAGGAACAGCCATTGTTGTATTAGCTGGACTGATTAACGCGGCAAAAGCGAGTCACCGAAAATTATCTGATTTAAAGATTGTGTTAAATGGTGTTGGGGCATCAGGTGTTGCAACAGCTAAGTTACTTGCAGCAGCTGGCGTGACTCATGTGACATTAGTGGATAAAGAAGGCATCTTAACAAAATCATCAGCTCAATTGAACCCTTATCAGAAGCATTTATTATCATTATTTAACAAAAGAGAATCTGGTGATTTATCAGAGGCAATTGTGGATCAAGATGTGTTTATTGGGTTATCAACGGGGAACCTCTTAACAAAAGAGATGATTCGTACGATGAATGATAATCCGATTATTTTTGCATTAGCTAACCCTGTTCCAGAGGTGACTCCTGAAGAAGCCAAGGAAGGAGGAGCGAAACTAGTTGCGACTGGAAGTTCAGACTACCCTAATCAAGTGAATAATGTATTAGCCTTTCCTGGGTTATTTGCAGGACTTTTAGAAGCGAAAGCTAAATCTGTTGACGAACAGTTACAATTACACGTTGCTAAGACATTAGCTGATTTAGTAGAAAATCCAACTGAGGATTATTTTATTCCAAATGTATTTGAAACAAGAGTTGTTCCAGCCATTAAACGAGCTGTCGTTAATTTTTTTAATTAAAAAGAGAAGAGGAATAAAAAATGGAAGAAAAAAAACAACAACCTTTTTTTGAAAAAGTGACAAAATTAAAAATTGGATTTATCCCATTACCGATCTACCTTATTTTAGTTGTCGTTTATTTATTACTAACAGTGAATAAAATTATGCCAAATGACATGATGGGTGCCATTGGTGTGATGACATTATTGTCTTTTATCTTAGAAGAAGTTGGAAAGCATATCCCTATTTTAAACTCATTAGGGGGGAAAGTATTAGTTGTAACGTTCTTGCCATCCTTTTTAGTATATAAATCTTGGCTTCCTGAATCTTCTGTCGAAACAGTAACAGCATTTATGAAAAATAATAACTTTTTATCTTTCTTTATCGCTTTATTAATCGTCGGTAGTATTTGTTCAATGAATCGTAAGACATTATTAAAGGCTAGTTCTAGAATTATTTTAATCTTGATTATTTGTGATATTGTTGGTGCATTGGTTGGAACAGGAGTTGGTATGTTACTAGGTTTATCAGCGTTTGAAGCATTTTTCTTTGTAGTAGCACCAATCATGGCTGGTGGAGTTGGTGAGGGAGCATTACCTTTATCAATTGGATACGCAGGACTTATTGCAACACAACAAGCAGATATTTTTGCTTCAATTTTACCATGTGTCATGTTAGGTAGTTTAGTGGCGGTTATTTTTGCTGGATTATTAAAAAAACTTGGTGAAAAACGTCCAGAATTAACTGGTAATGGACAATTGATTGATGGTGATGATGAACACTTAGATAACTTAAAAGGTGGAAAAGTCGACGTTGATATTGAAAAAATGTTAGTCACAGGTGTTCTTGCTATTACATTATATCTATTAGGTGTTTGGGTTAATCATGTGATTCATTTACCTGCTCCAATTGTATTATTAGTCGCTGTTATGGGTGCTAAAATGTTAGGATGGATTCCAAAGGATATTGAAAATGGTGGGCATTCACTTTACTCTCTTACTGTTAAAGGCATTACTCCTCCACTACTATTTGGTGTTGGGGTTGCAATGACTCCTTGGGGTTCTTTAGTTAAAGTCTTTACACATGTTCCTATGTTAATTACCATTTTTGCCACAGTTCTTTCAATTGTATTAACTGCTTACTTTGTTGGAAAAGCGTTAGGTATGTATCCTGTTGATACAGCCATTGCTGTTTCTTGTTGTAGTGGACAAGGTGGTACAGGAGCTTTAGCTATTTTAGCAGCGGGTGATCGTATGGAATTGATGCCATTTGCTCAAGTTTCAGTACGTTTAGGTGGGGCTATGATGGTAACAGCCGCCATATTTTTAATGAGTTTATTCGTTTAGATAGTTAGTATAAGGAGAGATTATCATGAGTGATGCATTAAAAATTACGACTCTATTTTTAAAAGATAAAAAGACACGTCAACAGTGGGAAAGTCTGTTATATCACCATGATATCTTTTCTATTACAGATAAAGATGTTTTACTTCTTGATCAGACTTTTGGAATTTATGATAATCAAGGATTAATTGCGACAATTTCTATTGCATCAAATGTATTGAAATATTTAGTCATTGATGAAAGGTATCGTGAAAATGGAAAGTTGTTTAATATGTTAGTTTCTCATGCTATTAACGTATTAGCTAGTCAAGGGGTGTTTCATGTATTAGTTTTTACAAAATTAGATTATGCTAAATCTTTTCAATATTTAGGTTTTTCTAACATCATGACGACTGAATATGGAGTTTTCTTAGAAAAAGGAGATCAATCGATTAATATCTTTTTATCACAACTACCTTTGGTAAAGGGCGATTATACGATTTCAGCAATAGTGATGAATGCCAATCCATTTACTAAGGGACATCTTTATCTGGTAGAAGAAGCACTGAAGAAGAGTGACTATGTTTATGTTTTTGTCGTAAGTGCAAATCAGTCGCTATTTACGTCAGAAGAAAGATATCAGTTGGTGTGTCAGGGGGTTGAACACTTGAAACGCGTTATTGTATGTCAAGGCGGAGAATATATGGTTAGTTTAGCTACTTTTCCTTCTTATTTTTTAAAAAATCAAGAAGAGGTAATTTCTTATCAAACACAGTTAGATGCCTTATTGTTTAAGGAATATATCGCGAAAACTTTACATATTACCAAACGATTTTTAGGAGAAGAACCATTATCTGATATAACTAAGCGCTATAATAACGCGTTACTAACTTATTTGCCACCAGAAATAGAAGTAGAGATTATTCCAAGAAAAGCGATTGATCATCATCAAGTTATCTCGGCAACAAAAGTTAGAGAGTGTATTCGATTTGGAGACTTAGAGTTAATTAGACAACTGGTCCCCATAACAACATATCGTTTTATTAGCGAACATTTAACCGAATTACAGAAACGGTTGGATAATAATTAAAGAAAAGGAAGAGAATTATGGATATTAAAAAAACAGCGATTGCTGGAACACTTGAATCTAGTGATATTCAAATTATGGTATCAACTGGTGAAAATGGCATTGAACTTGATTTAGAAAGTCAAGTTATTGAACAATTTGGTAAACAAATTAAAACTGTTATTTTAGAAACATTTGACAAATATGGTATAAAAAATGCGACAGTTAAAGCAGTTGATAAAGGAGCGTTGGATTGTACCATTAAAGCACGCACAGAAGCAGCCATTCAACGTGCTATTGAAAAAGATCATGAACTAAATTGGGAGGCGCTAATCTAATGGAAAGATTAAGAAGAACAATGATGTTTGTGCCAGGAAATAATCCTAGCATGATTAAAGATGCCGGGATTTATGGAGCCGATTCGATTATGTTTGACTTAGAAGATGCTGTATCTATGACAGAAAAGGATGTTGCAAGATTACTTGTGTTTGAAGCGTTACAAACAGTCGATTATGGTGATACTGAATTAGTAGTTCGTATCAATGATTTACATTCAGAATTTGGTCGAGCAGATATTTTTGCTGTAGTGAAAGCTGGAGTAGATGTTATTAGACTTCCTAAAACAGAAACCGTAGAAGATATTGTTGAAGTAGAAAACGTCATTGAAGAAGCAGAAAACTTTTTTGACATTCCAGTGGGAACAACTAAAATGATGGCAGCAATTGAAGGAGCTAAAGGGGTATTGAATGCACCGGCTATTGCTGTTGCAAGCAATCGTCTAATTGGTATCGCAATTGGGGCAGAAGATTATGTGACAAATATGAAAACCAGACGTTATCCAGATGGAAAAGAGTTATTTTTTGCTCGTAGTATGATTTTACATGCAGCAAGAGCGGCTGGTATTGCCGCGTTTGATACTGTGTACTCTGATGTTAATAATGAAGAAGGGTTATTAAATGAAGTGAGATTGATTCATCAATTAGGCTTTGATGGCAAATCAGTTATTAACCCAAGACAAATTCCTATTGTAAACAGTGTGTATCAACCGACTGAAAAAGAAATTAAACATGCTAAAGACGTGGTTTATGCGATTGAAGAAGCGAAGAAAAAAGGGTCTGGTGTTATCTCGTTAAACGGTAAAATGATTGATAAACCAATTGTTGAACGTGCTGAACGTGTCATTATGCTAGCAAAAGCATCAGGACTTTTGGATGAAGGAGAGTTTTAAATGAAAAACAAAGTGAACCGTGACATACCAGATGAATTTTTAACAGATTATTCTGTTTTTGAAACAACCGTAATTGATCATCAAAACATTGATTATAAAGCCCCAACTGTCAAAGTGGTTTCTCAAAAAGATACAAAATTAGTTCATAGTATTAAAGACGTCATTGAAAAAGTTGGATTAGAAAATGGCATGACTATTTCATTTCATCATCATTTTAGAGAAGGTGATTACGTCTTCAATCAAGTGATGTCCGTTATTAAAGAAATGGGATTTAAAGACTTAACTCTAGCGCCTAGTTCTTTAACTAATGTAATGAATGACATGGTTGTTGAGTGTATAAAATCAGGTGTTATTACACATATCACTTCTAGTGGTATGCGTGGATCGTTAGGAGAGTTTATTTCTCATGGTGGATTGGATAATCCAGTTATCTTACGTTCACATGGTGGTCGTGCAAGAGCAGTCGAACAAGGTGAAATAAAAATAGATGTCGCCTTTTTAGGTGTACCAAATGCAGATGAATACGGAAATGCAAACGCGATTCATGGAAAAGCAGTCTTTGGTTCTCTAGGTTATGCGATGGTCGATGCAAAATATGCGGATAACGTGGTCTTGATTACGGATACATTAGTGCCATATCCATGTACACCAATCAGTATTCCACAAACACAAGTTGACTATGTGGTGGAGGTTGATGAAATTGGTAATCCTGAAAAAATTGGGGCTGGTGCGACACGTTTCACTAAAGATCCTAAGGAATTAAAAATTGCTCAACTCACTAATGATGTGATTACACAATCACCTTATTTTAAAAATGGCTTTTCTTTCCAAACAGGTACTGGTGGTGCGGCTTTAGCTGTTAGTCGTTACTTAAAAGAAAGTATGGAAAAAGAAAATATAAAAGCTTCTTTTGCTTTAGGTGGTATCACTAAACCAACAGTTGACTTATTAAGTGAAGGATTTATTGAAAAAGTGTTGGATGTGCAAGATTTTGATAAAGGTGCTGCTTTAGGGATGGCAGAATATGAAAATCAACAAGAAATTGATGCATCATTTTATGCTGATCCCTTTAATAAAGGTGCGGTAGTCAATCAATTAGATATTGTGATTTTATCTGCACTAGAAATTGATACAAAATTTAACGTAAATGTTATGACAGGCTCTGATGGTGTGTTAAGAGGAGCAATTGGTGGTCATCAAGATGCGGCTAACGCTAAATTAACAATTATTACAGCACCACTTGTTCGTGGCAGAATACCAACAGTTGTAAACGATGTAACAACGGTGATTACCCCAGGAGATAGCATTGATATTTTAGTTACTGAGGTAGGGATTGCTATTAATCCTAAACGTGAAGATTTAAAAGAAATTTTTGCCAATTCTAAAGTTCCAGTCTTTACAATTGAAGAACTACAACAACGTGCTGAAAAAATTGTCGGTATTCCTGAAAATTTAGAATTTACTGATCGTGTTGTAGCACTAGTTGAATATCGTGATGGAACACTAATTGATGTTGTAAAACAAATAAAAGAATAGGTGTGACTCTTAATGAAAAATGTATTTGAAAAAGGACAAGAAATATCTTTAATAGATGCGTTAGATAATCGAGAAAAACGTGTAGCTTTACAACAAAAATTATTAGCGCGTCACCCTAAAAGTACATTAATTTCTTTAAAGATGAACATACCCGGACCAATTAAATCCAATGATGCTATTAATATGGTATTTCACTCCGCGAGTAATATGCTTCAACACTATTTATTAGCAAGTAGTGTAACGTTACTTGCGGAAACCTATCGTGATCTACCAACCGGGCCAGAAGGGTACTTTGTTATCGAAATGAGTGGCATTGATGCAAAAAAATTATGTATTAAGTTAGAAAATAATTTTTCGTTAAGCTCTATGATTGATTTGGATGTTTATGTTACAGTTGGTAGCAACATTCAGGATATTTCTAGACAATCATTAAGCCTCTCCCCCAGAAAGTGTTTTGTTTGTCAAAATGAAGCTAAGGTTTGTGCTAGAAGTAAACAACATACTCTAAAAGAAATTCAACGTGAGTTAGTGACGCTATACACTGATTATTATCTTTCTAATACTAAAAAAGCAGTATCTCAATGTGCCCAAAAAGCATTATTATATGAAGTGACGTGTACCCCGAAGCCTGGCTTGGTAGATGCGATTGATTCTGGGGCTCATGAAGACATGACTATTTATACTTTTATAAATAGTAGTTGTGTATTAACTCCATTTTTTGATTCTTTTTTTGAAGAAGGATTTTATTATTCTAAAGATCAACCATTAAGTGGTTTATTTAATAAAATACGTCCAATCGGGATAGAAGCAGAAAAGTCTATGAATGAAGCGACTCAACAAGTAAATACGCATAAAGGTGCCATTTTTTCTTTAGGTGTATTAATAACTGCTTTAGGATATTCCTTTGCTCAATCTGGTAATTTAGATTTAATTGATATTCAAGAAATCATAAAAGAGATGTTAAGGTATTTGATGGCTGATTTTGATGGATTGGAAAATAAAGACCCGAAAGATTTGACAATTGGAGAAAAATTATTTTTAGATTACGGTATTTCAGGCATTCGTGGAGAAGCAAGCAGCGGTTATTCAATCGTATTTAATCACTCACTACCATATTTGGTTAATCAAACAACGGGCGATATTAATGATCGAATGATTGATACGTTATTGTTTTTATTAAAACATTCTAAAGATACTAATCTTATAAAACGGGCAGGTACTGTAGAAATATTGGATGAAGCAAGACAAAGCGCAACGGATATTCTAGCTGCTGGTGGAGTAAAGTCAAATCTAGGGAGACAATTATATCTTGATATGATTTGTGAGTATAAAGAAAGAAATTTAAGCATTGGTGGAACGGCTGATTTATTAATTATGACGTTATGTCTTTATTTTATCGAACAATTACCTTAAAAGACTACCTATAAAATAGGTAGTCTTTTTTATTTTCAGATGACATTAATTATGATGATAAGGCTTAACGTGGTTAAGACACTTAATTACAGCAACACATCATCATCAAGTTGAAATAGCAAAACTGTTAGTTGATGTAGAAGCGGATGTTAATAAACAAGATAACATTCAAGGTAAAACAGAGATTTTAGCGTATATTTTAGAAAATAGTACTCTAAATCAAGAGATTTATAATCCGATTTGGCGGAAATGCTGTTATCCAGCTGCTGAAAAAGGACATTTAGAAACTGTTAAACTATTAATTGAAGATGGAAAGGTAGAGATTAATCATCAAAATAATTCTGGCTATACTGCCTTAATAGAAGCTGTTGCTTTAAGAGATGGTTCAAAAGTTTATCAAGATATTGCGGCTGAATTACTAAAAGTTGGAGTGAATAAATCTCTAAGGGATTATTCAGGTCGTACAGCTGAAGATTATGCTAAGCAATCAGCGTAGTAACTACCAATTATATGGGGGATTAACATAAGAGGCGTGACAGTTAGGTAAAACTTAACTTTTCACATCCTTTTTGTACTAGAGTTAGAATCTCTAATAGGAAATATCCCTTAATCGTCCCTTTTTTTTCTTAAAGAGTTTTATTTTTCATAAACAAATGATAGAATGTATAAGATGACCTTATGATGTAAGATATCAATACTTCTAGGATAATAAGGATGAGAGGGTAGGAAAAATTTCATGGCTAATTTTTTAAAACAATTAATCGAAAATGATAAAAAAGATTTAAAACGCTTAGGGCATATGGCTGATAAAATTGATAAACTAGCACCACAAATGTCAGAGTTATCAGATGAAGAATTAAAACAAAAAACTGAGGAATTTAAAGCACGTTATGCTAAAGGTGAAACATTAGATGATTTACTTTTTGAAGCATTTGCAGTTGTGAGAGAAGCAGCTAAACGCGTTCTGGGATTATTTCCATATAAAGTGCAAATGATGGGTGGAATCGTACTACATGAAGGTGGCATTCCAGAGATGAAAACTGGTGAAGGTAAAACCTTGACTGCTACTATGCCGGTTTATCTAAATGCGTTATCAGGTGAAGGGGTACACGTTGTAACCGTCAATGAGTACTTATCAACGCGTGATGCAAGTGAGATGGGTGAGTTATATAACTTTTTGGGTCTAACAGTTGGATTAAATATTAATTCAAAATCTTCGGATGAAAAACGTTTAGCTTACTCATGTGATATTACTTATTCAACAAATAATGAATTAGGATTTGATTATTTAAGAGATAACATGGTTGTTTACAAAGAACAAATGGTTCAACGTCCATTAAATTTTGCTGTAGTGGATGAGGTCGATTCAATTTTAATCGATGAAGCTAGAACACCATTGATTATTTCTGGTCAAGCTGAAAAATCAACTGCTTACTATACAAGAGTTGATAATTTTATCAAAACATTAACGGAAGAAGAAGATTACAAAATTGATGTTCAGTCAAAGACAATTAGCTTGACTGAACAAGGTATTACGAAAGCTGAAAAATATTTTGATGTTGACAACCTTTATGATATTGAAAATACGTCTTTAACACATTATGTGGATCAATCATTACGTGCTAACTATATTATGTTACGTGATATTGACTATGTCGTTCAAGAAGGTAAAGTATTAATCGTTGATCAATTTACTGGTCGTATCATGGATGGTCGCCGTTATTCAGATGGTCTTCATCAAGCGATTGAAGCCAAAGAAGGCGTAGACATCGAAGATGAAACAAAAACAATGGCAAATATTACATTCCAGAACTACTTCCGTATGTATAAAAAATTATCAGGTATGACTGGTACAGCGAAAACAGAAGAAGAAGAGTTTAGAGAAATTTATAACATGCAAGTTATTCAAATTCCGACAAACAAACCAATCATTCGTGATGATCGTGCGGATTTATTATACCCAACACTATCAAGTAAGTTCCATGCAGTAGTGAAAGATATTAAAGAGCGTCATGAAAAGGGCCAACCAGTATTAGTGGGGACAGTTGCCGTTGAAACCTCAGAGTTATTATCTGATTTACTGAATAAGGCAAAAGTACCACATCAAATTTTAAATGCGAAAAATCACTTTAAAGAAGCAGAAATTATCATGAATGCTGGACAAAAAGGTGCTGTGACGATTGCAACAAATATGGCTGGTCGTGGTACAGATATTCGTTTAGGCGCTGGTGTACGTGAAGTCGGTGGATTAGCTGTTATCGGGACTGAACGTCATGAGTCTCGCCGTATTGATAATCAGTTACGTGGACGTGCGGGTCGTCAAGGAGATCCAGGTATGTCACAATTCTATCTATCTCTTGAGGATGATTTAATGAAACGTTTTGGTTCTGAAAGAATCAAAATGTTCTTAGATCGAATGAAGTTAGAAGAAGAAGATGCTGTCATTCAAAGTAAAATGTTATCTAGACAAGTTGAATCGGCCCAAAAACGTGTCGAAGGAAATAACTATGATACACGTAAAAATGTCTTACAATATGATGATGTGATGCGTGAACAACGTGAAGTTATCTATAAACAACGTCGTGAAGTAATCATGTCAGATATTGATTTAGAGCCTGTTTTATTAGGAATGGTTGAGAGAACTGTGGATCGCTATGTTGATGGACATACTCAAGGTGAGAAAAAAGATTGGAACCTTGAAGGATTAGTAGACTTTGTTGGTTCAGCTATTACGCATGAAGATGCCATTAGTTTATCTGATTTTGAAGGTAAAACACCTGAGGAAATGAAAACATTCATTTATGACAAAGCAAAAGCTATCTATAATGAAAAAGCAGAAATTTTAAGTAGTGAAGAACAGTTATTAGAATTCCAAAAAGTGGTTATCTTAAGAGTAGTCGATACAAAATGGACAGACCATATTGATGCGATGGATCAATTAAGAGAATCTATTGGATTACGTGCTTATGGACAAAATAATCCATTGGTTGATTATCAAACTGAAGGATATGATATGTTTAATAATATGGTTGGTGCGATCGAATATGAAGTCACTCGCTTATTCATGAAATCTGAAATCAGACAAAACGTTCAACGTGAGCAAGTGGCTCAAGGTGATGCTGTTAAGCCAACTTTAGAGCAAGGACAAGTATCTAATGATGAGAAAAAACAACCGATTCGTGTTGACGAAAAAATCGGACGCAATGATTTATGTCCATGTGGCAGTGGCAAGAAATATAAAAATTGTCATGGTAAACCATCATAATAAATCAAGAAGCGACTTAGTTTAACTGAGTCGCTTCCCTTATTTAAAGAAAGGGAGATAATTAATGGAAATTAGCGATATAAAAAATGAATTAGGTAAAATCGAAACAAAAATAACAAATTTTAGGGGGTCTCTTTGACTTAGAGTCGCTAGAAGAACAAATTGCTGAAGGTGAATACGAAATGGCTACGCCTGGCTTTTGGGATGATAATGAAGCTGCTCAGATAGTGATTGATAAAGTGAATCAATTAAAATCGCAATATGATACTTTTAAAAAAACTGAGGAAGCTTATGAGGAATTAGAAATCTTACTGGAAATGGCTGAAGAAGGTGATGAAGAGTCACAAAAAGAATTAGAAGAAAAGTTAGTAAAAACGATTCAAATTGTAGAAGAGTATGAATTAGCTCAACTACTCAATGGTGAGTATGATCAAAATAATGCAGTTTTAGAACTTCATCCTGGAGCAGGTGGAACAGAGTCACAAGATTGGGGAAGTATGCTTCTTAGAATGTATACTAGATGGGCCGAATCAAAGGGATTTCAAGTTGAAACAGTTGATTATCAAGCTGGAGATGAAGCAGGGATTAAAAGTGTCACACTTTTAATCAAAGGATACAATGCCTATGGTTATTTGAAGTCTGAAAAAGGCGTTCATCGATTGGTTCGTATTTCGCCATTTGATTCCAACTCGAGACGTCATACATCCTTTTGTTCAGTCGATGTGATGCCAGAATTAACAAATGATATTAATATTGAAGTCAAACCAGATGATATTAAAGTTGACACATTCCGTGCTAGTGGAGCTGGTGGTCAGCATATTAATAAAACAGACTCAGCTGTCAGAATCACCCATATCCCAACAGGATTTGTGGTATCTAGTCAGGCTCAGCGTTCTCAATTAAAAAATAGAGAGCAAGCGATGAGCATGTTAAAAGCAAAGTTATATCAATTAGAAATTGAAAAACAAGAACAAGAAGCAGCTGCGATTAAAGGTGAGCAGTTAGAAATAGGCTGGGGTTCACAAATACGATCTTATGTGTTTCATCCGTACTCGATGGTTAAAGACCATCGAACAAATTACGAAGTGGGAAATACTCAACCAGTAATGGATGGAGACTTAGATGGTTTTATTGACGCTTATTTAAGATGGAAGTTGTAATACTTTATTTGACAGTTAATAAGTAATTGATATATATTTGTAATCAAATCCTAAAGAAGACATGTTATACTGTATTCGGATTGATTATTATATATTAGTCAAAATAACAATAACAAGTTGGAGAGATAAACTTATGATAGAGATGAAGAAAGTAACAAAGAAATACTCCAATGGGACAACAGCGATTCGTAATTTATCCATTACAATTAATCAAGGTGAGTTTGTTTATGTCGTTGGCCCAAGTGGGGCAGGTAAATCAACTTTCATCAAATTAATGTACCGTGAAGAAGCCGCAACTAAAGGAACATTAAATGTTTGTGGATATGATTTATTAACGATAAAAAATCGTAATGTTCCTTATTTACGTCGTGAAATAGGTATTGTATTTCAAGACTACAAGCTTTTGGCACATAAAACAGTGTATGAAAATGTTGCCTATGCCATGCAAGTAATCGGAAAAAAACCACGTGAAATCAAACGTCGTGTACTAGAAGTACTTGATTTAGTTGGGTTAAAACATAAAGTTCGTGTTTTTCCTGATGAATTATCAGGTGGGGAACAACAACGTGTGGCAATTGCAAGAGCCATCGTGAACACACCAAAAGTACTTATCGCAGATGAACCAACAGGAAATTTAGACCCAGAAAATTCATGGGAAATTATGGAGCTATTAGAGCGAATTAATAATCAAGGAACAACGGTTGTTATGGCCACACATAATAGCACAATTGTAAATAAAATTCGTCATCGCGTATTAGCTATTGAAAATGGCCGTATCACAAGAGACCAAGACGAGGGGGATTATGGCTACGATGATTAGTAATTTTTTTAGACACATAGGTAGTGCATTGAAGAATTTAAAAAGAAATGGATGGATGACTTTAGCATCTATTAGTGCTGTAACCGTGACATTAACGCTTGTTGGAATTTTTCTAGGTGTTATTTTAAATGTTGCAAAAATTGCAGATGATATAAAAGATAATGTGGATGTTTCCGTTTTCATTGATATTGGAACACCTGAAAAGGAAGTAAAAGAATTAGGTGAAAAGTTAAAAGATATTGATGGGGTCAAAGACGTTACTTTTTCTAGTAAACAAAACGAATACAAAAAGTTAGTAGATAAGTTGGGGGATACATGGAAACTTTTCGGTGAAGATGAGAATCCATTGTATGATGTTTATGTTTTAACAGCTTCTAACGCAGAGGATATACCAGATATACAAAAGGCAGCATCTAACTTACCAAGTGTGCAAAAGGCTGATTACGGTGGACGAAATTCCGATAAGTTATTCAAGATTTCTAAAGATGTAAGATTATGGGGGACCATTGCAGCCGTCTTCTTACTAGGAGTAGCAGTATTTTTAATTTCTAACACAATTCGTATCACGATTATTTCAAGAAAACGTGAGATTCAAATTATGCGTCTTGTAGGAGCTAAAAATGGTTTTATTAAAGGACCATTCTTCTTAGAAGGAGCATTTATTGGTCTACTGGGATCTGTGATACCTGTTTTGCTTGTAACGTTTGCTTATCCGAGAGTATATGTTATTTTTACAAAGAGTATGATTGCTAATGCATCTTATGATTTGATTGCTCCAGGTAATTTAATGTGGCAATTAAATACATTACTCATCGTCGTAGGTGTTGTGATTGGTTCAATAGGTTCTGTGATGTCTATGAGGCGATTCTTAAAAATATAATGTATAAAAAAGAAATAAGACAGTTGTCTTATTTCTTTTTTATCTATTTTTTCACAGATGATACACCAGGTATGTTATAATTGAGAGCAGAGAGTATGGAGAAGGAGTGATGTAAATGACTGAAAATCAGATTGATAGTTTACAATTAGTCGTCATTACTGGAATGAGTGGTGCTGGTAAGACAGTTGCAGTACAAAGTTTTGAAGATATGGGATATTTTTGTATTGATAATTTACCACCAACATTAATCCCAAAGTTTTGGGAACTAATTAAAGAGTCAGGTAAAATCACTAAAATTGCATTAGTTATTGACTTAAGATCACGTGCATTTTTTGAAGAAATTCAAAGTATGCTAATTGAAATAGAAAATACTAAATTAGTGGATACCACTGTCATGTTTTTAGATGCCTCGGATCAAGAATTGGTTTCACGTTATAAAGAGACAAGGCGAGCTCATCCACTTGCCATGGATGGACTAGTTACAGAGGGAATTAAGAAAGAAAGAGCTTTGCTTGAAGAATTAAAAGGAGAGGCACAGTTAGTGATTGATACAACTGAACTAGCTCCTAGGGAATTAAGAGAACAAATCATGGAAAATTTTAAAAATCATGATACAGATACTTTCCGTGTCGAAATGGTTTCTTTTGGTTTTAAATATGGATTACCAATTGATGCAGATATTGTGATGGATGTAAGGTTTTTACCTAATCCACATTATATTGATGAATTGCGTCCATTAAATGGAAAAGACAAGCCAGTATATGATTATGTTATGAACTCTGAAATGACGGAATCGTTCTATCAGAAATATGAAGAGTTGATTTTAGATATTTTACCAGGCTATATAAAAGAAGGAAAAATGAGTTTGACTATCGCGATTGGTTGTACTGGAGGACAACATCGTTCAGTAGCATTGACTGAGAGATTAGGAAAAAAAATCTCTGAAGACTATAAAACAAATATTACCCACAGAGATATGATGAAACGTAAGGAATCAGTTAATCGTTCATGAAAACATATCGTATAAGGAAGCCTAAAATTGTTGTGATTGGTGGCGGAACAGGCTTACCAGTCATATTACATGGTTTGAGAGATCAAAGTGCTGATATTACAGCGATTGTAACAGTAGCAGATGATGGTGGGAGTAGTGGGCTTCTTCGTCAGAGTATTAATATGAGTCCTCCAGGAGATTTAAGAAATGTTTTAGTGGCGTTATCTGATATGCCACAAATGTATGAAGATATTTTTCAATATCGTTTTAAAAAAGAAGATAACTTCTTAGCTAATCATACGATTGGTAATTTGATTATTGCAGCAATGTCTGAAATGAAAAATAGTACTTATGAAGCAATCCAGTTATTAAGTAAGTTTATGCATGTGGATGGACATATTTATCCAGCAAGCGAGCAATCCATGACATTACATGCTAAATTTGTTGATGGAACAGAGGCAACAGGTGAAAGTACTATTGCCAAAGAACGAAAGAAAATTGATTACGTTTATGTCACTAACTCAATAGATGGCACACCAGTCAAGCCTGCTAGAAAGGTTATTTCAAGTATTCGCGATGCGGATATGATTGTGTTAGGACCTGGTAGTTTATTTACTAGTATTTTACCTAATTTGATGATTAAAGAGCTAGGTGAAGCGGTTTGTAAATCAGAGGCTGAAGTAGTATATATTTGTAACATTATGACACAAAAAGGCGAGACTGAGTATTTTTCTGATGCCGATCATGTACGGGTATTGCATCATCATTTAGGCAAACAATTTATTGATACCGTATTGGTCAATACAGAGTCAGTACCTGAAAATTACATTGATCCAGCTGTTTATGATGAGTATTTATTACAAGTTAAACACGATTTTCAAGGCTTACGTGATGAAGGATGTCGTGTGATATCGACCGACTTTTTAGAGTTAAAAAATGGTGGAGTTTTCCATGATCGAACCAAAGTAGTTGAAGAGCTGTTTCGTTTGGTTTTTGGAGTAAAATATTAAAAGAATGGGGTGCTTAGAGTGTCTTTTGCATCGGATGTTAAAAAAGAACTGACTACTTTGGAAGTTCATAAAGAACATGCAAAGGCTGAATTGGCAGCTTTAATTCGAATGAACGGGTCTGTAACATTAGCTAATAGACAATTTGTATTAAATGTTCAAACTGAGAATGCTGCAATAGCTAGACGTATCTATACACTATTAAAAGATCATTATGAAGTAAATAGTGAGTTGTTAGTGCGACGAAAAATGAAATTAAAAAAAAATAATGTTTATATCGTTCGTTTGAAACAAGGAACAAAAGAAATATTAAATGATTTAGAAATCATGGATGGTGCGATGTTTAATCCCCATGTTTCAGATAGTATCATGGGGAACGAACAAAAAATGCGTTCTTATTTACGAGGGGCATTTCTAGCAGGTGGTTCAGTTAATAATCCTGAGACAAGTCGTTATCACTTAGAAATTTATTCAATGTATGAAGATCAGTGCGTTGATCTATGTGACATGTTAAAATTTTATGGATTAAACGGACGAGTGGTTGAAAGGCGTACAGGATTTATCACTTATCTCAAAGGTGCAGAAGAAATTGCCGATTTTTTAGTGTTAGTTGGGGCGACAAATGCTATGTTAAAATTTGAAGATGTTCGAATTGTACGAGATTTACGTAATTCAGTTAACCGACTAATGAATTGTGAAAATGCCAATATGAATAAAACGGCAGATGCTGCAAAACGTCAAATTGAGAATATCCGTTTAATCAAAGCAACCGTTGGATTGGAGCAATTACCTGAAAAATTGAGGGAAGTCGCAGAAATACGTCTGGAAAATCCAGAAATTAGTTTAAAAGAGCTAGGGGAAATGATCCCTTCTGGTCCAATAACAAAATCAGGTATTAATCATCGCATCCGAAAAATTAATGAATTTGCTAATAATTTAGCTCAAATAAAGTAAAAAATGTTACCTTATCTGTTAAAAAGAGTTGTTTGTTTAGCTGATAAGGTTTTTATGTATTTTTCCTCTAAATATCTTGATACAAGTATGATATAATGTGAAAGTAATTATAACCAAGATAGTTAAGTTAAAGGAGGGAAAAAATGGAAATTGAAAAAACAAATCGAATGAATGCTTTATTTGAATTTTATTCAACTCTTTTAACAGAAAAACAAATGAATTATATTGAACTTTATTATGCAGATGACTTTTCTTTAGGTGAAATAGCTGAGGAGTATGATGTGAGTCGTCAAGCTGTGTATGATAATATAAAACGTACTGAAAAATTACTAGAAACTTATGAAAAAAAACTACATTTGTATTCAAATTATGTGGTACGACAAGAGATGATTGATGAAATCAAATCATTGCTAAAAGAATCTTATCCAGAAACAGAAATGATTTATGATTTATTAGATAAAATTCAAGAAATAGAAGAAGAGTAGGGGGTTAAAAATATGGCTTTTGAAAGTTTAACAGATCGCTTACAAGTAGCGATGAGTAAATTAAAGAAAAAAGGGACGGTAAAAGAAGAAGACGTAAAGGACATGATGCGTGAGATTCGTCTTGCGTTACTTGAAGCCGACGTTAACTTACAAGTCGTTCGTGGCTTTGTCAAAAGTGTGGGCGAACGTGCTGTCGGTGTTGAAATTCTGGAATCGTTAAATCCAACCCAACAAATTGTTAAAGTAGTGGATGAAGAACTAACTAAAGTATTAGGTTCTGAGGCAGTTGGGTTAAATAAATCACCTAAGATACCGACAATTGTCATGATGGTCGGTTTACAAGGGGCTGGTAAAACAACCTTTACAGGTAAGATATCTAACTTTTTAAAACAAAATGAGAAAGCTAGACCATTATTGATTGCAGCCGACGTGTATCGTCCTGCTGCGGTGGATCAATTAAAAGTCATTGGTCAACAACTAGATATTCCAGTTTTTGATATGGGAACAGATGTTGATCCAGTTGAAATTGTTCGCCAGGGGTTAGAACAAGCTAAAGCAAATAAAAATGATTATGTGTTTATTGATACGGCAGGTCGTTTGCATATCGACGAAACCTTAATGGATGAGTTAAAACGTATTAAAGATTTTGCTCAACCTAATGATATTCTACTAACAGTTGATGCGATGACAGGTCAAGATGCGGTGACAGTAGCTCAAAGTTTTGATGAACAACTAGATGTGACGGGGGTTGTGTTAACAAAACTTGATGGTGATACTCGTGGTGGGGCAGCCCTTTCTATTCGTGCGATTACTGGAAAACCAATCAAATTCATTGGTACTGGTGAAAAATTAACTGATATTGAAGTATTCCATCCTGATAGAATGTCTAGTCGGATTCTTGGTATGGGAGACATGTTAACCTTAATTGAAAAAGCACAAAAAGAATATGACGAAGAAAAAGCAGAAGAATTAGCTCAAAAAATGCGTGAAAATAATTTTGATTTTAATGATTTTATCGAACAACTTGATCAAGTAATGGGTATGGGGCCATTAGAAGATTTGATCAAGATGATTCCAGGAATGAATAACATGCCTGGTCTTGACCAATTACAAGTTGATCCAAAAGATGTGGCTCGTAAAAAAGCGATTGTCTTCTCAATGACACCTGAGGAACGAGAAAATCCAGAATTGTTAAATCCAAGTCGTAGAAGGCGTATTGCAGCAGGTTCAGGTAATTCAGTTGTTGAAGTCAACCGTATGATTAAACAATTCAATGAATCTCGTAAAATGATGCAACAAATGTCTAAGGGAAACATGCCAGCTGGACTTGAAAATATGATGGGTAGTGGTGTACAAGGTAAATTAGGTAAGATGGCTATGAATAGAATGATTAAGAAAAATAAAAAGAAAATGAAAAATAAAAACAAAAAGAAAAAGAAAAAATCACATTAAAATCAGCCGATCAATTTACTGTTGGAG
>OMJG01000875.1_pt1 | contig 19906 bp, 19 predicted proteins | sample 1646431 | NCBI WGS metagenome assembly OMJG01 (sample SAMN03771674, study PRJEB25209) | food metagenome | isolation source: Cotija cheese | place: Mexico:Jalisco,Michoacan | collected 2011-12-12
ATTGGTACTGAGAGAAGATTTTTCTATCAGTACCAAATATTATAGAACCTAAAAATTGCTTGCTTTCTTTATGTTATTAATTAAATGTATATTATTTCTGATTGTTACTAAACATCACCGCGATTATTTGATAGAATAGAGAAAAGCTTTGTTTTAGATGGAGGTCGAGTGGTGATAGTTGGATTGGGTGTTGATATAACTGATCTTTCGAGGATCAAACGGGCTCAAGAAAGAAGCAGTCATTTTGCGAGACGAGTTTTGACTCCCAATGAATTACAGTTTTATGGAACTCTCTCACAAAGAAGACAACTTGAGTTTTTAGGTGGGCGTTACTCTGCTAAGGAAGCTTACAGTAAAGCCTATGGAACAGGGATCGGTTCCCATCTATCTTTTCAAGATATTGAAATTTTAAATGAAGATTCTGGTCAGCCGCAAATAGTCATTCAGCCTTTAGGCGAAGACGTCAATTGCTTAGTGTCCATTTCACATACAGCAAAATTGGTATTGACTGAAGTGGTACTGGAAAGATAAGGAGCGTTTGGTGGAATTATGGTCGTAGGCAGACATCGGGAAACTAAGGCAGTGATTGATTTAGGTGCTATCTATCATAATGTGGCGGAAGAAAAAGCACGTTTAAAAGAGGGACAAGATCTCTTTGCTGTAGTAAAAGCAAATGCATATGGGCACGGGTTGATCCAAGTTGCAAGAGCAGCAAAACAAGCAGGAGCTAACGGTTTTTGTGTTGCCGTCATCGACGAAGGGCTGGCGTTACGACAAGCTGGTTTTACTGAGCCTATCCTGATATTGGGAGTCAATAGTCCAATAGAAGCTGTGATAATGGCACAAAATGATCTGTCTGTGGCCGTTGGTGATGAATCGTTTCTGAGAGAAGCGGCGCCAGTTTTAAAGCAAGCAGGTTTACGTTTAAAAGTGCATTTAGCGTTGGACACAGGCATGGGGCGGATCGGCTTTCGTTTTGCTGATGAAGTGAAAAGTGTCGTGGCTCTTTTAGGACAGCTTACTAAACAATTTGTTTTTGAGGGGATTTTTACGCATTTTGCAAGTGCGGACTCAAAAGAAACCTCTTACTTTAACAAACAGGTCGCACTCTTAAATGAAATGCTGCAAGTTGTTTCACCTAAGCCGCGTTATGTCCATTTTGCTAATACCGCAACAGCTATGTGGCATTCAGAGCTAACGGGCAATGTTATTCGTTATGGAATCGGGATGTATGGATTAAACCCATCTGGTTCTCAATTAACGGAGCCGGGTACTTTGCGTCCTGCGATGGAGTTGGTTAGTCAGTTAGTCGCAGTCAAACATGTCTCGGCGGGTGCTGCTATCAGCTATGGTGAAACTTATGTGGCAAAACACGATGAATGGATCGGAACGATCCCAATCGGTTATGCGGACGGCTGGTCTCGGAAATTACAAGGCTTTTCTGTATTGGTTGCTGGAAATTATTGTGAGATAGTCGGTAAAGTTTGTATGGATCAAATCATGGTCAGGCTGCCACAAAATTTTAAACTTGGTACCAAGGTAACTTTGATTGGGACAAACAATGGTCATACGATCACTGCACAAGATGTCGCTAATTATGCACATACGATCCATTATGAGATAGTCAGTGCTTTGACTGAAAGAATTGAGCGTGTTTATGTGTGGAATAATTAGGAATAATTGATCAAGATAGTTTAAATTTTAGTGTTTTAGTGGTAAGATTTAAGGCACTTAAATAAAGGATCGTGGTGGGGAGTAATGCAAGATAATAACAATGAAATTTCAGACGGGGCACTCAGCGAACAAGAGCTCAGGATGATGTGCGATTATTTTTCAATTGAACCGCAAACCTTGCTAAATGATCAAGCAGTGTTTGAGTATGCTTTAAAAAAACGTAGTGATTTATATGATCTAGTAGCGGGTTATAGTGAAATGGCGGAGTTGAACGCAGAAATCTGCCATGAATTCTTATCTTGCGAAATTGATCTTTCTGATTTTTGATATTAATAATAAAGTAGTATGGGAAGAGGGGGCAGTGCATGTCCGAAAAAGAAATTAAACGTGGCGATATTTATTACGCCGACTTGTCACCGGTCGTTGGCTCGGAACAAGGCGGTATGAGGCCCGTTTTGATCATTCAAAATAATATTGGCAATAAATTTAGTCCGACTGTTGTGATCGCTGCGATAACTTCAAAGATCGCTAAACCAAAAATGCCGACGCATGTTGGGTTGAAAAAATCCAAAGCAGGTTTAGAAAGAGATTCCGTTGTTTTGCTGGAACAAGTCAGAACGATCGATAAACAGCGTTTACGTGAAAAAATTATGCATCTTGACCCACATAATATGGAATTAGTTGATCAGGCTTTAAAAGTCAGCGTTGGCTTATCTGTTGTACATAAAAAAAAGCTCCGTTAAAATTGTGAACGCAGAATTACATATTTTTACTGATGCTCTCCATTTGGAATACAGGTGGGTATTTTAAGTGTTTATGTTACCCAGATGGACTAAAGTAATAAAAGGAGGAGCAGGTCATGTTTCGTACTCAGATTAATTCTAATGCCCCGATCGTGAAGGGGTCCGGTAAAATGATGGTGGAGCTCCCATTTATTCCCCATGCCGGTGATAATTTGATGCTTGGAGACAGTCAAGCATTGTGGCAAGTCGTCAAGGTCACTTATATAATTCATGATGAATTTCATCCTAAGCGAGACTTTGTTGATTTAGTGGTAGAGGTCGTTTTGTCTGAAGACTAAAAATAGGTTCTTATTTTAGTGTTGATGAATCTCATCAGCACTATTTTTATACAAAAAAAGACATTATTTGTCCTCATATGCTACGATCAAAGCGAGGTATAAATGATGTCCCAAGAAGATCGTACTCTAAATCTCTTAAATAACCAAGTCTTACATAGTAGAGTAGAATTTTTGATCATTATGTTTCTGTTATTGCACTTTGCACACTAAAGAACCATCTTAACCTCTATTTATTGGGGGAAAGTGCTCAGAAGACCCGCATCATTAAAAAGTAAAATGCCTTTTTGGGCATCAAAAGCAGCCCCCTGATAACATTTTCAGGAGGCTGAGTGTTTATTTGGTAAATATAAATTAGCACTCGTAGTTGTTGTTAGTGACAATCACAAAAAGTATTAGGACTGGAGATCTTCGATTTCCGGCACCTTAAAATTCTTACGCTCAAGATTGGCAACGATCTTATCTAGTTTGTCGTGAGAAACATCGGCTGGGAGAGTAAACATCGTCCGGTGCACCAGTTCGCCAGCTTGAACGTCCAAAGTGATACAGCTTGAAATTGAAGTGTATTTAGTGATGATTTTTGCCATTTCCACTAAGTCGCCCCGTTCATCACTGGAAACAACAGTAAGAACGTAACTGCCAATGTTAACATTCCATGATTGTGAGAGCATTTCTAGAAGTCTGTTATGTGTGAGAATACCATAAAAATTATTTTTTTCATCAAGCACAGTGATATAAGGCAGGTCACGGATAGTAAAGAAGACACTGAAGAAAGCAGAGTCAAGTGAAATAAATTTTGATGCATTCTTTAGCAAGTGCGTGACAGGTAAAGCCATGTCACCGCCACGAGATTTGTGACGATAAATATGCATTTTGTAAATATTACCCCGGAAAATTTTTCCACTTTTGTCCAAGATGGGAACACAACGATAGCCAGAGTCTTCTAGGACGTCTAAAGCTTGTTGCAAGGTAAAATCTTCTTGAACTGTAGTTAATTCGTTTTTTGGTTTGATCAAAGTTTTGAGTAGCATATGATTTCCTCGCTTTTATGAAAAATGATTTATTATAATTTAATGATAACACATTGTTAAACTAAAACACTATAAAAACAAGTTCTTTAAATTTATGAAGTACAAATCAAAAACTAGTTTTTAATGACTTGCTAATTTATCGATGCAGGTGTTAGAGAGGACGAAAATTTGCGTAAAAAAACAATGATCCAAAGGATCTGGATCACTGTTGTTTAATTATTGTTTATTTTTCTTGGCTTTTCTTTAAGTTATCTAAACCATCTGACAAGATTTGTTTCAATGTTTTGGCAGAAGAAGCCATTTGTTCATGTTCTTTTTTACTGAGTGGAACTTCAACAATATGAGTAACACCACTTGCATTAACAACGGCTGGTGTACCGATATAGATATCGTCTAAGCCGTATTGACCATCCATGTAGACAGAAACAGGCAAAACTGTATCTTCATCACGTAAGATCGCACGAGAGATACGTGCCAAAGCGGCTGCGACACCGTAGAAGGTAGCACCTTTCTTTTGAATGATCGTATAAGCTTTGTTACGAACATCGTCTTCCATCTTGTCTAATTCGTCTTGCGAAATATTATGTTCGTTGGCCCAATTTAAGAATGGGACACCACCAATAGTTGCAGAAGAATAAGCAGCAAATTCGGAATCACCATGTTCACCCATGATATAAGCATGCATTGAACGAGGATCCTTGATGCCTGTTAAGTCAGACATTGCAACACGAAGGCGTGCAGTATCCAAAGAAGTACCTGAACCTAAAACTCGTTCCTTTGGGAAACCAGAGAATTTCCAAGTAGCATAAGTTAAGATGTCAACAGGGTTGGCAGCAACTAAAAAGATACCTGAGAAACCTGAATCAACAACTGGCTTAACAATACTTGAAAGAATTTTAAGGTTCTTGTTTACCAAGTCAAGACGTGTTTCACCTGGTTTTTGTGGAGCACCAGCGGTAATAACAACCAGGTCAGCATCTGAGCAATCTGAATATTCGGCAGAATAAATCTTTTTAGGATATGTGTAGCCAGTGGCATCAACTAAGTCTAACGCATCACCTTCGGTACGTTCTTTGATGACATCAACGATCCCGATTTCTTCAGCAATGCCTTGAATGGCCATGGCATATGCATAACTAGAACCGACAGCTCCATCTCCTACTAAAATAACTTTTTGATGATTTTGTGTAATTGACACAATAGATCGTCCTTTCTCAATTAAGTGACATTTTTAACACATTCATAGTATAACATGTTTTCTGAAAGTGTGATAAATAATTTCAAAAAAATAGAGTCTTTTTTTCAATAGTATATGAAAGAATATGATATAATAGGCTCTTGAGAATATCATAGCAGCTGGGGATAGGTGGCAGCCTCGGCCGTTTTTTGTCGCACAATATTGTTGTAAACGTTTTTAAAGTATATTCTTTTAAAGTTATGTTGTGCACAAGATAATATATGAAAATAAGGGATGTAAAAAAATGAAAATGATCGTTGGATTAGGTAATATTGGTAAGAAGTATGAAAATACACGGCATAATGTAGGCTTTTCAGTTGTTGAAGAACTAGCGAACCGTTATAATGTTGATTTCAATAAAGAAAAATGCGAAGCTTTGATCGCGACAGCTTTTATTAGTAACGAAAAGGTTTTGTTGGTAAAACCAACTACTTTTATGAATGACTCTGGTCGAGCAGTTGGCCCTTTGCTGGACTATTTTAAGATCGAGGTTGAAGATTTGATAATTATTCATGATGATATGGATCTGCAACTCGGACGGATACGTTTACGCCAAAAGGGTTCAGCTGGCGGACATAATGGGATAAAAAGCGTGATCGCTCATGTGCATACCCAAGCGTTTAAACGGATCAAGGTCGGAATCGACCATCCCCAGCAAATGTCTGTCGTTAATTGGGTTTTATCACGTTTCTCGGTGACTGAGCAAGCTTTAATGAAAGATGCTGTTACGCAAGCTTGTGATGCGGTCGAGTACTGGTTAGCCGGGAATACGTTTATGAATACTATGAATCGCTTTAATTAGGAGGAACTTAGATAATGAAGATCATGGATCTTTTTGGACAGATCCCCGAATATCACAAATGGCAAGAAAAATTAACTAGTGGTCATCATTTATTGACGGGACTTAATGGTTCGGCAAAAACAGTAATGTTGGCTGAACTTTTTCTGGAAAAAAGGAAAACACAAGTGGTCGTTACGGATGATCTATATCATGCACAACAGGTTGCTGATGATCTAGGCAGTTTGTTAGGTGATGACTCTGTCTTTTTGTTCCCGGTGGATGAAATGATGGCCGAAGAGATCTCAACGAGTTCACCAGATTTTAAAAGCCAAAGAGTGTTAGCTTTAAACGCTTTGATCGACCCCCAACCGGCAATCATTGTGACCTCGACTGCTGGATTAACTCGTTTTTTACCTACGCCGGAAGTGTGGAAGCAAAGCCAATTTGAACTTAAAGTCGGCAATGACATTGATTTGGAAGAAATTGCCCGTCTTTTAACAACGATGGGTTATGCACGGCAAAAGATGGTTGAACGGCCTGGAGATTTTGCGATAAGAGGCTCGATCTTAGATATTTATAGTTTGAATGAAGAATATCCATTGCGTTGCGATTTATTTGATACAGAAATAGATTCTTTGCGGCTGTTTGATTCAACTGATCAAAGAAGTATCAAGAATATTGAGCACGCTACAGTTTTGCCCGCGACTGATTTTATTGCTTTTAAGGATACACTTCAAAAAGCTGGCAAAAAAATTGAAAAAAACTATCGTAAGCATTTAAAAGAGCTCAAAGATCCTGAAGATAAAAAACAGTTAGCAGATAACTTTGAGCAGGTTGTAAGCGACCTCCAAAAAGCTAATTTAAGCGATACTTATCATGTTTTCGCTGCTGGTATCTTGACAGAAAAAACCGGTTTGCTAGATTATTTAAGGCCAGAGGGTTTGGTCATATTTGATGACTATTCTCGGCTGTTGGACAAAGAAAATGATTTGGAAAAACAAAATGCTGAATGGCTAACGGATAGGTTAAAACATCAAAGTGTTTTGCCAAACACTCAGCTGGCAGTGGATGTTAGAACTAGAGAACAAAATGACAAGCATCCACAGATATTTCTCTCCCTTTTTCAAAAAGGGATGGGTAATCTTCGTTTTAATCAATTGCTGGATATTAAAGCACGTGCTGTTCAGCAATTTTTTGGACAAATGCCGATGTTGAAGACTGAAACAGATCGGTGGAAGAAACAAGAGCAAACGGTTGTTATTTTTATTCCAGATAACGAAAGGATCGCCAAAATTTCACAGACTTTAGATGATTTTGAGATCCCAAGCATTATTACTAAAGCTGACAGTTTGCAAGAAAACACGGTCCAGGTCGTGTCTGGTTCGTTACGAGCCGGTTTTGAACTGCCCCAAGCCAATTTGGTTGTTCTGACTGAAAATGAATTATTTGCTAAGGCGACTAAAAAGCAGCCTAAGCGCCAAACCATGAAAAACACGGAACGTTTAAAGAGCTATACTGATTTGAAAAAGGGCGACTATGTTGTTCATGTAAATCACGGTATTGGACGTTTTATGGGCATGAAAACTATGGAGGTCGATGGTAAACACCAAGATTACTTGACTATCGACTATCAAAATGATGCACAGTTATTCATTCCAGTCACTCAGCTTGATCGAGTGCAAAAATATGTTTCTTCAGAGGCAAAAACGCCGCATATCAATAAATTAGGCGGTAGTGAATGGACTAAAACTAAGAAGCGTGTAGCTGGCAAGATAGAGGATATTGCGGATGACTTAGTGGATCTTTACGCTAAAAGAGAGGCTGAAAAGGGCTTTGCTTTTTCAAAAGATACTAGCTATCAAAGAGAATTTGAAGATGCGTTTCCTTACACGGAAACTCCTGATCAGCTGCGGAGTGCTGACGAGATCAAACGAGACATGGAAAAAGAGAAACCAATGGACCGACTATTGATCGGTGACGTTGGTTATGGAAAAACTGAAGTTGCAATGCGGGCAGCCTTTAAGGCGATCCAAGATGGAAAGCAGGTTGCTTTTCTTGCGCCAACCACTGTTTTAGCACAGCAACATTATGAGACATTAGGTGAACGTTTTACAGGTTTCCCTGTAGAAATCGGTCTACTATCACGGTTTGTAACAAAAAAACAATCTGATCTGACCATAAAAGATGCAAGAGAAGGGATGTGTGATATCCTCGTGGGGACACATCGCTTGTTATCGAAAGATGTGAAGTTCGCCGATCTTGGCTTACTGATCGTGGATGAGGAACAGCGTTTTGGGGTCAAACACAAAGAAAAACTGAAACAGTTAAAAACAAATGTTGATGTTTTGACTTTGACTGCGACACCGATCCCACGGACACTTAACATGTCAATGCTTGGTGTTAGAGACCTTTCAGTGATCGAAACAGCACCGATGAACCGCTATCCGATTCAAACCTACGTGATGGAACAAAATTATGGTGTAGTAGTTGATGCAATCAGACGAGAAATGTCACGTGGCGGTCAAGTCTTTTATTTGCATAATCGAGTCATGGATATCGAAAAAGTAGCCGATGAACTACAGGCTTTGGTTCCTGATGCTAGAATTGCATATATTCATGGGCAAATGAGCGAAAATCAGATGGAGCGTATCCTCTACAATTTTATTAACGGAGAATATGATGTTTTGGTTACTACGACCATCATTGAAACAGGTGTAGATATTCCTAATGCTAATACTTTGTTTGTTGAGAATGCCGATCGGATGGGCTTAGCCCAATTGTATCAGTTGCGTGGACGAGTCGGGCGCTCCAGTCGGGTTGCTTATTCTTACTTTATGTATCAACAAGACAAGATATTAAACGAAGTTAGTGAAAAAAGACTCGAAGCGATCAAAGATTTTACGGAATTGGGTTCTGGTTTCAAGATCGCTATGCGAGATCTGTCGATCAGAGGCGCGGGAAATATTTTAGGCAAGCAGCAGCATGGCTTTATCGATTCGGTGGGTTATGATCTGTATACGCAAATGTTAAGCGAATCAGTTGCTAGAAAACGTGGTAAGAAAGTCCAAGAAAAAACTGACACTGAGATCAATTTGGATGTGGAAGCGTATCTGCCAGGAACATATATAGAAGATCCTCGGCAGAAGATCGAAATTTACAAACGTGTACGGCAACTGCAATCTAAAGATGAGTATCTTGAAGTTCAAGATGACCTGATCGACCGTTTTGGCGAGTATCCTGTAGAAGTCGCAATATTATTAGATATTGGTTTGTTGAAAATGTATGCTGATCAAGCGATGGTCGACTCCATTAAGCAGAACGGTAAAAAAATTGTCATTGAGTTAAACGCCGCAGCTACGCAAAAATTTGCTGCTAAACAGTTGTTGAAGGCTGTTGCTGAAACAAAATTCAGTGCAACCTTGGAGCCCGGTGAAAAGCAGATGAAGATCGCTTTAGTAATTCAACCTAAGATGAATATGAGTGATGTGGTTGTTCAATTACAGAAACTAACTCAAAGCTTAGCGGAAGAATTGAATGTTCCCGCTCAGAAAGCAGTTGAAAAATAGTGAAAAATGAGCAGATGAAAAAAACGATGAATGGGGCACTGATCTTGACGATCTCAGCACTGATCGCTAAATTTTTGAGTGCTGTTTATCGGATCCCATTTCAAAATATCGTCGGCAATACTGGTTTCTATGTTTATCAGCAAATATATCCGATTTATGGGATCGGCATGACTTTTGCTTTAAATGGCTTCCCAATGTTTATTTCCAAATTAGTGGCACAAGAAGATGATGAAGAAAAAAGAATGCGGGTCGTTTCAACGGCGTTTTTGATTTTATTGTCGTTGGCTGTGCTGCTCTTTTTCGGTTTACAAGTAGGGGCCAAACAAATTGCCCGGTCAATGGGGGATCCGCAGTTGGCTCCGCTTATTTCCAGCGTTTCATGGATGTTTTTGCTGATGCCGTTCTTGGCGATCGCGCGCGGATATTACCAAGGTATATTCAATATGATCCCGACGGCTGTTTCACAGGTCAGTGAACAATTTGTACGGGTTGCATTGATAATTGGAGTAGCATTACTGTCACTGCAGATGAAATGGTCTGTTTATCAGACAGGTTCTTTTGCGATGTTAGGTTCTGTGGCGGGCGGTGCTATTGCAGTTTTGACTTTTACAAGCTTTTGGAAATATTTTTTTCAAAAGCATGATTTCACTGCTGGTCGCATAAACTATCGAGCTGTTGCCCGTCTTATTTTTAAGGATGGTCTGATAATTTGTTTGTTTTCGTCATTGATGGTGCTGTTACAGTTAGTAGATTCGTTTACAGTTATGAATTCCTTAAGAGATTTTGGTTTGCAAGATTCGCTGGCTAAATATACTAAGGGGATTTATGATCGCGGACAACCGTTAGTTCAATTAGGAATGACGATCGCGATCAGTTTTTCCTCGACGCTCTTGCCGTCCTTAACTACTGCTTTAGCAAGTAAAAAGGTTCAAGAATACCAACGGATCGCGAAAACAATGCTGCATGTGGGCGTTGCTTTATCCGTGGCAGCTGCCGCGGGAATGATGATCTTGATGCCGCAGATCAACACCTTATTATTTGGCGACTCCAAGTTAAGTTTTACGTTAGAGATTTATGTTTTAAGTGTGCCGTTGATCTCTGTGATCAGTATTTACAATTCTATTTTGCAAAGCGAAGATAACTTTTGGGGCACGTTTGTGGCTGTTATAGCGGCACTGTTTATCAAAGTCATCTTAAACAGTTGGTTTGTCAGACATTATGGCATAAGCGGCGCTTCGCTTTGTACGCTTTTAAGCTTAGGTGCTGCTTTGCTGGTATTAGTTTTGATTTTACCCCAGTCAGTTCGACAACAGCCCAGATCCTTGGCACAATTTGCAATGCGGTTAACAGGCTGCACGTTGCTGATGATCGCAGGTATTTGGCTACTAAGCTTTACGTGCTCAATGTTTTTTGAAACCACGCGTCTTAGTTTGCTGGTCATTGTTCCAGCAGATGTTTTATTAGGAGTATTTTTATTTGTCGCAGGAGCGATAAAAAGTCAGTTGTTTACTAAAGAAGAGTGGGCAACGCTTCCAGGTGGTAGTAAAATAGTAGCAAAGCTTAAAGTACGTTAATGTAGTATTATTGTTTCTAATAAATGAGGTGAGAATATGAGATTGGATAAGTTTTTAAAAGTTGCCCGCATTATTAAAAGACGTCCGGTTGCTAAGCAGATCTCTGATCAAAAGAGGATCTCGATCAATGGTAAGACAGCTAAGTCGTCAAGTGAGGTAGCAGTTGGTGATACTTTGGTGATTAATTTCGGCAATAAAACTTTAACCGTTAAGGTCAGGGATTTAAAAGATACAACAAAAAAGAATGAAGCAGAAGAATTATATGAAATAATTTCAGAAGATTATAAAGAGGATTATCGGATGTAATGTTTGCTTTTTTTAAATTCTGCATATTATAATAGGCTATTTCAAACTCACTTTGCACGAGTGAGTTTGAAATAGTTTTTTAATTTAATAGCACTTAATAGAATTTTATTACGGTTCTTGATATAATCAGACTAACGTGGAAACTTACTATCAGTAAATTTAGGGGGCGCTTTTAATGGCGCAGAAAAAATCGAATGTTAAGGTCCTAAATAACGAATACTATCGTCAGCAAACCTCTTCCAATGATAAAAAACAGCAAGAATACTTAGTTGAGAAAAAGCACCGTCGGCACATGCATATTTTGGTGGCGTTTGCCTTGATAGTAACACTTATTTGTTCTGTGCAGATCGTGAAAAATTATACCCAAGCACGTCAGATTAACACACAGACAAGGACCGCACAAAAAGAATTAACTGGCCAAAAATCTCAAAATGCAGATCTCAAATTGCAGGTCAAACAGCTTAAAGATCCTGAATATCTGCAGAAATATATTAGAGAACGTTATTTTTATTCTAAGAAACATGAAACGATCTACAATTTACCTGAAGACCGGTCTAAAAGTGTGACGAACGATAATTGACGCTCTGAGCATCGGTTGTTCAACCATGATTTAGTAAAGGTCGGAACTTTCATGCTGTTGAATGGTATCTTTTTATTTTTTTTACAATTCAGCTGAACGTCGTGGTATACTTGTTGTAGACATTTTCTTAGGAGGAACAAAAATTTTATATGTCAATTGAAGTAGGTTCAAAAGTAACTGGTAAAGTTTCAGGTATTACAAACTTTGGCGCCTTTGTTGATCTAGGTGAGCATAAAAATGGTTTGGTTCATATTAGTGAGATCTCAGATGGGTTCGTCAAAGATATTCACGATGTTCTTTCAGTTGGCGATGAGGTGACAGTCAAGGTCTTGTCTATTTCTGACGATGGCAAGATCGCACTTTCGATTAGAAAGGCATCCGCCTCATCTCAGAACCATGGCCATCAGTCTCATCAAAATGAACATAATTCTAAGCCCCATACACACAATAATGGCGGCAAGAATTTCAATGATCGGCCAAGTCATAACAATAATAAAAAGAGGAGTTTTAGTTCTCATAAAAATGACTCACATAAAAAGGATGATTTTGATTCTTTACTAGCTGGGTTTATGAAACAAAGCGATGAACGACTAACTTCATTGAAACGCAATACTGAAGGAAAACGAGGCGGGCGCGGCGGTCGACGCAGCTAAGTTCGTTTTTATATAGTAATTTTAGGAGGTACAACATTGGATGAACTATGTTGTGCCTCCTAATTCATTAATTAGCGAATCAATTTAAAGCAAATTATCTTATGCGAGAGTGACAAAAATGGATTTAAACTTAAAATTTAAACAAATTTGGGAACAGCTAAACATCGGACAACAGGCAGTTTTAGTAGGCGTGTCTGGTGGAGTCGATTCTATGGTCTTATTAGATTTGCTAGGGCAACTGCCTTATTCGATCAGGCCGGTGATCCACGTGGCAACAGTCGATCATTGTCTGCGTCCGGAAAGCGTGCAAGAAACAGAATATGTGCGGCAATATTGTTTAGATCATGACCTGAATTTTCATACAATTCAATGGCCTAAACACACACATCCATCTGCAGGGATCGAAGAAGCTGGTCGTCATTTTCGCTATCGCTTTTTTGCGGATATCATGACAAGCTTCGGGATCAAACATTTGCTGACGGCGCATCATGCAGACGACCAAGCAGAAACGTTCTTGATGAAACTCATCCGTGGTGGTGATCTGAGTCAATTAAAAGGGATTCAATTCCAGAGATCTTTTATGAGTGATCGTTATTTATCAAGACCATTATTATTCTTTGCAAAAAAAAGTTTGTATGCATATGCTAATCAACGGCAGTTGACTTTTTTCGAAGATCAAACAAATAGTTCAGATGAATTCTTGCGAAATAGAATTCGACATGAGGTCGTCCCATTGCTTAAACAGGAATCTCCGCACTTTCTTGAACATTTGAATTCTTATCAACAGCAATTGAATGAATTATTCTCAGTGTCCAAACGTAGTCTTAGCAAGTTGATCACTGATATTTCGACTCCTGAGGGCTATCGAACAGAAACATGGCTTATGTGGCCTGTTGCTGAAAAGAAAGCCACGTTGCGCTTGATTTGTGAACAACAAGTAGGTGAGATCAATGAGGGGCAGGTAAACGAAATGATCGAACTGCTGGAAAATGAACGACGTCCTCAAGGGAAAATAGACGTGAAAGGCCAAAAAGTCTTTTATAAAAATTATCATTTATTTGGAGTCAAAACTGTTGCTCAGCCAGACGAAATTGGCACTTTCAAACAAAGACTGACTTTAGGACAATGGGTAGACTTGAGTCCAAATGAAAAAATAGGCCTTTTTCCCGCGGGGACGTTGACGGCGGAAAATGACGATGTTTTAGAAATAACTGCTGAATTTTTGCCTTTAGATGTGCGCCATCGACTTTTTGGCGACAAGTTGTGCACATCGATCGGCAAGCAAAAAGTAAAAAAGATTTTGATCGATAGAAAAGTGCCGGCTGACCAAAGAGCAAAGGTGTGGGTAGTTGGTAATGAAAATAATGAGGTTTTGTGGATAGTAGGGCACAAGAAATCAAATTTGTCACGACAAGATGTAAATGATAAAATTCATTACATAGTGATTTATAGGAAAATAAGCGGGGAAAAGAGGTAGCTTCATGAATGACGATATCGAAAAGATTCTTTATAGCAAAGAAGATATCCAGCAAGTTGCAAAAAAGTTAGGACAACAGATCACAAAAGATTACGTTGATAAAAATCCACTCGTTGTGTGTATTTTAAAGGGTGCGATTTTGTTCATGTCTGATATTGTACGTGAGATCGATACATACTGTGAATTAGACTTTATGTCAGTTTCTAGTTATGGTAACGCTCAGGTTTCTTCAGGCTCTGTCAAGATCATCAAAGATCTTGACGTTTCTGTTGAGGGACGCAATGTTTTGATAATTGAGGACATTATCGATACTGGGCGGACCTTACAGACTCTGGTCGATTTGTTTGAACACCGAAAAGCCAATTCCGTTAAGATCTGCACTTTGCTTGATAAAAAAGAACGGCGGGTCGAAGGGGTCACTTCGGATTACGTTGGTTTTGAAGTTCCAAATGAATTTGTGGTCGGCTATGGTTTGGACTATTTAGGACATTACAGAAACTTGCCTTATGTCGGTGTTTTAAAACCAAAAATTTATTCTGATAATTGAACGTCAATAATAGTCAAATAAGGTCAAATGTGTTATCATAACTTCAACGGCCGTCTTTTGACGCGTTGAAAAGGCTTAAGGAGGAAAAATATGAACAACAAGAAAAATGGACTACTAAAAAATAGTCTGTTTTATATTGTGATTTTCCTTGGAATAATGGGTGTGATGTACTACTTCTTCGGTAGTAAATCGAATACAAGTACAGAGCAGATCCAGTCTAGTCAGTTCGTAACTCAACTTCAGAAGGATAATGTCAAAGATTTTACGATGCAGCCATCTGGCAGCACTTATAAAATCACTGGTACTTATAAAAAACCTCATCAGGCTAAAAATAAGTCCAATAGTTTTAATGGTCTTGGCAGTGTTCAATCCCCTCAAGTTAAGTCATTTACGACTAATATTTTGACTAACGATTCCTCGGTTGATCAAATACAGAAATATGCGCAGAAAAATAAAGTCAAAAATGGAGCCAAAGAAGAAGAGTCGAGTAGTATTTGGATCCAGTTACTGGTTTACTTGTTGCCGGTAGTCTTTATGATTTTCTTCTTCTATATGATGATCGGTCAGGCTGGTCAAGGCGGCGGCAATGGCAAAGTAATGAACTTTGGTAAATCCAAGGCTAAGCCAGTCGAGAAAAAGAACAATAAGGTTCGCTTCTCCGATGTTGCTGGTGAAGAGGAAGAAAAACAGGAGTTAGTTGAAGTTGTTGAATTCTTGCGTGATCCACGTAAGTTCTTATCACTGGGTGCCCGGATCCCTTCAGGTGTTTTGCTAGAGGGACCTCCTGGTACTGGTAAAACTTTGCTGGCTAAGGCTGTTGCTGGTGAAGCTGGGGTTCCTTTCTTCTCGATCTCAGGTTCTGACTTCGTTGAAATGTTCGTTGGTGTTGGTGCAAGTCGTGTACGTGATCTTTTTGAAAATGCCAAAAAGAACGCTCCTTCTATCATCTTTATCGATGAAATCGACGCTGTTGGACGTCAACGTGGCAGCGGTATGGGCGGCGGTCACGATGAACGTGAGCAAACTTTGAACCAATTGCTGGTTGAAATGGATGGTTTCCAAGGCGACGAGGGCGTTATTGTTATGGCCGCTACTAACCGTTCTGATGTTTTGGATCCGGCTTTGCTTCGTCCAGGTCGTTTTGATCGAAAAATCTTAGTTGGCCGTCCTGACGTCAAGGGACGTGAAGCAATTTTGAAAGTTCACGCTAAGAACAAACCTTTGGCTAAAGATGTCGACTTGAAGATGATTGCTAAACAAACTCCTGGTTTCGTAGGGGCTGACTTGGAAAACCTACTGAATGAAGCTGCTTTGTTAGCTGCACGGCGTAATAAAAAGGCCGTTGACGCTAGTGACTTAGACGAAGCAGAAGATCGTGTGATCGCTGGGCCGGCTAAACGTGATCGAGTTGTTAACAAGAAGGAACGTCAGACTGTTGCCTACCATGAAGCTGGGCATACGATCATTGGTTTGGTCTTAAATGACGCTCGTGTGGTCCATAAGGTCACTATCGTTCCTCGTGGACGTGCCGGCGGTTACGCTATCATGTTGCCTAAGGAAGATCAGGGCTTGTTATCGAAAAAAGATGCTGAAGATCAAATTGCTGGTTTGATGGGTGGCCGTGCTGCCGAAGAAATTATCTTCCATGTTCAGTCATCTGGTGCGTCAAATGACTTCCAGCAAGCTACTCAGTTGGCTCGCGCGATGGTCGCTCAGTATGGTATGAGTGACAAACTTGGTCCTGTTCAGTATGAAGGACAAAGTGGTATGACTCCTGGTCAATATGCTGGACAACCGAATTATTCCGGTCAAACAGCCAATGTGATCGATGATGAAGTTATTCGCATCTCAAATGAACAGATGGAAAGAGCTAAGAAGATCATTGAGGAACACAGAGAGCAGCATAAGACAATTGCTGAAGCTTTGTTACAATACGAAACATTGGATGAAAAGCAGATCCTGAGTTTGTATAATACAGGAAAGATGCCATCCGATGAAAGCAATGAGTTCCCTAGTGAAAAGGAAGCTGCTACTTTCGAAGAGTCTAAGAAAGCTCTTGAACGTAAAGAAGCAGAAAAGAAGGCTGAACATCGTCAAAATGATGATCAAACTTCATCTTCTGATCAAACTGAGACTTTCTATCCTCATGAAGATGATCATCATGAAAATGATAGTTAAATTGAATTTGTAAGTTTAGAATAGTGGACGGTTTTTGTGAATAGCAAAACTGTTCGCTATTTCTTTTTATTTGTAAAACTTAATATGCTACAATTTGTAAGTATATTTTTTCAAGGGAATTTAAATAGGCAGTAGTCTCATTTGTTTCGTTAGAGTAATACTGCTTTTTGTTGATTTATATATAAAAAGGAGAATTTTCATGAGTGATTATTTAGTAAAAAGTTTAGCTTATGATGGACAGTTGCGGGCGTATGCATTAGATGCTACAAATACAGTGGCGTATGCACAACGTGTTCATGATACTTGGAGTGCTGCTTCTGCGGCATTGGGCCGAAGTATGATCGGAACAGCTCTTTTATCTTCTGCTTCTTTGTCTGGGGATGACAAGCTGACTGTTAAGATCCAAGGAAATGGTCCTGTTGGCGGGATCGTGGTGGACGGTAATGCAAATGGGACAGTGAAAGGTTATTTGCAGCATCCTCATGTTCATTTACCTTTAAATGACAAACATAAAATTGATGTTAAAGGGGCAGTTGGCACACAGGGGATGATGTCAGTTACTAAGGACATGGGCTTAAAAGAGCCTTTTACCGGGCAAGTGCCGCTTGTTTCGGGGGAACTGGGTGAAGACTTTACTTATTATCTGGCTAAATCCGAACAGATCCCATCTGCCGTTGGGTTGTCAGTTTTTGTTCAAAATGATAATTCGATAGAAACAGCTGGCGGTTTTATGATTCAAGTAATGCCAGGTGCTAGTGATGAAGTGTTGGATCATTTGGAGCAAAGATTAAACGAGATCCCGATGGTTTCAAAAATGATGCAGGCAGGGAAAACACCTGAGGAAATGCTATATGAGATTTTAGGTAAAGAAAATGTGCAAGTTTTGGACACGATGCCTGTTAAGTTTGAATGTGATTGCAGCAAGGAACGTTTTGCCGAAATACTTGCGTCAGTACCTAGTTCTCAAATTAATGAAATGATCGAACAAGATCACGGTGCTGAAGCAGTTTGTCAGTTTTGTGGAACAAAATATCAATTTTCAGAAGAAGAGTTGTTAGAAATAGAGAAAAAGGCACAGGCATAATTATTTTAGTCGCTAAATTTGAGAAGATATGGCAAATTATTAAAATAAGAAGTAGCCACCGCGCAAAAGGATCAATAAGTTAGTTTATATTTAAAAGGTTGGTGTGCTATACTATTTTTGTATGTAAAAGTGGAAAGAGAGGGTAATCGATGGCTAATCAACAGTCAATGAATGACCAATTAAGAGTTCGACGTCAAAAAGTAGATGAGTTACGTGATGAAGGTATTGCGCCTTTTGGACATAGATTTGATAGAGATTCATATAATGAGGATCTTCATCAAAAATACGAAGGGCTTACTAAAGAGGAATTAAATGACCAGGGAGTCACAGCGACGATTGCTGGCAGGATGGTTGCTAAACGTGGAAAAGGCAAGGTTGGTTTTGCTGATTTACAAGACCGGACAGGTAAGATGCAGCTGTATGTCCGTAAAGATATTTTAGGTGAAGATAATTACCATGTTTTTAAACGTTCTGATTTGGGCGACTTTTTAGGTGTTACAGGAGAAGTTATTAAGACAGATATGGGGGAGCTGACATTACGTGTTAGTAAGTTAACATTTTTGTCTAAGGCTTTACGTCCACTACCTGATAAGTATCATGGCTTACAAAATGTTGAACAGATTTATCGTCAGCGATACTTGGATCTGATTACTAATCGAGAAAGTTATGATCGTTTTGTACACCGCAGTCAAATCGTTGCTGCTGTTAGAAATTATTTGGATACAGAAGGTTTCTTAGAAGTTGAAACACCTGTTTTGCATAACCAAGCTGGCGGCGCTTCTGCTAGACCTTTTAAAACTCATCATAATGCGCTAGACATTGAGCTTTACTTACGTATCGCTTTGGAATTACATTTGAAGCGTTTGATCGTGGGCGGTATGGAACGTGTCTATGAAATTGGCCGCGTGTTTAGGAATGAAGGTATTGATACTAAGCATAATCCAGAATTTACAATGCTTGAGTCTTATGCTGCGTATTTTGATTTTACGGATGTTATGAATGAAACTGAAGGGATCTTTAAGGCTGCATGCCGAGTTGTTTCTGACGATAACAAAATAACATATCAAGGCAATGAGGTTGATTTTAACAAACCTTTCCGTCGTGTGCATATGGTAGACATGATCAAAGAGGTTACTGGTATCGATTTTTGGCAGGAAATGTCATTAGAAGATGCACGTAAATTAGCCGATGAAAATAATGTTCATTATGAAGCATACTGGCAGGTCGGTCATATCATTAATCAATTCTTTGAAGATTTCTGTGAAGATAATATCGTTGATCCAACCTTTGTTTATGGTCATCCGGTCGAAATCTCGCCTCTTGCTAAGAAGAATGCAGATGATCCTAGATTTACTGATCGGTTTGAATTATTCATCTTAGGTAATGAGTATGCTAATGCTTTTACTGAATTGAATGATCCAATTGATCAACGTCAACGTTTTGAAGCCCAAGCTAAAGAACGGACAGAAGGTAACGATGAAGCTGAGGGGATCGATGAAGATTATCTTGAAGCCATGGAGTATGGTATGCCTCCTACTGGTGGATTAGGTATTGGTATGGATCGTTTGGTTATGCTTCTGACCGATGCGGACTCTATTCGTGATGTTCTTTTGTTCCCAACTTTGAGACCTGAAGAAAACAAATAAATTCATATTTTAAAAAATATCGTTGATCGTTCTCATGATCAGCGGTATTTTTTTGGAAAAATAGAACCTTGATTTATGTTTTTATTCAGATCGTTTAAAATAAAAGCCAATTTTTTTATGTTTGTGATTCCACTTACTTTTATTTGGTGAGAAGTAGTTACACTGATTGAATCAGACTCTAACACGAATTATTGACCGTGATATTTAACTTAAGTTTGGTTTTTTGATCAGTGAATGATTTAGTCTGTTAAAAGACGTCTTGACGAAGGCAAAGAGAAACGGTATATTTATATATGCTGATTGATTAGTTATTAAGTTTTTGATTTTTCTTCACGCCCAGTAAATATTCAATTAAATTTTTTTGAAATTATTGTTGACATTTTTGCTCAGCGTGGTAAACTAATAAAGTTGTCATTTCGGCAACACAGCAAGTAATAATCAAGTAGATCTTTGAAAACTGAACAAAGTTTCGACAAATCAAATGTGTGAGGTCG